>Ga0315275_10001187_pt1 | contig 22668 bp, 19 predicted proteins | sample YL17G03_0_MG_FD_205557 | JGI IMG/M metagenome (GOLD analysis project Ga0315275, IMG submission 205557) | Sediment microbial communities from Yellowstone Lake, YNP, Wyoming, USA - YL17G03_0 | ecosystem: Environmental > Aquatic > Freshwater > Lake > Sediment | place: USA: Wyoming | collected...
CCGCCTGAGTGGGAGATTTGAGGACTTCTGGGAACGGCGCTCAACCCGTGTGGTCGCGGAGGCCGCGTGACCCTATCTCACAAATCTGACGTGCACCCGGGGGGTCGGCCGACGGAAGAATCGCCGCTACCGAGGCGTGCTCAGCAATTTGAGGGGATCGAGCAGCTTCCCGTTGGCCAGAATCTCGTAGTGAAGGTGGGGCCCGGTCGCTCGCCCCGTCGCGCCGACGTACCCCACGAGGTCGCCTCGATGGATCGTATCCCCGGCCTTCACCGCGAATCCGGACAGATGTCCGTAGCGCGTCTTGATGCCGAACCCGTGATCCAGCACGAGGAAGTTGCCGTAGTTCCCGCCCCACCCCGCGCTCTCAACCACGCCACCGGCGGTGGCGACGACCGGACTGCCCTTGTCGGTGGAAATGTCGAGGCCAGGGTGAAATGCACGATCGCCGGTGAAGGGATCCGCGCGTTCACCGAATCCCGATACCGCTGACAGCCACCCGACGGTCGGCCAGATGGACGGCGTGGCCGCGGCCAGTGCCTCGCGACGTTCGACGTCCGTTCGCACGATGCGGAGGCGGCTTTCCAGCCTGCCCAGGACCTCGCGCAGCATCCCGAACGTATCTTCCGGGGAGGCCAATGCCGCCGCCATGAACTCCGAATCGCTGGAGGCCGTTGGTGCGCCGCCCATCGCGCGGTCCTTGATGACTGCGGGGAGTCTCTGCATCGCCCTGGCAGAAGCCGGGTCGAGATTGGCCCGCGTCGCGAGCTCGTCAATCACGCCCTGGAGCGACACAATCTGCGTCGCCAGCTCCCCGGTCGCTGCCTTGTAGCTGGTGTTCTCCATGCCCAGCGACGCGGTGTTCGATCGCAACGTGGCGATTTCGGCGACAGTCGCCCAGCGGATTCCCAGGCCGACAAGCACCGGCAGGATGAACACGAACGCGACCGTCGCAAGGGTCCAGCCGAGCGGCACCGTGACACGGCGGCCCACACCGCTGGTGCGGTCCACGAATACCACGGTGTAACGCCGGGACAGGAAACGTGTCATTCAGCTTCTATGGCGGACTCTCGCCAGAAAGAAACCCTGCCGAGAATCGTGCGCGAACAGACGTACGTCGTACGTCCACAACGCCGGACAGGCGACTGTAGCACAGGGGTAAGCCGGGGCGGAAGAGCGAAATGGGGACGGGCGAACACAAGACGAATGTCCAGTCAGGCGAGCCGGTAATGGATCGCCTCGGCGACGTGCTCAGCCCTCACGGTTTCCCGGCCCGCCAGGTCGGCGATGGTACGAGCCACCCGGAGCATCCGGTCATGGGCGCGCCCGCTCAGTGCCAGCCTCTGGACGGCGTCGCTGAGCAGTTCGCGGCCTTCGGGGTCAGGCCTGGCAAGGTGCCGCAGGGCACGTCCACGAAGGCGGGAGTTCAGCGGCACCCCCGAGTCGGCGCTCCGTTCCAGTTGCTGTTCGCGAGCCCGCATGACACGGGCACGGATAGCGGCCGACCCCTCTTGTGGCCCCTCGTCACCGAGTACGTTCGGTGGCAACCACGGCACCTCCACGCAGAGGTCGATGCGATCGAGGAGGGGGCCGGAAATCCGCGAGGCGTAGCGCTCCCGTTGCGGTGGCGTGCACCGGCACGCCCGTAGAGGATGACCGAAGTACCCGCACTGGCAGGGATTCATCGCGCCGACGAGCGTGACTCGCGCGGGGAATTCGACGGCCCGCGCGGCCCTGGCGATGCGGATGACCCCCTCCTCGAGGGGTTGCCGCAGCACCTCGAGTGCCCGCCGCTCGAACTCCGGCATCTCGTCCAGAAACAACACCCCGGCATGAGCCAGGCTCAACTCCCCAGGGCGAGGCAGCGTGCCGCCTCCCACAAGCGCGACGTCCGAGATCGTGTGGTGCGGCGCGCGGAAGGGGCGGGCGCTCAAGAGGCCGGCACCGGCGGGGAGGAGACCGGCGACCGAGTGGATCGACGTCGCTTCGAGGGCCTCAGCGAATGACAGCGGGGGCAGGATTCCCGCCAGGCGCCGTGCCATCATGGTCTTTCCTGAACCGGGAGGCCCCGTCAGCAGGACGTGATGGCCGCCTGCTGCCGCCACCTCGAGCGCCCGGCGGGCCAGGAGTTGTCCGCGGACGTCGGAGAAGTCGCCCCAGATCTCGAACCCGTCGTCCCGGACCGCAACCGGGCCTCTGCTATAGCGGATGGCGTCGCCGCCGTTGGCCAGGACGTCGGCCGCCCCGGCGAGCGTGCTGACGGGCCACACGTCCAGCCCCGTGACCACGCCGGCTTCAGGCGCGTTGGCCGCCGGCACCATGATTGTGGCGATGCCGCTGCGCGCCCCGGCGATCGCCACCGGTAGCACGCCGCCGGTGGCCTGGATGCGCCCATCGAGAGACAACGCTCCGACCACCAGGAGATCCGGACGCTCGCGAAAGGGCAGCAGACCGGTGGCTGCAAGCACGCCGAGCGCGATCGGCAGGTCGTACGCCGCGCCCTCCTTGCGGACGTCGCTCGGTGCGAGGTTGACGGTGATGCGCTGCCAGGGAAATTCGAATCCCGAGTTCCGGATTGCGGTGCGAACGCGCTCCCGGCTTTCCCTGACGGTCGTGTCTGGCAGGCCAACCATCGTAAAAGAGGGCAGCCCGGCCGTCACGTCAACCTCGACCTGGACAATCGTCGCATCGATGCCGATCACGGCGGCGCTCAGGAAGGTGGCGAGCACGCCGCTGGTGACTGCAAGGCCGGCTCCACCTGCCGCCGTGCGAAATCACACCTGAACCTCTGGAATCAGGGAGGAGGGATGGCAGTTCCTGCCACGCACCGGCCGGGTGCGGCGTGCAGAATCCACCACATGCCGGCCATTCAGGGGCGCGGTGTTCGAGCGGCGTTCCGGTTCGTATACACCGTCAGGCGATCGCCGGGTGTCAGGCGGTCGCTCGTGAGCCGGTTCCAGGACCGGAGGGCGGCAACAGTCGTCCGGAAGAATTTGGCAATCGATGAGAGCGTGTCGCCGCGCTTCACGCGGTAGATGACCTTGGCCGGCTCCCCGGCATCGGCCGTTGCGGGTACTGATGCTGCTGCAGAGGTCGGAGTCACGGAACGTCCCGGTGCCAGTACCGGCTCCGAGCGGTCGGTGCGTGCCGCCAGGAGGATCGTCGGTGCCCGAGGTATGACGAGCTTCTGTCCGGGCTGAACCCGGGCCTTGGCGCTCAGGTAGTTGGCCTCCGCCAGATCCGTGCGCCGGACCCGCAGTTTGTTGGCGATGGCCTGCAGCGTCTCGCCTCGACGGACCGTGTGCCACTGGAGCGAGGTCAGATCCTCTGGAGGCGCGGTTGCGAGGACCTGCTCCACGAGAGCGGCGGTTCCGAGGGGGAGCTTCAGGGGGAAGGACGCGCTGCGAACAGGAGTCGTCCAACGCCGCAGTTCGGGGTTCAGCCGCTGCACTTCGTCAACGGGAATACCGGCCCATTCCGCCACGCGCCTGAGGTCGACCGGTCCTGGCACGTTGACCGTCTCGACGGCGGGCGGTGCCGCTGGCCCGAGCGTGAACCCGTACTGCGACGGATTTCGGGCGATCACGATGGCGGCCAGGACCATCGGCACGTACTCGCGGGTTTCGCGCGGCAAGTACCGGCCCTTCTCCGCCAGCGGCCAGAAATCGGCAACCCCCTTGCGGCGCACGGCACGCTGCACCGTCCCGGGACCGCCGTTGTAGGAGGCGAGGGTGAGGTACCAATCTCCAGCAAACATGCCATTCAGGAGCTTCAGGTACTTGACTGCCGCGACAGTAGATCGCTCCGGGCTCGACCGTTCGTCGACGTACCAGTCGTATGTCAGCCCCTGTTCCACGGCCGTTCCGCGCATCAACTGCCAGACGCCCTTCGCTTTCGCCCGCGACAGCGCGTCCGAACGGAACGCACTCTCCACAATCGGGATATACGCGAGGTCGAGGGGAATTCCCTGGGCTCGGAGCGCGGCCTGGATCATCGGCAAGTGAGGCGCGCCGCGCTGCAGCGCGGTCTGGAACCAGTCGCGCAGGCGCCCCTGGAACAGGTCGACGTACGCCAGGACCTTCGAGTTGAGCGTGATCGGCAGGTCGTGCGCCGTGCTTCGCAGATCGCTTTCGACGGTGTCGCGCAAGGACGGAGGGGGCTCCGGCAGGTCGAACGTGGACAGGGCGAGCAGTTCGTCGAGCGAGGCCGGAACGGTGGGCCGCTCGGCGAACCCATCACCTTCGGCCAGTGCCCGGAGCTCGTACGCGCTGATGCGATCCACCATCCGATCGAAGTGCTCTCGCAGTCTCGCGTCCGACCTCGCTCCGGCCGGCGATTCCAAAGGCCCGTCAAGGGCGCGGTCGAACTCCGTTCTGGCCCGATCGAGGTGCCCCAGTTCCAGTTCGGCCCGGCCCATGTCGAAGTGGGCCTGCGACACAGCAATGAGCGTCTGGATCGGATCGTCCTGCGGGACGGGCGATGGCGGGGGAGGCGGCGGGGCGGGAACAGCCTGGGTGACGGCTGGCGTCGTCATCGGCGGCCGAGCAACCGTCGTGCCGCCACAGCCGGCAGTCCACACCGCCACCAGTACGGGCGGGACAAGCGTGGCCAGGAGTTGGCGGCTCATCGGCGACACCGACGTTACCATGCCCGTTCGCGGACGGTCAATCGTAACTCCCGCTGGCACAACAGTAGCGGGTATTGCTCGCGGGCGCCGTTGCCATTTTGGAGGCCGGCGGGTATCATGAGGTGTTCAGGTGGGTCCTAAACGAAAGACAGGGCTGGTGTCTCCATGAGATCCCGACTGCTGCTGGTGGCGGCGCTCGCAGTCACCCTCGGCGCGTGTGGCGGGAAGACCGACACGGCGTCTCCGATGGCGACGGCCTCGGTGTCCCTTAATCACACGCGCATTTCGCTCGGCAGTCCTGTCGAGGTGACGTACAAGTTCCAGGTCGCGTCCTCGGCCCAGTTCGGCAAGGATTACCGGGTTCTCGTGCACTTCCTCGACGCGGACGAGGAATTGATGTGGACCGACGACCACACCCCACCCGTCCCCACGAGCTCATGGAAGGCCGGGCAGACCGTCGAGTACACCAGGACCGTCTTCGTGCCCCTCTACCCGTACGTCGGCGAAGCCTTCGTCACCATCGGGATGTACGCGCCCGGAACCAACGAACGCGTCCCGCTGTCGGGTGAAAGCATCGGGCAGCGCGAGTACCGGGCGGCGAGGGTCCGGATTCAGCCGCAGACCGACAACATCTTCCTTGCCTTCCTCGAGGGCTGGCATGGCCCCGAGACGGCGACCGACAACCAGGCAGTGGAGTGGCAGTGGACGCGGAAGGACGCGAGCCTGCGTTTCCGGAATCCCAAGCGGAACGCCGTTTTCTACCTGCACTACGACGGGCAGCCGTCCATGTTCGCTACGCCGCAGACCGTCATCATCTTCCTGCGCGATGAGGCCATCGATACCTTCCAGGTGACGGTCCCCGACGAGGGGATCCGGAAAGTCGCCTTGAAGGCGGCGCAGTTCGGTCCGGAGGACGTGGTCCTGATGCGAATCGCCGTCGACAAGACCTTCGTTCCTGCCCTCGCCAAGCCCGGCAGCCGGGACTCCCGCGAGCTTGGGATCCGGGTCTTCCACGCCTTCGTCGAGCCGCAATAGGGTCGTCGGTTCATCCACCCGTCCGTAGCACGCTGGCGGTGGTCTAATAGACTAGGTGGACCTGCGTTTGGCCTCTGTGTGCCAATCGAGTCTGCTATAATCGGCCCGCGCCGTAGTTGAGCTAATTGCCTGATTTCCAGTGGCTTGCGATGGAGTATCGCTGTAGGCTAGGGACCACGACGGGCCAGATTCTGGAGGAGATCCACGTCTCCGACAGCGAAACCCGCCTGCGCCACGACCTGGAGCAGAAGGGTTACTGTGTACTGGCGCTTCAGCCGCGGGGGTTCTTCGGCCGGGTGGCCTTCCCGATGCCGACCCGCCGGAAGGTGCCGGTGAGGGAGTTCCTGGTGTTCAACCAGGAACTGGCGACCTTGCTCAAGGCGGGCATGCCCCTGGTGCAGTCGCTCGACATTCTCCGCAGCCGGGTGGACCACCCGACGTTCCGGCCCGTGCTGGATGAGGTCCACGACAAGGTGAGAGCGGGTTCGTCGCTGTCGGACGCGTTCGCGGCCCGCGGCGACCTGTTTCCGGCGGCGTACGGCGCGTCGTTGCTGGCCGGCGAAAAGAGCGGCAGCCTCGATGGCGTGCTGCGCCGCTACGTGGCCTACATGAAGGTCGTGGGCGTCGTCAAGCGGCGGACGATGTCGGCGCTCATTTACCCGGCCGTCCTCGTCGCGGTCGCTCTCGTCGTCGTGGCGATCATCGTCTTGAAGGTCGTGCCGGAGTTCGCGGCGTTTTACGACAGCTTCGGGGCCGAGCTTCCGCTTGCGACGCGCGTGATCGTGGGAGGCGCCACCTTCGTCCGCAGCCAGATCTTGCTGCTGGCGGGCGCGGCGGTCCTGGCCGGCGCCGCAGGATGGAGCTGGTTTCGGAAGGCCGGGCAGCGCGCGAGGCTGGATCGCGTGATTCTGCGGGTGCCGTGGGTGGGGTCCACGGTCCGCCGCTTCGCGACGTCCCAGCTGGCCCGGACGCTGTCCACGCTTCTGGGAGGCGGGCTGCCGCTGGTCAGCGCGATCGAGATCGCGTCCGGTTCGATGGGAAACCGGTTCCTGTCGGGCGAAACGCGGGAAGTGGGCCAGCGCGTGAAAGAAGGCGAGTCGTTCGCCGCGGCCCTCGCGGCCCGGGGAACGTTCCCTGACGTGTTCGTGAAGATGACCGAGGTCGGTGAGGCAACCGGTGCCCTCCAGGAGATGCTCGCCAGCCTCTCGGACTTCTATGACGAGGAAATCGAAACCGAGCTCGGCCGATTCGTGTCCATGGTCGAGCCGGTGCTGCTGATTGTCATGGGGCTCGTCATCGCCAGCCTGCTGCTGGCCCTGTACATGCCGCTGTTCCAGTTGAGTTCGGTCGTCGGCGCGCGCTATTAGGCGCCCGTGGAGTAGAGACATCGTGGAGGATCGTCATCCCGTCCCGGCTCCGGTACCGCCCGCGGACGTGTACGCCGACCGGGGCCTCGAGCCGCCGGCCGACCCGGCAGCGGAACAGGCCGCAGCCCTGCATCTGGCCGAACGCTACGGCCTTGACATCGCCGACCTTGGTCACTTTCGCATCGATCACGACTTGTTCCGGTCGATCCCGGCCGACCTGATGCTTCGCTACGGCTTTGTCCCGTATCGACGCGACGGCCGGACGCTGGTGATCGTGGTGTCCGATCCGAGCGACCTGCCGATGATCGACGAGTTGGAGGTCCTGCTCGCGACGCCCCTGCGCGTCATGGTCGGCCCCCACTCCGCCATCGAGGCGATTCTCAAGAAGAGCGAGAGTTCCCAGCGCGTCCTCGAGGAAGCGACCGAGGGCTTCCAGATTCAGCTGCTGAAGGACGACGAGGCTGGGGACGAGAACCTGACGGTCGAGCGGCTGACGAGTGACATCAACCCGATGATCCGCCTGGTCGACTCCACGATTTTCACCGCGATCCAGCGCCGCGCGTCGGACATCCACATCGAGACCCAGGACGAGGCGGTCTGCGTGAAGTACCGCATCGACGGCGTGCTCCAGGCCGCCATGCGGCCCATCGCCAAGCAGCACCACAGCACCATCATTTCGCGCATCAAGGTGATGGCGGAACTGGACATCGCCGAAAAGCGGGTTCCCCAGGACGGGCGGTTCAAACTGCGTGTGCCCGGGAAGACGATCGACTTCCGCGTCTCGATCATGCCCAGCGTCCACGGCGAGGACGCGGTCATCCGGATCCTGGACAAGGAGTCGATCAGCGAGCAGTTCAGCGAGCTGCGCCTCGACATCCTCGGGTTCCCGGAGGCGGAGCTCCGGCGGTTCAGGAAGTACATCTCGGAGCCCTATGGTATGGTGCTCGTGACCGGGCCCACCGGCAGCGGCAAAACTACGACGCTGTACGCGGCCCTTTCCGAAATCCGGTCTCCGGAAGACAAGATTGTCACCATCGAGGACCCGGTGGAGTACCAGTTGAAGGGCATCACCCAGATTCCCATCAACGAGAAGAAAGGACTGACGTTTGCGCGGGGCCTCCGCTCGATTCTGAGGCACGACCCCGACAAGATCATGGTGGGCGAAATCCGCGACCCGGAAACCGCGCAAATCGCCATCCAGTCAGCCCTGACGGGGCATCTCGTCTTTACGACCGTTCACGCGAACAACGTCGTGGACGTGCTGGGACGGTTTCTCAACATGGGGGTGGAGCCGTACCAGTTCGTGTCGGCCCTGAACTGTGTGCTGGCGCAGCGGCTTGTCCGCATCATCTGCACGCACTGCAAGCGCCCCACGCCCGTGACGCCCGCCCTGCTCGAGGAGTCCGGCCTCAGCCCCACGCTCCTGAAGCACCAGGTCTTCTACGAAGGGGCCGGCTGTATCGAGTGCGGGGGGACGGGGTACAAGGGCCGCACCGCGATCTGCGAATTGCTGGATCTGTCGGACCCGATACGGGAGATGATCCTCGCACGGAAGCCGTCCTCGGAAATCAAGAAGGCGGCCCGTGAAGAGGGCATGCACTTCCTGCGCGAAAGCGCGGTGGAACGCGTCATGCAAGGTATAACCACGTTGCGCGAGATCAACAAGGTGACGTTCGTCGAATGAAGTTGCCGCCCTTTCTCCGCACGCCGCCTCCCCATGTCGCGGTCGAAATCGCGCCGACCCGGGTTGTCGCCGTGGCGGTCTCCGGCACGGGGACCTCGGGCGTCAAGGTCACGGGCTGGGCGGTCGAATCCCTGCCCGCAGGCGCCGTCGTACCCTCGCTGACAGCCGTCAACGTGACGCGGCCGGCCGATGTGAGTGCGGCGATTGCGCGGGCGTGGGACCAGTTGGGCCAGCGGCCGAAACGGGTGGCCCTCATCGTCCCGGACGCCGCCGCCAGGGTGTCGCTTGTCAGGTTCCAGGCGGTGCCCCCGAAGGCGTCGGACCTGGAGGAGTTGATCAAGTTCCAGATCCGCAAGGCCGCGCCGTTCCGGGTGGAGGACTCCCAGGTTTCCTACGCGCCGAGCGAGCGCTCCGCCGACGGCCAGGACTACGTCGTCGTCCAGGCGAGGCGGGATATCATCACGGAGTACGAACAGGCCTGCCTCGCGACCGGCGCCACGCCAGGGATGGTCGAACTGACGACCCTCGGGCTGTCCCAGTGCGCACTTGCCGCGGGCGGCGACCTCACCGGGGACTGGCTCTTGATTCATGCCCGGGCCGACGGCGCGACGCTCGCGATTTTCCGAGGCCGGCATCTTGTGTTCTTCCGTCATCGCGGCGCGGAAGGCGATGGGCACCTCGGCGAACTGGTGCATCAGACGGCGATGTACTACCAGGACAGGCTGGGTGGACGCGGGTTCAGCCGGGTACTGGCCGGGGGCACGCCTGCGTCCGGGCTGACCAGTCCCGCGTGGCTCGACATCCAGGCGCGCCTTGGCGTCCGGGCGGAGGCCGTCGAACCGGGCCCGGGCGTGACCCTCACGAGCCCGGCGCCGTGGGCGCCAGACACGATGGAGATGGCGACGCCGGCGCTGGGCCTGCTGCTGTCGCTGTGCGCCGAGGGTTAGAATGGTGCAGCCTATGGGACGCATCAACCTGTCGACACGGCCGTTCTACAACGAGCGCGCGGTGCATGCCGCGCTCGCGCTTGTCGCCGCGCTCGTGCTCGCCGTGACCGCGTTCAATCTGTGGCAGGTCTTCGTCCTATCCGGCCGCCAGGCACAGCTGCAGGGCCGCCTTGCCCAGGCCGAAGCGAAGACCCGCCAGTTCCGGGAACAGGCCACCCGCATCCGCAGTTCGATCAACCCGCGCGAGCTCGCGGCCACGGTCGCGGCTGCCCGGGAGGCCAATGCCCTCATCGATCGCCGTGTGTTCTCGTGGACGGAAGTCCTCAACCAGTTCGAAACGACCCTCCCGGCGAACGTCCGGGTGATGTCCGTTCGCCCGAGAGTTGAGCGCGATGGCACCATGATTGTCGGCGTCGTGCTGTTGGCCAGGACGGTCGAGGCCGTGGATACCTTCATCGAGAACATCGAGAAGGCCGGCGCCTTCACGTCGGTTTTGTCGAAGGAAGAGTTCCTGAACGAGCAAGGGCTGATCCAGGCGAACGTCGAAGGACGCTACCGTCCCGCGAGGACGCCAGCCGCCCCGGGTACGGGAGGTGCGCAGTGACCGGCGGCATCGCACGCGTCTTCCGCGAGCGGCGGGCGGTGATCCTGCCGCTGGCGGTTGCCCTCCTGGTCAACCTGGGCATCGGCGCGCTGGTGGTGTTTCCTTCGTCGCAGCGCGTTGCGCGGACGGAACAGCAGGAACTCGTCGCCCTGCAGGATTTCGCCGCCGCCCAGCGCGAGTTCGCCGCGGCGAACCGCACCCAGCAGGACAAATCGCGGGCCGAGGCGGACCTGAAGAAGTTCTATGCGGACGTGCTGCCCGCGGACATGGTTGGCGCCCGGCGGGCCACGTACGTCCATCTGGCCAGGCTGGCTCAGGAAGCCGGGCTGCAGTATCAACGGAGGCTCGAGGAATCCCACGAGCCGAAGCAGGGCGACATCGCCACGACATCGGCGTTGACGCGTTTCGACATCACGATGGTGCTGAAAGGCGACTACGAGGGCGTCCGGCAGTTCATTCGTGAGGTCGAGGCATCTGACGGCTTCATCGTCATCGACAACGTGGGGCTCGCGGAAGGCTCGGACCCGGGGTCGGATCTCGTGCTGACCGTCGAGCTCTCCACCTATTACCGGACGCCTGCGCGTGGCCTCTAACCAGCGTCAGCTCGCCGTGCTGGGAACCATTCTCGTGGTGCTGGCTGTCGTGCTGTACTGGCAGTCGACGCGCGATGTCGATGCGCCTCCCGCCGAGGTCGCCGGGTCGGCTCCCCCCGCAAGCGCGACGCTGCCAGCGGGCGTGCCCGCGCCGAGCGGAGCAGCGCGGACCATCCCGATCGTCGCCCTGGCGGCCCTGGGACTGGAACAACCAGAGCCCGTGGACACTGGCCGGGACCCGTTCCGGTTCGGCGCCGCCTCGGATGCGAGGCGCGCGGGGGGCGCGCCCTCAACGGTCGCGGTGCCTGTGCCCGCAGCGCCGAGTCTGCCGGCTGGACCGATCGCGCCGCCCGGGCCGCCGCCTATCGTGCTGAAGTTCATCGGCTTCGCGAAGCAGGGCACGGCTGGCCGGCTCTACGCCGTACTCCGCGACGAACGCGGGATCTACCACGGCGCAGAAGGGGACATCGTTGAAGGGCGCTATCGCATTCTCCGGGTGACCACGGGCGAGGTGGAGATCGCGTACGTGGACGGTCGGGGGCGTACGAAAATCCCGCTGGCCGGGGGGCAGCCGTAGGCTGCAGCGGCAAGGGAGCGAGGAATGGCAAGGGTCGGCACACGTCACAGAGGGGGACGCAGGGCGAGGGTCCTGGTGGTGGTCGCGATCGCGGCGGGCGTGGTGGCCTGTTCGTCGGGCCGCGTCTTCCAGAAGGGTAATCAAGCCTCGTTGAGGAACGACTGGGATCTCGCCGCCACCTACTACGGGCAGGCGGTCAAGGCCAGCCCCGATCGGGCCGACTACAAGATGGCGCTCGAACGCGCCCAGATGGCGGCTTCCCAGGTCCACTTTGAGAAAGCGCGCGAGTACGAGAATCGGGATCAGCTCGACCTGGCGCTGCTCGAGTACCGGCGCGTGGTCGAGTATCACGCGTCCAATCAGGAAGCCCGCGCCAAGATCCAAGTGCTGGAGCAGACCATCCGGGACCGTATCGAAGCCGCGCGCCCGCGCCCACCGGTGGAGGGCATGCGCCAGAAAGCCCGCCAACAGCTGGAAGAACCGGCGCTGAATCCCGCGTCGCGCGAGCCGGTCGTGCTCAAGTTCAACAACCGCCAAATCCAGGAGGTCCTCGACTTCCTGGGGACGAGCACCGGCATCAACATCGCGTACGACAAGGACTTTCAGAAGACCGCGACCGTCAGCGTGAATATCGACGGCATCACCCTCGAGCAGGCGCTGCACCAGATTCTGATGGTGAACCAGGCCTACTACAAGGTGATCAACCCGCGCGGCATCATCATCATCACGGACAGTCCCGCCAAGCGCACGGCCTACGACGAGCTGGCGTTGCAGACCTTCTACCTGTCAAGCGCCGATCCGACCGACATGGAGCAATTGCTCACGAAGGTGGTGGCCGCGCAGCAGGGCGTTCGCCCGTCGTTCGCCTCCAACAAGTCCAGCAACTCGATCACGGTTCGCGGCACGCTGCCGATGCTGCAGATGGTCGAGCGCGTCATCGCGATGAACGACAAGCCGCGCGCGGAGATCTCGGTGGACCTGGAGATTCTCGAGGTCAACCGCGGCAACGCGAAGCAGTACGGGCTCGACCTCTCCTCCTATGCTATCGGCCTCGCGTTCTCGCCGGAGTCCCGGCCCGGCGGTACTGGCGGCACCGGCGCCTCACCGTCGAACAGCGATTTCAACCTGAACACGATTTCGGCGGGTGTCAGCACCGCCGACTTCTATGCCGCCGTGCCCACGGCGGTCATCCGGTTCCTGGAGCAAGACTCCGAAACGAAGGTCATCGCCAAGCCCAATCTGCGCGGGTCCGAAGGGGAGAAGCTCTCGATCAAGCTCGGCGAGGAAACGCCCGTGCCGTCGACCACGTTCTACAACGCGTTTGGGGGGGCCGGAGTAGCCACGTCCCCCCTGACGTCGTTCACGTACAAGAATATCGGCGTCAACGTTGATCTCGAGCCTCGCGTGACCTACGACGGCGACATCATCATGAAGCTGACCCTGGAGATCAGCGCAAAGGGGCCCGACGTGAACGTGGCCGGCCAGAATCTGCCGTCCTTCTTCACGCGCAAGGTGGAGACGCGGATCCGGTTGCGCGACGGGGAATCGAACCTCCTCGCGGGCCTCCTGAGGGAGAACGAGCGCAAGACGCTCAAAGGTGTGCCCGGCATTTCCCATGTACCGGTCCTGAGAGACCTGTTCGCGTCGAACGACAGGGAGATCGTCCAGACCGACATCGTGATGCTGCTCACGCCCCACATCGTGCGCACGCACGAAATGTCGCAGAGGGACTTCAGTCCGCTCTACATCGGCACGCAGCAGAATCTCGGCCTGGTCGGCCCCCCCCCGCTGATTCAGCCGCCTGGCGAGGCCGGAGCGCGGGCCGTCCCGTCGACGCCGCTGCCATCCGGGGCGCCCATGGCCCTGGTAACGCCTGGCGCACCGGTCCAGGCCGGCCAGGCCCCGTCCGCGACGAAGACCGTACCGGCCCTCCAGCCGCCGCCAACGACGCCAGTGCCAGGCCTGATTCCGGCCCCCGTGCCGGCTCCGCCCGCGGGGGGCCAGGCTGCTGGACCTCCAGCGGGTGCACAGACGCCGCCACCACCACCACCTGGAACAGCGCCCGTCGCCGTTCCCGCCGGCCAGGCACCCGCCGTGCCTGCTGCGCCGGCGGGAACGGACGTCGCCCAGAACGTGCGGATTTCGCTGACGCCGCCAACGGTGCCTATGGCCGTCGCCGGCCCGGCCGTCACCGTGCCCATCTCGGTGTTCGGCGCGTCGAGAGTCAGCACGGTGACGCTGTCGCTGCGCTTCGACCCCCAGGTGATCCGTCCGCGCCTGGTACAGGAAGGCATATTCATGGCGAGCGGCGGCGGCACGGTGACCTTTGCCCAGCAAGTCGACGCCACGGCGGGCCGCATCGACATCACGCTGACGCGTACCGGTGACACGACAGGCGTAACGGGCGACGGTGTGCTGGCCGCAGTCGTGTTCGACGCCGTTGGATCCGGCGTGTCACCGTTGAGCCTGGGGGGCGTCGTCACGAACCCCGCGGGAATGCCGATGCCGGTCCAGTTCGGCCAGGCCACGGTTACGGTGAAGTAGGGAGCGCAGCCAGAAGATGCACCAGTGGGTACGCCGCGGGCAGGGCTTCTCCTTCGTCGAGCTTCTCGTCGTCGCGACGATTATCCTGATCCTCGCGGCGGCGGTCATGCCTCTCGCGCGGGTCACGATGCAGCGGCAGCGCGAGATCGAATTGCGGCGCGCGCTACGGGAGGTCAGGACCGCGATCGACAAGTACAAGGATGCCGTCGACCAGGGTCAGATCGGCGGCACCGACAACCAGTTGGGCAACGAAGGCTACCCGGAGGATCTGGAGACCCTGGTGGAGGGCGTAACCGCGGTGGGAGACGCGTCGTCCAGGAAACTGAAGTTCCTGCGGAGTGTGCCCTTCGACCCGATGACGCGCTCGAGGGAGTGGGGACTGCGTTCCTACCAGGATGCCCCCGATGCGAGGAGCTGGGGCGGAAAGAACGTGTACGACGTGCGCACCAGGAGCGAGGGAACAGCGCTCGATGGGACGAAATACCGTGACTGGGACTGATTCGAATCCGCGGCGCCGCCGTTGCCGGCGATCCGGCGGCTTCACCATGATCGAGCTGCTCGTCGTGGTGTCGCTGATCGTGATTCTGGCGAGTATCGGGATTGCTCAGTACCGCAACGGCGTCATCCGCGCGCAGGAGGCCGTCCTCAAGGAGGACCTCTTCCGGATGAGGGATGTGCTCGATCAGTACCATGCCGACAAGCAACGGTACGCCCAGTCGATCGAGGCGCTCGTCACGGAAGGGTACCTGCGGCAGATCCCGAAGGACCCGTTCACGGGATCGGTCGACACGTGGCAGCTGATCCAGGCCGAGCCGGATCCCAGCGACCCGACGGCCGAACTCGGGATCTACGACGTGAAGAGTGGGTCGGACAAGTCGGCCCTGGACGGCAGCAAGTACTCCGAATGGTGATGGATCAGGGAGCGTAGCCGCTATGACACGACGATTACTCCGACGAGACCTGCCGTGGCGCATGGCGTGTGGCGTTGGTCTTGCGGTCGGGTTGACGATCCTCGTGGTGCCCGCGTGCGACAAGATGCCGCTGGTCGCGCCCACGGGCACCACGATCACACTGTTCGCCAGCAGCACGACCTTGGGCCTCAACGCGTCGATCGAGATCACGGCGAACGTGATCGAGTCGGCTGGCACCGCGGTCCAGAACGGCACCGTGGTGAGCTTTACCACCACGCTCGGCACGATCGAGCCTGCCGAGGCGCGAACCAACAACGGCAAGGCGACGGTCCTGCTGTGGGCCGGGACCCGCTCTGGTACGGCTGAGGTCCGCGCGTTCTCCGGAGGCGCATCCACCGCGGAGGCCTTGAAGTTCAGCGTGGGTGCGGCGGCAGCGGCGAAGGTCGACCTCCTGGCGAATCCGTCGGCCCTGCCGGCGTCGGGCGGCGTCGTGCAATTGATCGCGGTCGTGAACGACTCATCTGGCAATCGCCTTGCCGGTGTCCCCGTGTCCTTCACCACCGACGCCGGCGTGCTCGCGCAGACGTCCGTGATCAGCGACGGCAACGGCGAAGCGCGCTCGTCGTTGAACACCACGGCCAAGTCCAGGGTCACCGCCTCGATCGTCGGTGGGACGGGAACGGCTGGCGCGCTGACCGCGTCGCTCGATATCCCGGTTCGGGTCGGTCCGACCGTCACGGTCTCCGCGCCGGCGGCCAGCCTGGTACCAGGCGTCGCGGCAACCTTCACCGTCACCGTGACGGCGGGCGGGGCGGCGGTTCGCACGGCGACCATCGACTTCGGCGACGGCGGCAGCCAGTCCGTGGCCACCGCCGGCGCCAGCACCGCGGCGCATGTCTACGCGCATAGCGGCACGTTCATCGTCAGAGCGGCGGCGACGGACACGGCGGGGGAAACGGCTACTGCCACGGCATCCGTCAGTGTCCAGGCCGTCGTCGTCACGGTGACCATGACGGTGTCGCCGGCCACCATCACGACCATCGCGCCCGCGGAATTCTCGGCGATTGCGACGACGACTCCGACCGGCGCAACGATCGAGCGCTATGAATGGGATTTCGGGGATGGTTCTGCCCGCACCACGTCGGGGCCCTCGACGAGCCACCTCTATACGCTCGGTGCTGGCCGCCGGTACTTTGTCACCGTGCGAGCCGTCACGACAACCGGGGCCTCAGGAACGGCCCAGCGTGAAATCGTCGTCCAGTAGCGGCACACGGCCATGACGCACTCCTCGCGCCGGCACGAGCGCGGCTACGCCATGGCCGCGCTGCTGATCGCGATAGCGGTCATCGGCGTCATCCTGGGCATCGCGATGCCCGTGTGGCGCACGGTCGTCCAACGCGAAAGGGAAGAGGAACTCATCTTCCGGGGCCGGCAGTACGCGCGGGCCATCCAGTTGTTCCAGCGCAAGTACGCGAACGCATACCCAGCGAACGTCGACCTGCTCGTCGAACAGAGGTTCCTGAGGAAGAAGTACAAGGACCCGGTGAGCAAAGACGGTGAGTTCGAAGTTCTATACCAGGGCACGCTGGCACAGAGGGCGGCCGCTCAGGCCGGGCGGGGCGGGGCGTCACTGCCCACCCTCGGAGGCGCGGGCCAGCGAGGAGCGACCTCGGGGCCGCTCGGCGGTTCGACCTTCGGAACGCAAGTGGCGGGCCCGCAGGGTGGCGTCGTCGGCGTCGCCAGCAAGAACAAGTCGAAGTCGATCCGGGTATACGACGGACGCACCACCTACAGCGAATGGCAGTTCGTCTGGGTGCCGGCGACGACGCCGCGGACCGGGCCGGCAGGATCGGTCGGCCCGGGCCAGCGAGGCCTGCAGCCGGGCGGAGGACGCTCCGGTCCGGGTCCGGGGGGTGGTGGGCCTGGGGGCCAGATGCCTCCTCGCGGTCGCGGACCGGGTGGACCCGGAGACTCGTCTGGACGCCCGCCGGGCTGACGCCCGCAGGCCCTGGATCATTCGACGACAGACCGCCATCCACGACGCTGCAGCCCCCAGATCACGAACGAGGCGGCCGCCGTTGCCGCCGCGAAGTAGGGCAGCGCCGCACCGGACGAATACAGGATCAACGTCCCCGTGCCGAAGAGCGTCGCGTAAACGAGGATCCACCCTCCAACCCAGACGCCAAGCAACCCACGGAGTGACTCGGGCGGCGGTCCGCCAGCCAGTGCCGCGACGCGGGTCCAGCCGGGACCACCTGGACGGACGCGCCGATAGAAGGCCACGAGGCGCTCGTCGGTCTCCGGCGGTGTCAGGAACGTCACCATCAGCCAGCACGCCGTCGTCCACGCGACGAGGTAGATGAGGGTGAATGGAAACTGCACCGCCGTAAAGAGCCGCAGGTACGCGTATCCGACGGCCGGCGCGATCATCGCGGCGATTTCGGACCACGCATTCACGCGCCACCAGTACCAACGAAGGATGAGCACCAGGCCGATGCCGGCCCCTGACTCGAGCACGAACTCCCAGGCCTGGCGCACGCTCTCGAGATAGAACGTCACTCCGCCGCCAGCGACCATCGTCAGCAGGGTAGCGGCGCGCGACGCCCAGAGGTAGTGCCGTTCGCCGGCGTCGCGGCGGACGAACCTGCGGTAGAAATCGTTCACGAGGTACGACGATCCCCAGTTGAACTGCGTGGCCACCGTGGACATGTACGCCGCGAAGAAGGACGCCAGGAGCAGTCCCCTCCAGCCGGACGGCAGGTAGTCGCGGATGACGAGCACGTAGCCGCTCTCCTTGTCCGCGAGCCCGGGGTAGAGCACGATTGAAGCCAGTCCCACGAGAATCCACGGCCACGGGCGGACGCAGTAGTGGGCCACCGTGAACCAGAGCGTCGCGAGCAGCGAGTGCCGCTCGTCCTTCGCCGACATCATCCGCTGAGCGACGTAGCCACCGCCGCCGGGCTCCTGTCCCGGGTACCAGCTCGCCCACCACTGAATCCCCACGTACGCCAGGAACGCGGCAAGGGGCAGCGCCAGGGCGGCGGCTCCCTCCGCGCTCCCCGTACCGTCACCGATTCTTGGCAGAAACTCGAAGGTGGAAGCCGGGAGCTTGTCGTGCAGCCCCGCGATGCCGCCAACAGAGGGCAGGCGAATCACGAACCAGGCAAGCGCGATCGTTCCGCCCATGGCGAGGAAGAACTGGAAGAAGTCGGTGACGACAACGCCCCAGAGGCCCGACATCGCCGAGTAGACGGCGGTCAACGCGAGGCTCACCATCACGGCCGTCAGGCGGTTCCAACCAAGGGTCACGGCCAGGATCTTGGCCATCGCCAGGTTGACCCATCCCATGATCACGCAGTTGATGGCGAGGCCGAGATAGAGTGCCCGGAACCCGCGCAGCACGGCGGCCGGTTTGCCCCCATAGCGAAGCTCCGCGAACTCGACGTCGGTCATGATGCCCGCCCGCCGCCACAGTCTCGCGAAGAAGAAGACGGTCAGCATGCTCCCGAAGGCGGCACTCCACCACAGCCAGTTCCCGGCGATGCCGTTACGCGCGACAAGCCCGGCCACCGCGAGAGGCGTGTCGGCGGCGAAGGTGGTCGCCACCATCGAGGTGCCGGCCAGCCACCACGGCAAGTTGCGGCCTGACAGGAAGTACTCGTTGACGCTTCGCCCGGCCCGCCTGGAGTAGACAATGCCGATGGCCAGAGACACGGCGAAGTACGCGACGATGATGGACCAGTCGAGAGGGGTCAGCGTCACGCGGCGCGTCCTTCCAGCAGCGCATCGTGCAACGCGCGGCGGACGGCCTGCATGGGCTCGTTCGGCCCGGCCTCCGGGTGGACGCGATTGGTCAGGAGCACCGCGTAGAAGTCCTGCTCGGGGTCGATCCAGATCGACGTTCCCGTGAACCCGGTGTGTCCGACGGCCGCCGCCGACATTTTCGACCCGCACGACGAGGTGGTGCGCATCATGTCCCACCCGAGCGCGCGGGAACTGCCGGGCACCGTGGAGGGGGAGAGGAACAGGCGCACGGTCTCTCGTGTCGCGAACCGCCGTTCGGCGTCGCGGTCTCCAGACAACGCCCGGAGGATCCCTCGCGCGAACACCCCAACCGCGGCCGCGGTGCCAAAGAGGCCCGAGTGTCCCGCCACGCCCTTCATGGCCCAGGCGTTGTCATCGTCCACCTCTCCTGCCAGGAGCCGGTCGCGCCACTCGTTGAACCGCGTCGGCGCGATGCGGGGACGCCACGACGCGGGCGGATTGAACACGAGCGGGATCCCTGCGGCTCCTCCGCCCATCCAGCCGACAGCGATTTCGTCGAACTGGCGGTCGAGCGTCCGGGCGTCGATGGTCTCGAGAAGGTGCCCGAGCAGGATGAACCCGAGGTCGCTGTAGATACTCCGTGAACGAGGAGCACACTCGAGCGGGGTGGCCGCGATCGCGGCCAGGATGCCATCCCGATCAGTGTGCGCTCTCCAGAGTGGCTCCCAGGCCGGCAGCCCCGACGCATGTTCCAGAAGGTCTCGCACGCAGACGGCTGTTCGGTCGTCGCCCTGCCACTTCGCCTCGTAGTCCCTGACCGGTGCGTCGAGGGCAAGGACTCCGTTCTCGGCAAGGCGCATCGCGACCGTCGCGGTCACGACGACCTTTGTGAGGGAGGCCAGGTCGAACACGGTGTCGGTTGATACCCGGGGCGCGTCGGGTTCGTAGGCCAGTGAACCGACCTGGTCCCGCCAGGCGACGGACGCAGCGGTGCCGACCTCGACGGACGCGCCTGGGAACACGCGGGCCGCCACACCGCTTCGCAGGACGTCGATCGCACGCGAGAACGCACTCACGGCTGCGGCGTGGCCTCCTCGCCGGTGATACGGCTGGCCAGCACGCCGACGATGAACGTCACGACGGACCCAATCAGGACGTACCACTGCCACGAGGCCAGCTGGAAGCCCTTGACCGTCAGCATCACCGCGGTCCCCGCGACGATGCCGACGAACGCGGACCGCTGGCGAACGTTCGGGGCGAACGTGCCGAGCAGGAAGACACCCAGGATGATCCCGTTGGTGAATGAAGCGATGCCGAGGACTTCATCCACGACGCGGGTGGAGAACTGGATCGCGATGAGCGCCACGGAGATCTGCACGACGCCCCAGAAGGCCGTCAGCCACTTCGAGACACGCAGGTAGTGCGCGTCGGCGGCCTTTCGCGCCGGCATGTAGAAATCGGCCATCGAAGTGGCAGACGACGAGTTCAGGGACGACGACAACGTTGACATGGCCGCCGCGAAGACCGCCGCGATCACGAGGCCGACCACGCCGGTGGGCAAGTGGCTGACAATGAAGTGGGGGAAGATTCGATCGCTCTGAATGCGGCCGTTTGCCGTGAAGGCCGCGATCTCGTTGGCCCCGGGCCCATTGTAGAACACGTACAGCATCACGCCGATTACCAGGAAGAGCACGAACTGCGCGAAGATGACGACGCCGCTGGAGAGGAGCGCCACCCGCGCCTGCCGGGGCGAACTGCTGCACAGGTAGCGCTGCACCATCAATTGGTCCGTCCCGTGCGTTGCCGTGGTCAGGAATGCGCCGCCGATCACCCCGGACCAGAACGTGTAGTTCTTCGTGATATCCCACGTGAAGTCGAGAAACGTGAACTTGTTCGCGTCGCGGCCTACGCGAACCACCTCGGCCCAGCCTCCGGGTATCCGATCCAGCAGGATGACGGCAGCCAGCCCCGCTCCGACAAGATAGATGACCAACTGGACGACGTCGGTCCAGATGACCGCGCTCATCCCGCCGAGGTAGGTGTAGATGATGGTCGTCAGTCCCATCACGGCCACTGACGCCACCAGGATCGTGATCGTCGGGTTGAGCCCGGGCACCCACGCTCGAGCGGTCTCTTCGGTGCCCGGCATCGCCAGCAGCAGCGCCGCCAGCACCAGGCCGGTGGCGAACAACCGAACCCCGTCCGCCAGGCTGCGGGTGACCAGGAACAGGCCGGCCGCGAGGCGCTTCACTCCCGACCCGAAGCGCACGCCGAGGATCTGGTAGACCGTCAGCAACTCGCCGCGGAAGTAGGCGGGGACAAACACGATGCTCACGACGACGCGGCCGAGCATGTAGCCCATCACCAGTTGCAGGAATGTCATGTTCCCGGTGAACGCCACGCCGGGAATGCTGATGAAGGTCACCGTGCTCGTCTCGGTGGCGACGATCGATCCCATGATCGCCCACCACGGCACGCGGCGCCCGCCAACGAAGTAGTCCTTCACGTCGTGCTGGTCGCGCGAAAACCACGCGCCGAATGCTACCGTTCCAGCAAGGTAGGCGACGATGACGATCAGGTCGAGAAGGTGCATGGGGCGATCACCAAGCCGGCGCGTGTTGCTGGCCGAAGGCCTGCGCGCCGATGCGTGCCAGGTTGTCCGAGCCTCGGGATGGATTGACGAGGCTATCGTACGAGAACAGGATGACGCCGTCGACCCCGAGACTGCGCGCGGCCTGAATCTGCGTGAGCGTCTGATCGCCGGTCAGGCGGTAGGCGCCAATCCCGGCCCACACCGGGTGCCCCCGCGCGGCGGCACGGGCATGTTCGACCTGTTGCCGGAACACGGCGTCGTCTGTGGAGTATGCCATCGGGCAGAGCACGTCAAGAAGCCCCTTGGCCATCCAGCCCGGCCAGTCCTGGAACCGGCTGGTCACGGCCGTGGCCGAATCGGGCACCACGGCCGCCGACACGAGCGCGCGCGGCCGCTTCTGTTTCACCACGCCGCGCAGCCGGTGCATGAGGGCGGTGAGTCGGAGGCGCCGGAATTCCTCCCACCGGGCGGGATATCGCTGGATCCACGCCAGCCTGTGCGAATGCTCGGCCCGATCGAGGGCGCGACGCTCCTGGCTCGGCAGGCCAGGCGCGACCTCGCTCTTGAACGCACGAAGAGCTTCGCGACTGCAGTCGAACGCCGGCCCCGGGTAGCGGACGTAGTCGAAGTGCACGCCGTCCACCTGGTACCGCGACACGAGATCCCGCACGACGCCCACGACGTAGTCCCCGGCATGTTCGGGAATGGGCGACGTGTACAGGCCCTCGACCGAAGCCGTCTGCGACCTCGTCCAGGACGCCAGCGTCGCCACGAACGCCCGCCCCCGCGGATCGCCGATGGTGGCCGCTAGATCCGCCGGCACCATCAACCACTCGGGATGCCGATTCACGACGTGCCGGCCGTTCGTCGGCACATCGCCGGCATCGGCCACCAGGTTCACATTCACCCAGGCGTGCACCTTCAGCCCGGCCGCGTGGCCCTGCTGCAGCACCTGCGCGAGCGGATCGAAGGACACCGGCTGGGCTGCGAGCGCGCTGGCGCGGGGCTCGGCGCGACTGGCGTAGTAGGCATCCCCCCGTCCGCGGACCTGCACGACGAGGGTGTTGAATCCTGCGGAGCGGGCGGCCGCCACCATCGACGTAATCGCAGCGGGGGACACCAGCGCGGTCCGCACCACCCACAGCGCGCGGACCTCCGGCGCGACGGGGCGAGCCGACGGCGAGGCGACGAGCAGAGCCGAGCAGACGAGGGCGCTGGCGAGCCGGCGTGAGTACATGAAGTCGCGCGACTGTAGCAACTCGCCCGGAGGTGTGTCAACGCGGTCGCCGCCATCACCGCAGCCCTGCGCGCCATTGACACGGACACCGCTCCCTTCCTATGCTCCGTTCGCGGAGGCTCCAGGTGCGGTACGTCATCGGCATCGATGCAGGCGGAACCAAGACAGTCTGTCTTCTGGCAGA
>Ga0315275_10001190_pt1 | contig 22651 bp, 16 predicted proteins | sample YL17G03_0_MG_FD_205557 | JGI IMG/M metagenome (GOLD analysis project Ga0315275, IMG submission 205557) | Sediment microbial communities from Yellowstone Lake, YNP, Wyoming, USA - YL17G03_0 | ecosystem: Environmental > Aquatic > Freshwater > Lake > Sediment | place: USA: Wyoming | collected...
ATGAAACTTCGTCCAGCGGCGTTCCTCAGCCTGTTCAGAACAGCACGAACGCCATCATCAGTTTGATCACCGGGATCTTGGGCCTCACCTTGCTGCCGGGGATCGGGAGTATTGTGGCTGTCATCACCGGCATGATGGCAAAGAAAGAGATCCGGACTGCCCAGGCAGGTGGCGGTACCCTCGGCGGCGAGGGTATGGCAACCGCCGGTCTCATCCTGGGTTGGCTTGGGATTGCTCTGGGAGTTATAGCTTGCTGTGTGATTGCTCTAATTATCCTCATACCGGCAATTCTCGCCCTGGGGATCTACCAATCATCTTGGCTGCTCCCATTGATCATCACGATCTAGGGAAGCTCCCGCGTAATTCGTCCAAGGCGCTCAAGGCTTGCCGGCTGACCTCAGCCGGCAGGTCAAGTTCTGCAAACTCATCCTCATCCAGGATGAGTTGTTTTCCATCCGGATAGACCAGCAGATCTAAGGCAAGGTCGATATAAGAAAGTACCTGGTCTTCGTATTTTGCCGGATGACCGATATTACAATACCAGCCTTTGAGTTGGTTATCGTCGCGGTCGTGAATTTCGAAGATGTTGTACCAGCGCTCCATGTAAAACGTCTCGATAAAACGGTCCCCTTTTTTGAGTAAAATCCCGTGGAAGAGAATATCATCGCGGTTGAAGAGCGCCTGAAGAATAACCTTTTCCTGATCCTGGAAAAGGATCTCACCGGTGTAGCGCCAGGTTTCTATTCCATGAAAATTTAATTTTACGACCGCAATTTCATTCATCGGACCCTGAACCTCCTCTCTCGGCTGTTTCGATCACCTGGATCGCTTCTTCTGGATTGAGGCTGATATCGATCAATGATCCCTCGGCAGGGATTGGGGCATTCGGGTTAAAATCAAAGGAGAGACGGACCTGGTTGATATCGATGCCTACCCGGCAAACCGGCCCGCGGAAAGATCTCTCGCGCAGGATACCGCTCAGGAAGAGCGCACCGCTGCCATCCAGCCTGGCTCTTTCGGGCCGGATTAACAGAGTCACTTCTCCGAAGTGGGTTGAAGGCAGAGAGAAAGTCCCGATCGCTGTCTGGATGGATGTGCCGTGATCGGTTGGGCGCGCGGTGCCCGTGAGCAGGTTGTTCAACCCCAAAAAACGCGCCACAAACAGGCTGCCGGGTTTGCTGTAGATCTCTTGCGGGGTACCGGTTTGCTCAACCCGGCCCGCGTTCATGATGATCACACGGTCGGCCAACGTAAAAGCTTCCTCCTGGTCGTGCGTAACATATAGGGCGGTCTGGTGGATTTTCTTTAATATAATTCGCAGCTCGGCAGCCAACCGATCTCTCAGGTCACGGTCCAAAGCGCCCAATGGTTCATCCAACATGAGCAAGCGTGGTTGGGGAGCCAGGGAGCGCGCCAGGGCAACTCTTTGGGCTTCGCCTCCCGAAAGAGTGTTGACATCGCGCTTCTCAAATCCGGTCAGATTGACAAGCGCCAACATTTCGTTTACCCGCTCTTGTGTGACCAGGGACGGAACCCTTTGCATCTGCAAGCCAAAAGCTACATTTTCAAACACGTTGCGATGGGGAAAAAGGGCATAATCCTGGAACATCAAGCCGAATCCCCTGCGATGAGGTGGGGTTTTCGCCAGGGATTTTCCCTCCCACAGCACTTTACCTGCGTCGGGTTGTTCCAACCCAGCAATAATATTCAAGAGGGTTGATTTTCCGCACCCACTTGGGCCGAGGACAGCCAGGGTCTCTCCGGACCCGACTTCAAGACTCACTCCATTGAGGGCGACTGTCTGGTTAAAGGTTTTATAAAGATTGGATAGGGACAGTGAATTCATAAACGATACCTAAAACTCGCCAATGTTTGCAATGCGCATCCGTTCGATTGCCAGCATCCCGGCAGCGCAAACCACCATGAGGATGGTGCTGAGCGCCAAAGCCTGCCCGTAATTCATAGCTCCGGGTTGGCCGATGAGCCGGTAGATGGCAACGGGTATGGTGGGGTACTCGGGCCGTGCAATCAGGACAGTTGCCCCAAACTCACCCAGGGAGATGGTGAAGGCAAAGGTTCCCGCGACGATCACCGCCCGGGCAACCAGTGGTAGATCAATTTTCAGAAAGACTTGGAATGGATTGGCCCCTAAAGTTTGGGCTGCCTGGCGCAGGCGGGGCTTGATGCTGCGGAAGGAAGGCGCCAGGCTGCGGATGACAAAGGGGAGTGCCACCAGAGTATGGGCCAGGGGGATCAGCCACGGCGAGGCGCGCAAGTTCAGAGGGGGTGCATCAAAGGCCAGGATAAAACCCAGGCCCAGGGTTACCGCTGAGGAGCCTAAGGGAAGCATGAACAAGGGATCGAGCACCCGGCTAACCGGAGAGTTTGTCGAGCGAGTTTGAGCCAGGGCGGCTGGTAATCCGAGCAGCAAAGAAAGGATTACCGTAGCCATGGCATAGCCCAATGAGATGGCGATGGCAGTGGATGGGGGTGCGAAGAATAGAGACTGCCGGCGGTTGATGGAAAGCTCCTTGTAAAAATCAAGCGTCAGACCTGGATGGATGGTCTGGAGTTCGCCTCGTTCTGGGTCGAGGCGGGTAAAAGATCGCATCGATAAGGCAAGCAGTGGGGTTACCAGCAAACTGACCAACACTGACACAATGATCAGCGCCGATAAACGCTCGCGCCAGGTGCGCAGCTTATGTTGGTTAAATGACCTGGGGCGTAAGGAGAGCGGTCTGGAAACATGCTCCACCAAACGCGTGTACGTGACCGTTAACGCCAATGTACAGCCAAGCTGGACGAGGGATAAGATGGCTGCCAGGGGCAAATTGAACAGGCTGACGGTCTGGTAGTAAATCTCTACTTCTAAGGTGGCAAAGCGCGGCCCTCCTAGCACCAGGATGACACCAAAGGAGGTGAAGTCGAAAATGAAGACCAGCAGGGCCGCAGAGAGGACTGCCGGCATTAAAAGCGGCAGCGTGATAAACCGTAAGGCTTGCCGACGGTTAGCACCCAGGGTTTGGGCAGCTTGCCCCAGGCGGGGATCCAGATGAGACCAGAAATCTCCCACCAGGCGCAGAACGATGGTCGTGTTATAAAACACATGCGCCACCAATATTGCGCCGATGGTATGGGTAAATTCGATTGGAGGGGCGGTCAATTTTAATGAAGACATCAAGATCAGGTTGATCCAGCCGCGCGGCCCCAGTAATGCATCAAATGCTGTAGCAACGACCAGGGTTGGCATCACAAAAGGAACACTCGAAAGGGCCTGCAGGAGCGCCTTTCCTGGAAACTGATAGCGTGCAAAGAGAAAAGCCCCCGGAAGGCCGATCAGGAGGGTGAAAAATGTCGATAGGACAGCCTGCCAGATCGTAAACCACAGAATTTTCAACAGGTAGGTGGAAGTAACCGCTTCCAGGATATGTGAAAGAATGCCGTTCTGGCTGCGCCCCATACTGTAACTTAAAATACTGCTCAGGGGATAAAAGAAGAATATCCCCAAAAACAGCACAGGCACTGACCATAAGGCCAATGTTTTGAGGTTCGAAGAGCTTCTCACCGCAAGACAGTCTCTGTCCAGGTCTTGATCCAGGCTTCGCGCTTGGAGGCGATATCTTCTGGACTGATAATGGCGGTTTCCTCGGGGACAGCCAGGAACTTGATAAACCTCTCATCCAGTTTTGCGGCCGGGTTCACCGGAAAGACAAACATTTGGAGAGGGATATCTTCCTGGAATGCAGGAGAAAGCATGTAATCCAGCCATTTCTCAGCCAGGTCACGGTTCTTTGTCCCTTTCAGGATGCCAACGAACTCAATTTGGCGAAAACAAGACCGATCGTTTGTAATGACCGCTGTTGAAGGCTCAGCGATGGGTTGTTCAGCGAAGATCACCTCGAAAGGGGGGCTGGAGCCATACGAAACTACGATTGGGCGGGTGCCTCCATAGTGGCTAAACTCCGTGTAATAAGCTTGTTCCCAATCGTTGACCACTAGCACATCGTTTTCTACCAGCTTTTTCCAGTAATCCAGGTAATTTTCCTCACCGAAGTGTCCGATGGTTGCCAGGAGAAATGCCAACCCTGGGGAGGATGAAGCTGGATTCTCTACAACGAGCATGGAACGGTATTCGGCTTTGACCAAGTCAGAAAGATTCTTCGGTGGGGGCAGGCTGCGTTCGGTGAAAAAGGTTTTATCGTAGTTGAGGCAGACATCCCCATAGTCAATTGGAATGGCGCGGTTTTGTGGGTCCAGCTTGAATAGGTCTGGGATGGAAGAGAGGATAGGAGCATCGTAGGGTTCAAAAATGTCTTCTACAAGAGCGCGGCTTAGAAAAGTGTTATCCAATCCATAGAACACATCAGCCAGGGGATTTCCTTTTGCCAGTATGGCTTTGTTCAAAGCGGTTCCGGCATCTCCGGAGATCAGGAATTGAACTTTGACATTGTTCTGATCTTCAAAGGCTTGAATGATCTGCTCAGAAGCGGCAAAGGAATCGTGTGTCATAACGGTTAAAGTACGCGGTCCTGAGGGGGTTGGGGTGGAGGAAGACAGCTTAAATCCGCAGGCGGAGGCGAGGAGATACACCAGAACAATCCCGAGAAACCTTTTCTTCATGCAGGATCCTCCTTATGAATAACAATACAAATCAGCAGACCATGTTCCAGGTGGACGGTTGCGCTATTTCCGATTAGAACATTACTCACTCCCCGGGCAGCCCCGAAGTGCAAGGTATCACCGGAGAGGGGATATTCCAACCCGTGGGTTGTGATCCCTTCCGCATTTCCGCGGATTGGGATGAGGGAAACTGTGTCACCGGGCTCGCCTAGGATTTCAAGCGTCTGTAATTCACCGATCAACGTTATCTCCTGGTTCCCGTCCATCAAGCTGATCCTGGCGCGCCTGCTTGCAGGACCTGCCAATAACAGGATATTAGCCAGCGTTTGATCCCAGCGCTGTCCCAGACCTCCTAAGATGAGAATCTGATCTGCACCCTGTTCACAGGCATACTCCAGGGCTAATTCCAGATCGGTGAAATCCTTTCGGGATGGATAGCGGATGATCTGGGCACCATGAGCCTGTAATTCATCCAGTTCGGCTGGGGTGAGAGAGTCGAAATCTCCGATCACGATATGAGGGAAAGTTTTCGCCGCCTGGCAGTGGCGTGCGCCGCCATCGGCTGCAATCAAAATGTCATAAGAGCGGATCAGCGCGGGTACCTGGTCAAGGTTGGACAAAGCTCCATTGGCAAAGATAACGATTTTCAAAGAAACTCCCTCCTCGAACACCGGAGGAGGGAGAGAAACTCATGCAGGCTGCCATGCCTCCGCCGGTATTACCCGGATCAGGTCCGCGGGTCGGAAGCTTAAGGCTTCCCTCTCAGCCTGGCATTACCAGGCTCCCCGTGCAGTAACTGAGCGATTTTAAAGGGAAATCAACCTTTTAAACCGTCCAGTCACTCGGTTAACGAATTTGATAAGTTGTACATGGTAATCTTATCAAAAATGTCAGAGAAAGTATAGGGGTTTATTTGACGCTTTCTTGTCTTACAAGTATAATTTTTCTAGCCCTTAAGGGGCCAATCAGAAAAGAGGTATTGAGGCCTGTATGGCATTAAAGGGCAATCTTAGAGATTTTTCGATCACACAACTCTTCAACCTGGTAAATATCGCCCGGAAGACGGGCATTCTGATTCTTGAACGGCCTAACGAAAAGGTTGTGGTATCTTTCCTGAATGGAAAGATCGCCTATGCCCAAACCGGTCAAGAGGATGGAAACCTGGTGACAGTGTTATACCGGGCAAAAAAAATAACTGCTTCGCAGTATCGTGCGATTCAAGAGCGCGCGAAGAATATCAGTGATAAAGAATTGGGCCTGCTCTTGATTAACGCCAGTTATATAACGCAGCAGGATATCATCTCAATACTGCAGATTCATTTTACAAGCGTGGTAAACAAACTTTTTACCTGGGTAGAGGGCTTGTTCCGCTTTGAAAATGACATCTTGCCTCCAGATGGAAAAATTACGGTCAGGATCAGCCTCGAAAATATCATTATTGAGGGCTCACGACGGGTAAAGGAGTGGGAGCATCTTCAGGATGAAATTCCGAGCCTGGATATCGCCATGAAGTTTACCGACCGGCCGGGGACAAATCTACGCAATGTGAATCTCAGCGTGGATGAATGGAAAGTTGTTTCGTTCATCAACCCCAAAAATACCATTCGTCAGATAGCCAGCGCGACCAAAAAGAACGACGTCGAAATCCGCCGAGTTGTCTATGGGCTGCTGCAAGCCGGCCTGGTCGAATTGGTTCGGCTGGAAGGAGCTTTGCCAGCCAAGGTACAAAGCCGGCCTGCGTTGCCGCAAGCCAGCAAAGAGGAACAGAAATCACTCATCAACCGTCTGATCAGTCGTATTCGAGCAATCTAATAAAATCTTCAAGGAATCTTTTATGCAAACTGTTAAGATGGTAGTTACCGGCCCTTTCAATGCAGGGAAAACTGAGTTTATCCAGTCCGTCAGTGAGATTGATGTTGTTTCGACAGAGCGTAGGATCAGCTCAGAAGCGGAGAAGGTCAAACAGACGACAACCGTGGCCATGGATTTCGGACGGATTACGGTCGATGATAATCTGGTGCTTTATCTGTTTGGGACTCCTGGACAAAGACGGTTTGATTTCATGTGGGAAATTTTGTCAGAAGGTATGCTGGGTTTTATCGTCATGGTAGACAGCACGCGCCCAGAAACTTTCCGGGAGGCGCGCAACATTCTGGAAACTTTCCGGGCGTATGCGCCTACACCTTATGTAGTGGCAGCGAATAAACAAGATAAAGAAGAAGCCTGGGATATCGATGATATGCGCATTGCGCTACGGTTGGATCCCAAAGTAAAGTTTCTACCCTGTGTGGCGACGGAAAAAGAGACTGTAAAAACGGTTCTCCTCGAGTTGTTGTACAGTATCTTAGCTGAAATGGAAGGAGATAAAAGCTAACCAGCTTTTATCCATAGAAGATTGCTGTGTCATCGATCACAACAGATCAAGGCATCGTTCATTACGAAGTGTACGGACGAGGTCGTCCGGTTATCTTGCTGCATGGGTGGTTGGGTTCCTGGGGGTTATGGCAGGAAACCATGTCTTATATCGGTCGTTATTACCGGACCTATGCGCTCGATTTTTGGGGGTTTGGTGAGTCTGGAAAAAAGCGTGATTCCTACGATGTGCAGGATTTTGTAAGCCTGGTTGACCAGTTTATGGAACAACTGGGGATCAGCCAGGCACCTCTGGTGGGCCACAGCATGGGGGGGACGGTCAGCCTGTCGGTTGCTATCCATTATCCTCAGCGCGTCCGTAAGGTAGTGGTGGTTGGCTCTCCAATTGAGGGTTCGTCACTCAATTTGCTCTTGAAACTCTTTGGGCGCCGGCCGGTGGCCTATGTGGTGTACAACAACAAGTGGAGTTTTCAGTTATTCTACCATGTGCTGGCGCCGTTCTATTCGAAGGACAAACGCTGGCCCGAGATGATGGATCGTGATCTTTCGAAGATTACGCTTGAGTCCTTCCTTTACAGCATCGCTTCGTTAAGAAAAACAGATCTTCGCCCCAGGCTGAACGAGGTAAAAATACCCGCCATGGGTATGTACGGAGATAAAGATATTGTGGTGCATCCGGCACAATGGAAAGATATGCTGGCTGGTATTCCTCACGCACGAATCGAGCGATTTCATGCTGCTGGTCACTTTATTATGCTCGATGAACCTCAGAGATTTTCAGAGACCCTGAAAAATTTTCTGGACGACGAGCAACCTTGATGGTTTTACCCATGCCGAAAAAACAAGCGAAGAACGGTTTCTATTATCCAAACAAAATGGGACGGATTGTCTTATTGTCCCTGGAGGAAATTATTGGACAGAATGGGGTTAAAGCGATCCTGAGCCAGGCAGGTCTTATGCATTATGTAGGCCATTATCCCTCCAATAGCCTGGATAAACAGTTCAAATTCGATGATCTGAGTCAAATCCAGGTGGCTCTGGAACAAATTTTTGGACCGCGAGGGGGCAGAGGGGTGACTTTACGTTCGGGGAGGGTATGTTTTAAATATGGACTGCGAGAATTTGGCCCCATGCTAGGTTTTACTGACCTGGCATTCCGGCTTTCGCCCTTGGATACGAAGCTACAGGCTGGGGCAGAAATTTTCGCCAATATTTTCAACCAATTTTCCGACCAACGTGTGAGGGTGGAAGCTGGCGCAGAACAGATCTTATGGCACATTGACCGCTGCCCGGTCTGCTGGAACCGGCATGCAGATTCGCCCGTTTGTCACCTGGCGGTAGGGATCATCCAGGAATCCCTCTATTGGGTGAGCGGTGGTAAGATATTTAGCGTAGAGGAAATCAGTTGTATAGCGAAAGGTGATCCGACCTGTTCAATTTTGATTGAAAAACAGGCCCTAGGCTGAGGTATGCTAAAGATCATCTTACAAGACACGAAGTATTTGACGCCTTTCAATGAGAAAGCCAGGGACTTACGGATCATGAACAAGCCCCTGTGGCTCGCTCAGCGCGATGTTCTGGCGCCTTATACAAGCCGTGAAATTGAGCTGCCTTACGGCGCCGCCTTGCCGGGGTTCCAAGAGGAGTGCCTGGTTTACCGGGACAACCTGTATTTCGATGCCGAATATATCCGGGCTTTTGTGAGTGAAGCCAAAGCCAAAGGGCGTGCCTGCCGGGCTGCTTTTTCGAAGGATGACCCGGCTTTTCGAGAGCATGCCCTGCCTCTGTCTTGTTCTTATACTCAGCAAGGTGAAATTTACCTGGCAGATTTGTGGTACTATCCCCACAGCACCCTGGAAGAGGTTGTGCCTTTGGTGATCGATCTGGAGTCAATCGAGGCGGGATATTATCATGTACCCACTTACATGGCTTTTGAACAGGGAGATTTAGTATTCCAGGTACCGCTGCGGAGTTTATTGGCTATCGATTGCTGGGTACATATTTTTATAGCAGATGTGGTCTTCGGCCTTTTTACACGCGGTGGGAGGTTTGAAAAGCGGCTGGACCAGGATTTGTTCTTTAAACTGGGTGTGCTTGGCAAAGCAATGTATGAAGGCAGACAGGTCTTGGACTGTTCGGGGGTCGTTCAAGTCGGTCGAAACTGCACAATCGATCCCAGCGCGGTCATCCATGGACCTACTACAATTGGCGAGAATGTCACCATTGGGGCTGGGGTGGTGATCGAGAATTGTGTGATTGGCGATAATGTCAATGTAGGCCAGGGTTGCCAGCTCATGCTGTCTGTGGTCGGAGACGGGGCATTTTTACCGTTCCGGGCTTCCTTATTCATGACCACTTTTATGGATAACAGCATGTTGGCTCAAAATACTTGCTTGCAGATGTGCGTCATCGGGCGAAATACGTTCGTCGGCGCAGGCTCAACATTTACAGATTACAACCTTCTACCGGCCCCCATTAAAGCTTTGGGGGGTGATGGAAGGCTGGGGGTTGCCAACCGGCCTGTTTTAGGTGGTTGTGTGGGACACAACTGCCGGCTGGGGGCAGGGATGATCGTTTTTCCTGCCCGGACAATCGAATCGGATGTGGTTGTTTTCGCATCAAAAGATCGGCATGTCATCGACCGAGATTTGCGGTATGAAGACAGCGATCATCACAAGCTAAAATTTTCCAACCTGCATCCACGCTTATACCCTCGCCCGGGAGAAACCACATCTGAAACCTGGTGATTCGTGGATACGTTTGCTTTTATTATTCATCCGATCGACTCCAAGCGTGATATCAGCCGAAAATATCCTTTTTTGGGACTTATTGCCAATGATTGGATGATTTATCACTTTTCACCTTATTTTCCCCCTGTTTTCCTCTCAGAGGTAGAAGGGATTACCTCAGCCAGCACAGGCAAGCAGATCAAAGGATGGCTGATAGCTTGTCCGCTCTCGCCCCAGCACTTTTGGGGGTTGCCTGAAGAAAGAGTCTATCGTAAGATTATAGATACGGGACGTATGGCAGAACGGCTCGGGGCACAAATCTTAGGCTTGGGAGCATTTACCTCAGTCGTTGGCGATGCGGGTCTGACCATTTCGAAAGCTCTGGATGTGCCCGTCACAACCGGTGACTCCTACACAGTGGCTGTAGCAGTCCAGGCTATTCAGGAGGCGGCGCGTTTACTGGAGATTCCGATTGAAAGTGCATCGGCGGCTGTAGTCGGTGCCAGCGGAGCGATCGGTAGGGTGTGTGCTGAGTTATTGTCAAGGGAAGTAGCCGAGGTCCTTTTGATCGGTCGCAACCTGGAGGCGCTTGATCGGTTAAAAAATGAATTGACTACCCGAGGAGCAACCAGCCAGCTTTCGACCAGCACAAACATGGCAGATTTGCGAAAGACACAACTCATCCTGACGGTCACCTCGTCGATGGGTGCAGTGATCGAGCCGGAACACATTTCGCCTGGCAGTGTGGTTTGCGATGTAGCCCGGCCGCGAGATGTGGCGGTTCAGGTGAAGGCCACTCGGGAGGACGTGCTGGTGATCGATGGAGGGATGGTTGAGGTTCCTGGTGCGGTAGATTTCCACTTCAATTTCGGTCTTCCTCCCGGAAAAACCTATGCCTGTATGGCAGAAACGATAGCATTGGCTTTGGAGGGACGTTTTGAAGATTATACGATTGGGAAAGACATTTCGATTGAAAGGGTCAAAGAAATCACACAAATTGCCTGGAAACATGGTTTTCGATTGAGCGGATTCCGCTCCTTCGAGCAACCTGTTTTAGAAGAAACGATTGAACGAGTACGCCAAAGAGCAAAGGCGTTTAAGAAAACATGATGTTAAACTTTTGGGCATTCTAAATTTTTCGGGAGGCTGATATGGGAAAAGCCCGTCTTTTGATCGTTGAGGATGATTTTGACATTTCCAATATGCTCCAGATTTATTTTACGGGGCATAAATTTGATGTGGATGTAGCCCCTCGGGGTTCGGTGGCATTGGAAAAAACTCGCCACAACCTGCCTCATCTCATCGTGTTGGATATTATGCTTCCGGATATCGACGGTTTTGAGGTATGCCGGATCTTACGCATGAATATCCGCACCAGCCATGTACCGATCATCTTTTTGACGCAGAAAGATGAGCGCAGCGATAAGCTGGCTGGGTTGGAGTTGGGTGCAGATGATTACATCACCAAGCCTTTCGATATTGAAGAGCTGAAGCTGCGTGTCCAGCGTGCAATTACCCGTTCAGAACAGCAGAGTCTGACAGATCCCCGTTCTGGCTTACCTTCTGGCCGGTTGATTGAGGAACAGTTACGCCGCATCATCCGACAGCAAAATTGGGCATTGATGGATGTGCGCATCAATCACTTCGAGCCTTTCAACGAGGTATATGGTTTCGTGGCGGGTGATGATGTTTTACGGTTTGTCGGGATGCTAGCCAATGAAGTTCTGGATGAATTGGGAACGCCGAATGATTTCATTGGACATGCAGGAGGCGATAATTTCATCATCATTACGGCTGAGGAATCTGCAGCCGGGATCCGCCAGAAACTGAAAGGTCGTTTTGCTGAAGAGGTTCTCTCTCATTACAATTTCATGGACCGCGATCAAGGGTTCATTATGGCAGCAAGCCAAGGTGGACAGGCTGTAAAAGTTCCATTGATGACGCTGTCGGTTGGTTTGGTGTCTCCGAAGGAATATCAGTTTGCCGATATTCGCGAAATAACCGAAATGGCAGCCGAAGCCCGTCGACGCGATGTTTGAATTTACGAACTGCGAGTTTTGGTGCTGCCAGCCGTCTTCTGAAAAGAGTTTCTTGCGATGAATCCTTTTGGGTTGGGAGCGATCATGATTCTTGCAGGATTTGGGGTTACAGCCCTGGTCCTGTTTATTTCGCGCCGATTCTCCCAACGTCAAACCATTATTCCCGATCCGATGTTCGCGGGATTTCCCAAAGAGATCAACGCTAGCAGCGATGCAATCTTACTTGTGCAAGCAGGCGGGCGGGTCCTTTATACGAACCAGCAGGCCAGGGAATGGTTCCGCCACCAGGAAGAAGTCCCCAACCTGGAACGCCTGGCTCGCTGCACACGCCCCAGTGATATTTTTTTAGAGTTGTGTGCATCTGAAGGACAAGCACGCTTCTCTTTGAATGGGCGGCTGGTCGATGGGACATCATATAGTATTCCAGCCATAAGCCGGAATGGTTCACATTCTGGCAGTGGGGTGAACGTCCGTAAAGTGATGCTTGTCGCTCTGCGACGGCCCCAGGTAACGTCGATTAAAGCCGGTGAAAGCGGGATATCTGACCAGGCCCTGGATATCTTTGCAGAACTGAGCCGGGCAATGGCTGCCAGCCTGGATTTGGATAAGACTCTCCAGACTATTCTGGAAAGTGTAGAACGGTTGATCCCATCTGATGCTTTGGAGATCACCATCTGGGATCCAATTAAACAGAATCTGATCCCGTACCGTTTTGTCGGGTCAGTAGGGGTTGACCGCCATATCGAGATGGTGGTTGAGCGTTATTCTGCGGAAAGCGGTTATTCTGGTTTCCTGGTCACTCAACGGCAGCCGCTTAGCATCTCTGATGTGGATAATTTTCGAGATATACGTCCAGTCATTGATCGTAAGCAATATCCATATTCGTCTTATTTAGGAATCCCTTTGCAAATCGCAGGAGAGTTGGTGGGAACGCTGGAACTGGCCTCCTTGAATAAAGAAGCTTTCAGCCTGAATGACCTGGAGGTTTTGCGGATCCTTTCGGGGCAGGCGGCAGTGGCTCTCAAGAATGCGCTCCTGTTCCAGGGAGAACAAAAACGAGTGTTGGAGCTATCAGGGTTAGCCAGGCTGGCCCATGCGGTGGGGGCTTTGGGCGATACGCAGGATCTTTATGAGCGCCTTGTGGATGGAATAACTCCACTTTTAGAGGTAAAGACACTTGGTTTTTTGATCTATAAAGAAAGCCATCGCCTTCTGGTCGCACAAAAGCCCTTTATCGGGATTCCTGTACCCATGTTGGACCTTTTCCGTGTGACGATCCAACCAGGCAGCCCGGCTGAGGAGATCTGGCTATCGAATGAGGTGATCCTGGCTCAAAATGCTCCGGAAGATACTCGCCTGGAGGCACTCGGCCTTAATCACATGGCCCAAGCCGCAGGAATCCAGAACACAATCCTGATGCCCTTGACCTCAGCAGGCCGGCCGTTAGGGTATTTGCAAGTTGCTGACAAGAAGAATGGGCTGCTCTTTGATCAAGATGATCTGCGTATACTAACCATCATCACCAGCCAGGTGGCAACAATCATTGAGAATGCCACTCTGGTGAAGGAAAGCCAGGAACGAGTCCAGCGTTCTGAAGCTTTACGCCGAGTGGCAAGCCTGGCTGCTTCGGTGGCTACTCTGGATGAAATATTGAATTTTTCTCTAAAGGAACTGGCCCGGCTTTTACGAGTCGATGTGGGTACTATCTATTTATTGGATGAGAATATTGGTGAGTTACGCGTCCACAAGGAGTCGTTGTTTGGCATTCCTGATGAGTTGGTAGGCCAATTAGGGCGCATTGCCATGACCGATCCTCAGTTTAGGACCACAGTGACTGCCAGCCAGAATCCTTTTGTGACCAGTAATATTAGCGAATCGGGTGAAACAAACCCGATTTATAGCGCTCTAGAAAAAACTCTTCAGGTTGTGTCGGTGGTTGTCGTACCGCTGGTGGTTCAAAATCAGGGTGTAGGGGAAATGTTACTGGGCAGCCGGACGGCTAGTTTCTTTGATCGAAGTGACCTGACCCTGGTATCAACGACCGCCAGCCAGCTTTCAAATGCATTGGAAAAATCAATGCTTTTGACTCAAACGGATGAAAGTTTGCAGCGCCGGGTTGTCCAGCTATTGTCTTTAATGCGTGTTAGCCGTGAATTGAATACCACTTTAGATTTGGAGCACCTGCTTCAATTGGTATATGATGAAGCCTTGCGAACCACCAGGGCTGATTGCGGTTCCATTTCATTATTTGATCTCACCCTGGATGTGAGTGTGCCTCCCAGAGTATTGATGCATATTGGGGATGCACCGAACGGGAAATCCAGCGCGTTGGAGGAAAAAGTGATCGGCGGCGGTGAGCCTTTCATCGTGGATGAATTCGGACAACCAAGTGACCAGCCTGAGATTTTACTTTATCCTCCGCATGCGGGTGTTCAAAGCTCGCTGGTTGTCCCCATCACTTTTCAGGGACGGATTGCGGGGGTAGTTCACTTACATGCCCGGACAGTGGGACAGTTTGATGATACATCCCTGGAGATTGCACAAAGCCTGGCTGTACAAGCAGCAATTGCTTTGGGAAATGCCCAACGTTACCAGGAACAGAAGCTTCGTACGGAGCTGCTCAACCGCCGCGTCGAGACGATGACCACCTTGCTGGAAACCTCCCATTCTTTGCAGTCGGGCCAATCATTCGAGCAATCTCTCGAAGCAATTGCTTTCGGAATCCAGGATGCCACGCCGTTTAGTATTGTAATGATCAGCGTCTATGATCGGAAGAACGGTAACCTGATCCAAACAGCTAGCGCTGGCATCCCTCTGGAGAAAATGGAAGAACTGAAGAATGAACCACAATCCTGGGGGATGATCCAGAAAGCTTTGAAGCCGGAATACCGCTTTAGCCGGTCTTACCTGATGACGGGAGATGGGAGACCATTCTGGCCGCCAGATTTACTAGTAGAAGCTGTTCCCGCCCCAGAAAAGGATGAGGCAGTTTACCTGCTATGGAATCAAAAGGATGCTTTATTTGTTCCTTTGTTAAATGCTTCAGGGGACCCGTTGGGTCTGATCCAAGTCGACGCGCCGCGTGATGGCAGGCGCCCGGACCGGTCTACTTTTGAAACTCTGGAGATATTTTCCAGCCAGGCCTCCCTGGTTATGGAAACATACCAGCAAGTGCATGAGCTTAGCGACCAAACGTCCGCCTTGCAGCAGGAATTGGCTCGTTCTCAAAGGGCACTCCAGAGTATTCAGGGAAACCTGCCGGTCCTTCTTCACAAAGATTTGGACCATACCATTTCAATCCAGCGGATGAACCAGCGAACACGCCGCATCCGGGCTGGCCTGGATATCATTGAGATCATCAATGAGCAGTCCAGCCGCACTGAGGTGCTGACAGTCTTGGGACAGGAACTCTTGACGCGCATGGATATGGATGTTGTCCTCGTGGCTGAGCCGAGCGAGGGCGGGCTTCACCTGATCTATGCCTCGGGTGCCTTGCCTGCAGGTGTAACCCCCCAGGCGCTTTTTGGACAGCGCAATCCGTTGCGTGCCTGTATACAAAGTGGCGAGCCGATATTCGTGTCAAACCTGGATGAAAACGCAGAATGGAAAGGCTCTCCGCTTCTCTCGGTTCTAGAGGCTAAAGCGTTTATCTGTATACCGGTTTTGGTTCATCAGGGTGAGGTAGAAGCAGCCTTGCCCGGACAGGTGTCTGACTCGGTTGTTATGGCAGTCAGCAATACACCGATCGCTTTGCTGACTGCTGAGGATGAACATATCTTCACTTTGCTCTCCCGGCAGGTGGGGGATGCCCTGGCCGATCTCGAAATGCTCAGGGAGATGAACCATCGCCTAAAAGAGGTGAACCTGCTGTTAGAGTTCAGCCGCCAGTTAGGCACCCTGGACACTGCTCAAATTCTTCAATCTTTACTGGACAACGCCCTGCAGGCGGTCCCGGCTGCCAATGCGGGAATGGTGGCGCTTTGGTCGAGCCAAAAAGCCTACCTGCTACCGCAATGTGCGGCCGGTTATATCGATAACCATAAGATCATGCAAATCTCTTACCGGGCTGGGGAGGCCTTGCCTGGACAGGTCTTTGAGCAAGGTCAGGCAATGCGCATGGATGAGGTAGATTTTGCGCTGCATTATAATCTTCCATCTGAATCCCTCTTGCTTTACCGGGATGCTACGGAAGGCCGGCTGCCGGTTTCCAGCTTGATCATACCGCTGCAAACCTATGACACAAAGCTGGGGGTGCTGGTCATGGATAATTTTAAGTCCCCTGCAGCATTTACAGAGGTCGATCAGGCTTTGGTAACCTCGTTGGCACGCCAAACGGCGTTGACGTTGGAAAATGTGCGTCTCTACCAGGCTTCGGAGGAGAGGACGGCGCAACTGCAGGCTCTGACGAATGTCGCCAGCACCATCACTTCCAGCTTGCAGGTCAATGAATTGATCAGCTCGATCCTAGAACAGGTGCGATCCGTCATCCCATTTGAGACGGGCACCTTGTGGCTGCGGCAGGGAAATACATTGACTGTACGAGCAGCGCTTGGATTTGAGGACAGCGAGGAGCGCATTGGACTATCGGTCGCCCTGGAGGATAGTCTGCTCCTCAAGGAAATGATTACCACCAGCCGTCCGCTGGTTGTGGGTGATGTTCGCAACGATCCGCGTTTTCCCTCACTGGTGGAGGCTCGCTATCTTTCCTGGATGGGAATACCACTGCTATCCAAAAGCATAGTGGTTGGAGTCATTGCCCTGGAAAAACTAGAGCTGTTTTTCTATACATCCGAGCATGTCCAAGCAATGGTCACCTTTGCGGGCCAGGCGGCTGTCGCACTCGAGAACGCCAATCTTTATGAGGAGAGTGTCCGGCGTGCTTTGGAATTGGATGAGCGTTCGCAGCGTCTGGCACTTTTGAACCGCGTCTCTACAGCCTTAAGCCGTTCGTTAGACCAGGCGACGATCTATTCGGTGATTACGAGCGAGATTCCTCAAGCATTAACCTGTTCGATGGTAAGTGTGGTTACTCTGGATGCCTCGGAGAATGCCTCTGTGCGTGCTCAGGCACCTCAAAAGTCGGATCAATTACCAGTTCAGATCCCGCGTAATGCAGTATTTAGCCGTTTGCGGGAAACCCTAGGTATTTTCAGCACGGAGGACTACAAGTCTGAAACGGAGTTGGACACCGCGTACTCGTACCTGGCTGAAACGAATACCTGTTCTTTGTTGGTCTTGCCGATGGCGAGCGGCAGCAAGCTGGTCGGTCTGGTGCTGGTGCACACTCTTGAGCCTTACCGGTTCTCGTCAGATGAAATTGAGCTGGCGCGCACAATTTGTAACCAGGCTGCGGTTGCAATCCAGAATGCTCGTTTGTTTGCCGAAACCGAGCGTTTGTTTGCCGAAACACAAAAGCGAAGCACAGAGATTTCTATTTTGTACGATCTGGGTGTTGGCCTGAGGCAGGTTTTGGATGAGAGCCGCCTTATCGATGTAACGTTTGAGAATATCACCCGCCTGATCAAAACAGAGACTGTGGTTGTGGCTTTGGTGGATGAAGAAGGATACATGACGGAGCACATCCATGAAAATGGGCTCCGCCAGGAGCCTGTGATCGCCGTCCGCCAGGGAACCAGCTTCGGCGAATACGTGATCCAGACGAACCGTTCCTTGTTGATCCCAGACACTTTGGATGAGAAGGATAGGCCGGCGCCTGGAATGCAAGCAGGAGAAGAATGCCGCAGTTGGCTGGGCGTGCCCCTGGTAGCGCGCGGTGCTCCCACCGGGGTGATCTCTGTGCAGAGTAAATCTCCCCATAAGTTCGATGAAGATGATCTCCGGCTTTTGCGGCAGATTGCCAACCAGCTCTCTGTGTCCCTGGATAATTCTCAACTCATCTCAAAGGTTCAGAGTTATGCTGCGGACCTTGAAAAACGCGTCTCAGACCGCACGGACCAGCTCGCCAAAGAGCACCGGCGCATCCAGACACTGCTTTCGATCATCACCGAGCTTTCAGCCAGCCTGGACCTGGATCTGGTCTTGAGCCGGACACTGGCAATTATCAATGAAACCATTGAAGCTGAACATGGTGTGATTTTGTTAATTCAGCCGGATGGTACTTCACTGTTTCTACGGGCATCTCAGGGATATTCTTCCTCCGTGCCGAAAGGCGGTCAGCCCTCAGCCATCAAGGCTAATCAGGGATTGGCAGGCTGGGTCATTTCAAACCGTCAGGCGGTTTTGGTGGATGATCTCTGGCAGGATCCACGCTGGGTGCAGCGCGAAGAAAGGACTGCGCCTCATCGCAGCGCGATGGCCGTGCCTTTGATGGTTGGTGAAGATATCCTGGGGGTGATGTTATTGTTCCACCGCCAGGTCGAACGTTTTTCGACCGATCAGCTCGATCTTGTCCAGGCGACAGCCAAGCAAATCGCCGTGGCGATCAACAATGCACAGCTTTACATCTTGATCCGAGACCAGGCTGAACGGTTGGGGGATATGCTGCGCACTCAGCATGTGGAAACCAGCCGTTCGCAGGCCATCCTGGAAGCGGTGGCAGATGGGGTGTTGGTGACGGATGCACGCAGGCAGATCACGCTGTTCAATGCCTCGGCCGAGAAAATATTGGGTTTGCGCCGGTTCGATGTGGTGGGGCATTCGCTGGATCACTTCATCGGTCTGTTCGGCAAAGCCGGGCAATCGTGGGTACAAACCATCGGCACCTGGTCTGAAGATCCGATGGCTTACCAGCCGGGCGATATCTTTGCAGAACAGATCGAGCTGGATAACCGTCGTGTGGTCTCGGTCCACCTTTCTCCGGTGCGGCTGCGCAATGATTTTTTGGGTACGGTTTCCATTTTCCGGGATATCACCCACGAAGTCGAAGTGGACCGCTTGAAGTCAGAGTTTGTGGCGACCGTCAGTCATGAGCTGCGCACGCCGATGACTTCCATCAAGGGGTATGTGGAGGTGATGCTGATGGGGGCTGCCGGGCAGCTCAACGAACAGCAGCAGCATTTCTTACAAATTGTGAAATCGAATACGGAGCGCCTGGCGATTTTAGTCAATGATCTGTTAGATGTCTCCAGGATCGAAGCTGGCAAGGTGACCCTCTCGCTGCAGCCGCTCGAGTTGGAGCCGGTTGCGGATGATGTAATTAATACGGTTACCCGCCGGATGAAGGACGAAGACCGGCTGATGGTGATCGAGAAAGATATCCCGGTTGATCTGCCGAAGGTGTCGGGCGATCCAGACCGGGTACGCCAGATTCTGGATAACCTGGTGGAGAATGCCTACCAATATACACCCGTCAGCGGACATATCCTGGTGCGGATGCGCAAAACAGATCAAATGGTGCAGGTTGATATCAAGGATACCGGTATCGGCATCTTTCCGGAAGAAGGAAAGCGCGTGTTCGAGCGTTTTTACCGCGGTGAGGATCCGTTGGTGTTGGCGACCTCGGGAACGGGCCTGGGGCTTTCGATCGTGCAAACGCTTGTAGAAATGCATAAAGGGCGTATCTGGCTTGAGAGCACAGGGGTTCCAGGAGAGGGGAGTACCTTTTCGTTTACATTACCGGTGTATGTCTCAGGAGACGAGGAAAATTAATCGGGTGAAGAAAATGACGAGCTTTTTGCTGAAATTATAAACCTGCGGGAGGTTGAGTAACGATATGGCGAAAATTTTGATTGCTGAAGATGAACGGGATATTCGAGATCTGATTACTTTTACCTTGACCTTTGCCGGATACCAGGTGGTAGCCGCGGCAAATGGTGAGGAGGCGGTAGAAAAGGCCAGGCTAGAAAATCCCGATTTGATCTTGATGGATGTGCGCATGCCTAGAATGACCGGGTATGAGGCCTGCCTGGCAATGAAGAAAGATGACCGGATCAAGCATATCCCGGTGGTTTTCCTGTCTGCCAAGGGTCAGGAATCGGAGGTGACGACTGGCCTGGATGTGGGGGCGGTGGAGTACATCCTCAAGCCTTTCTCACCCGACCAGCTCACGGCGCGCGTGAAAGAGCTTTTACAGAAACACGGAAAATAACGAAGAATTATGAGTGTTGTCACCCTCGAAGGTGAAATAATCCATTACGAAGTATTGGGCCGCGGCCGTCCTTTGATCTTTCTGCACGGCTGGGTCGGTTCATGGCGATATTGGGTTCCAACGATGCAAGCGGCCTCGATCAATTTTCGCGCTTATGCGATTGACTTGTGGGGCTTTGGAGAAACTGCTAAGCGGACGGCCATGTATTCCCTGGACGAACAGGTCAAGCTGCTGGAAAACTTCCTGGAGTCCCTGGGAATTGGCCGGATTGCGATCATCGGGCACGGGTTGGGTGCAGTGGTGGCGCTGAACTTTGCCTCGCGCCATCCGGATATCGTTGACCGGATCATGCTGACGGAGATGCCGGTCGAGGCGGCGAATGTGAACCCGCGCCTGCGCTCTGCGTCTGTTTCTGAGCTGGTCGATTGGCTGCTGGTCAAGCAGCCTGTGACTGATTTAGCCCGCCTGGAAGCCCCAAAAGCAGACCCCCAGGCTATTCAGGCCTCTTTGAATGAGCTGCAAAATATTAATACGTTTGAGTTATCCCAAAACTTGTCGACACCCTGCCTGTTTGTGCACGGTCAAAACGACCCGGCGGTGGAGCTGCCTTCTGCAGATATCCTGAACATGCTGCCTGAGCAATCGCATTACATTGTGTTCGAGCAGTCGGGGCATTTCCCCATGCTGGATGAAGCCTTGAAATATAACCGCTTGTTGGGTGATTTTCTATCTTTAAGCTCAGGTGAAAGTCCGCGCGATCTGCAGGTGAAGGAGGAGTGGAAAAGGCGTGTGCGCTAGCCCCAAAAACTGGGGATGAGAGAATCTTGACACTGGTTGTTCTTGCGCGTATAATCCACACGCTTCATTCCTCGATAGCTCAATTCGGCAGAGCGGGCGGCTGTTAACCGCTAGGTTCCAGGTTCGAGTCCTGGTCGAGGAGCCTGTTTCAAAAAAGATTGCTGCCGAAAGGCAGCATTTTGGTTTTTACGGCTGGATAAGCCAGGTTCCAGGTTCGGCGGCAGCTTCGCAGCCGAGTCCTGGTCGAGGAGTCTGTTTCTAAAAAAGATTGCTGCCGAAAGGCAGCATTTTGGTTTTTGCGGCTGGGCATGCCAGGTTCGGCGGAAGCTTCATAGCCGAACCGAGGTCGAGGAGTTAAATAAAAAGGACGCCACGCAGCGCCCTTTTTTTAGCATTTGTCTGGTTACTCTTTCGAGGATGATTCTGTAGAGGCTGGAGGAGATTCGGTCTTTGTTTCAGCACTGCTCTCACTCTTGCTCTCACCTTCCCCGGACTTCGAAGAACGGGTGGACTGTCCGGAGGGAGAGCGGTGGTCGGTGGCGTAGAAACCCTTGCCTTTGAAAACGATCCCCACGGGCATATAGACTTTGCGCAGGGCTTTTTTGTTACACTCCGGGCACCAGCTCAGGGGCAGGTCGACAAATTTTTGTTGGCGCTCGAACTGCACGCCGCAATTTTCACACCGGTAGGTATAGATTGGCATAAATTACCTCTAGGATCTCAAAAAACCTGACAGGTTTGATGAGGCTTATCTAACCTGAGGATTATAGCGCGCCTGAGGATGGCTGACAAGACTTGAGCGGTACAGTCTAACAAAACTCTTACGTTCAAGGCTTGGGCGTAGCCGTGGGAGTGAGGGTTTTTGCCAGGGTGCGGGTGGGAGTACGTGAAGGAGTCGGCGTTTTGCCCCCCAAAATCGTTTTGGAGGGGGTGGGGGTGATGGAGGATGTGGCTGTGGACGATGACTTTGTTGTCGGTGAGGGTGTGAGGGTGGGCGATGGCGTGAGGGTCAGGGTTGGCGTCGAGGTCGGCGTCAAGGTTATGGTGGAGGTAGAGCTGGCAGTCGGCGTGGGGGACTTCATGGCAGTCAGCCGTACTTTTGCAAAGGCAATATACTCGGACGGGACATCCTCGCTCGGTAATGCCAGGAGTGCCAGGTAGTCCACCTCGGCGGCGCGCGGATTGCCCCCGGCTTCTAAGGTGCGGCCGCGCCAGTAAAATACTTCGGCGCGCTGGGTGTTGGTTTCGGCTAAATCTTGGGTGGAGTTCAACTGTTTGTACGCATCCATATAGCGCTGCGCTACGAGGAGCGCCCGGCCCAGCTCGAGGTTAATCTCATAGTCGTTGGGTATGAAGCGCACCGCCTCGACCAGGTCATTGACGGCTTTTTGCCCCTCTCCCATTTCAAGGTAGAGCAAGCCGCGATAACGGTAGGCTTCAGGCAGCCGATTGTCAAGCCCCAGGGCTTTGTCCATGGCCTCGAAAGCTGATTCCCGGTCACCATTTTGGAAAGCCGATAATCCCAAGATCAGCCAGGCCTGGGGATCTTTATCTTCAAAGAGCAAGTAGGTTTCGATCAGCTTTTGAGCTTCTTTGGGTTTTTCGTTGAAGAGTGAAGCTTGGGCCAGAGCCAGGTAAACAGGCAGTTGAGTCTGGTCCAAGTCATAAGCTTTCTGGGCATTTTGCAGCGCGGCGATATATTCGCCCTGTTCGAGAAGCACCTGGGCTTTGAGGATGTATAAACGAGGTTCGGATGGGGCCAGCTCCTCTACGGCTTTCAAGTCTTTTAAGGCAGCCTCGTTATCGTTCAAGCTCAGGTGATAGGCAGCCAATTCGATATGGGCTTCTATATAGTTGGGGTCTAGCTCAATCGCTTTTTGGAAATCCTCGATGACTTCCGCCTCCGGATCAGAAACTAACAGCATTTGAGCGCGCCGGAGGTAGGCAGGCGCAAAGTTCGGGTTGACGACCAGGGCTTGTTCGTATGACTTGAGGGCGTTCTCGTTATCTCCCGAGAGGCGATAAGCCTCACCCAGATAGAAAAG
>Ga0315275_10001191_pt1 | contig 22647 bp, 18 predicted proteins | sample YL17G03_0_MG_FD_205557 | JGI IMG/M metagenome (GOLD analysis project Ga0315275, IMG submission 205557) | Sediment microbial communities from Yellowstone Lake, YNP, Wyoming, USA - YL17G03_0 | ecosystem: Environmental > Aquatic > Freshwater > Lake > Sediment | place: USA: Wyoming | collected...
GGCCATTCTCTTTTGCGATCTTGCCTATCCTGTCCATGTCTGCCGCCCTTCCTGCGAAATGCACTGGAAGGATTGCCTTTGTCTTTTTTGTTATCCTTTCGCCTATCCTCTCAGGATCTATGTTCATGGAATCCTTTTCGCAATCAACGAAAACAGGGGTTGCCCCTGAATGGATGATTGCTGCGGCAGTGGCTGCGAAAGTCATGGGGGTTGTGATGACCTCATCGCCTTGCTTGAGCCCGGCAACCACTAAAGAGAGGTGAAGCGCAGCTGTGCAGGAGCTCAATGCAATGGCATGCCTGGCCCCGATATAGCCCCTGAACAATTCCTCAAACTGGTGTGTCTTTGGGCCTGTTCCCACCCATCCGGATCTTAGGGTATTGGCAACTTCGCCAATCTCATCCTCCCCGATGGCCGGGCTCCCGAAAGTCAAGAAATCCTTCCTGACGGGTTTGAATTCCGATCTGCCATCCATGGCAATGTTCTTGTGGGAACGGTTAATAAATGCCAACCAGGATGTGCCGAGCATTCTCCGGGATAAGGATTAAAAATGTTTCTTTATATGTAGATTAATGGCAATATATAAGGTAAGGGCGCCGGCATGGAAGGAGAAATGCCCTGAATTCATAAGAACCAGCATGGAAAGCCCAAAATGCAGGTTCTGCGACCTTAATGAGGCGCCATTGGCGGAAACAAGGCTCTTTAGGGTAATTGAGGCCAAATACCCCTATCTTCCTGAGCATGCTATCGCGATAAGCAAAAGGCATGTGAAGGGGATAGACAGCCTTGAAAAGGAGGAGCTTGACGAACTTCTTGGAATGATAGGAAGGATAGGCAGGATTTCAGAAAAGATCAAATTCATTGCAAACCAGGGGCTGGCAGCAGGGCAGTCAATACCGCACTTCCACATGCACATCATAAGGAAATTTGAGGAAAACGACAGGTTTGTGAGGCTGATGAGTGAAGGCGCAAGGTTCAAGGACCCGTTTTCCAGGATTATCCTGCAAAATGCAGGGCTTTATGGGGAGGATGTGAACCTGGAGATAGACAGGGAAAATGCAGAGGAAAGCGTCAAAAGGATAAAAAGCATGTTTGCAAGGCTTTCGGCAAGGTATTACTACATGATGGAATCAAGGTGCGCTGAAGCCCCTGAGAAATACAGTGATGTTATCTCCAACATGGTTAATGAAAGGCTGGGCCATGAGCTTGGCATAAACTGGAGCATTGATGGCAAGGGGACATGCATGACGATAATCCCAAGGGCGATAAGGCAGAAGGATGCGGATAATGAATACAGGATGGGCGCAACCGAGCTTTTCCTTGGCCTTAGGCTGGAAAGGAACGGGAACCTGAGCGAAAATGACCTTGGGATATGGCTGGAAAGGCAGGAAAGGTTCCATGGGGAGATAAGGGATGCTTTAAATAGGGGGAGGGAGACATAAAAGAAACCTTTTTAAAATTTTCAGGCAAAATGGTTAATTCTACTAGTTTTGAACGATTAGCAGGTGAAAAATATGGGTAAAATAAACAATGAGCCTATGGCTGAAGGAACGCAAAGGATACTCGGAAGGGACGCGATGAGGCTGAACATAGCGATAGGATATGCTATGGCCCAGATCATAAAGACGACATTGGGCCCGAAGGGGATGGACAAGATGCTTGTGAGCGACCTTGGGGACATAATCATAACCAACGACGGCGCAACGATACTCGAGGAGATGAATGTCGAGCATCCGACAGCAAAGCTGATGGTCGAGATAGCGAAAACCCAGGACAAGGAGGTTGGCGACGGAACAACCACAAGCGTGGTATTGGCTGGGAACATACTGAAGAATTCAGGGATGCTTTTGGACAGGAGCATCCACCCAACGACAATAATCAAGGGATTGGAATTGGCCGAGAACAAGGCAAACCAGGTCCTTGACGCAATTTCTGAAAAAGTAACAGAAAGGGATGATGCAACGCTAAACAAGATCGCGTTGGTTGCGATGGGGTCAAAGGGGATAGGGAGCGACAGCGAAAAGGCGGCGATAGCCAAGATTGTTGTTGACGCGATAAAGCAGATTGCGGAAAAAAGGGACGGAAAGATAAACATCGACCTTGACCTGATAAAGATAGAGAAAAAGGCAGGAGGCGAGGTCCTTGACACAGCCCTGATAAACGGGATCATAGTTGACAAGGAGATTGTCCATGCAGGAATGCCGAAAAGGATGGAGAACGCAAAAATAGCATTGATTGACGCGGCATTGGAGATAGAGAAGACGGAAACTGACGCGAAGATAGAGATAACGTCTCCTGACCAGATGGAGGCCTTCCTGAAGCAGGAGGAGAATACGCTGAGGGGAATGGTTGACAAGATAAAGGCAGCAGGCGCAACGGCGGTCTTTGTCCAGAAGGGAATAGATGATGTTGCACAGCATTACCTGGCAAAGAACGGCATAATCGCAGTCAGGAGAGTGAAGAAGAGCGACATGGAAAAGCTTGCAAGGGCGACAGGCGCAACAGTGGTCTCGACAATAGACGGGCTCTCTCCGAAGGAAATCGGGAATGCCGGAAGCATCGAGGAGAAGAAGATCGGGGGGGAGGCGATGGTCTTTGTGGAAAAGTGCAAGGATCCCAAGAGCGTAAGCATATTCGTGAGGGGAGGGACAGAGCATGTCGTAAGCGAGGTTGAGAGGGCAATCAAGGATTCCCTTGGCTCAGTGTCCTCAGCTTTAGAAGATGGAAAATACGTCACTGGCGGAGGAAGCGTCGAGATGGAGCTTTCGAAGCAGCTCAGGGAATACGCGACAAGCGTCGGCGGAAGGGAGCAGCTGGCAATAGAGGCATTCGCGGATGCCCTTGAATCGATACCTACCGCATTGGCAGAGAACGGAGGATTGGATTCGATAGACACCATCGTTGAGCTCAAGGCAAAGCATTCCAAAGGAGAAAAGACATTCGGGATAGATGTCATGAAGGGAAAGATAGATGATATGTCAAAGCTCGGTGTCTTTGAGCCTTCAAAGGTCAAAAGGCAGGCGATGGCGTCAGCCACAGAGACGGCAAGGCTGATCCTGAGGATTGACGACATAATATCCGCAAGAGGGAAAGGGGGCGGAATGGGAGGTCCTGGAGGCATGCCTCCTGGCGGAATGGGAGACATGGATTAGCCTCCAATCCTTAATTTTTTAATTTAATTTTTCAATGAAAAAATAAGCGACCAGATGCCCAATATCAGTATCCCGCCAGAACAAAACATGAAAAAAAGCTTGAAAGGATCAAAAAGATTCACGTCATCGGCCAATCTTGACTGGTAAGGATTATTAGGATTCACAAAAACATCAACATTCTTGCCGATAGGGTTCCTGTCCACTATCGGTTGCACTAAAGAAGGTAGATTGGAGCTGGCGGAACAACAGTGGCCGGAATAGGATTTATTCCCAAATGAATATTTGTAGGATATGTGTGGCCCGTACATCTCATCGGAAGAGTCAGAGACAGAATCAACGAGAATGACAGAGGAATTGGTTACGGTGCCGCTAATGTTTTTCCAATTGTTCATGACGTCATAATCCTGGTATAACAGAAAATAGGCGCCAATGGACAAAAAGACAAGCGATACTGCTATGATTGCCAGAGAATCGATGATTTTTGCCATGAATGATATTGAAAACGGAATTTAAAAATTAACTTGTTTTTATTGATTCTTGTCAAGCCCGTAGCCAATGGTTTTGGGCTGCTTTAGGAGCTTGATCGGGATGAATGCTGCCAAAAACAGGATTGAGTAAATTGCAGTGAAAACTGGCAATGCCAAAATCCTTATGATGTGGAAAAGAATGTTCCTATTGCTTGACATGAGCATTGAATTATCATTATCTATCCTGAGATATACCGTCCTGCAGAAGCAGCAGAGCAGGAGGGTCTTGAGCTCGCTGAATGAGTTGACTACGATGACATCCTTCCTGAAACATGACATCGATTCAGTGAATATCTGGAATAGGTTGCCCAAAAGGTTCCTTTCAAAATAGAGGAGGTCACTGTCGTCTATTGCCTTAATGCTGCCGGGAAGGCCGGCATTTGGCAGATAGACGGGCCCCTTGATCGATTTGCTTATTGCGCCGTATGCCTCCTTGCCGTATTTGAAAGAAGCCAGAAGGCTCATCATTGTGATGAAGAGGCCGATCCCGTACATCGGGATGAATAACAGCGACACGGAGGACATGGCGCAAAAGTACAGGATCGTGATGAAATTTGAAATGCCGAATCCCATTATTGTCATGAGTGACATCGAATATATCCAAGTCTTAGGCGGGTTTTTCAGTACGGAACTGCCGGCAAAGCTGTATGGGTGCTCAACAAAATTTGGAACTTTGCATGATTTTTCTTTGCTGATCCTTTCTGCAAATTCGACATCATCCGCCCCCCAATAGATGGGGGCATAGATGAAACCTCGCCTCTCAAACACTGATCTCGAAAAAAGGACATAATGGTCCGTACAGGGGGATTTCTCGGTGACCGTTCCCTTCCCTTTTTCAAGGACAAGCCGCTGGTCGGGATATACGTATCCGGCTTCTCTTCTGGAGTAGAGCGCGCCCACAACGCCGGGATCTGCCGGCATGCAGTCGTCATCCGCGTTTATCATGTAGCTGTATCCCTCCTCAAAGCCGTATTTCTGGCCAGTGAAAAAACCGCCTGCCGTTCCGGTATTGGAATCCCTTTTCAGGACGATTACCCCAAAATCAAAATGGTTGTCCATAAGAAACTCGAAAAGCTTGCCATCGTCGAACTCCGGCTCGAGGACAAGGGCAACGTCGAACTTCTGGAAGGTCTGCCTTGAGAGGAATCTGAGATGCTCGAATACGACCCGATATCTATCAAATGAGGGGATTATTATCAGAAGGTCGTTGCCGCATTTTCCGTATTTTTTAGCATATGAAACCATGCCTGAATATCCCATGCAAAATCAACCTAACCCTTGTAACATCCGTTGCTTTCCATATTCCAAATCCAAAAACCAAAGGTATTTGTGATTGAAGCATTAAAAATGTTTGTGATTGAAAGTTCTGCATGCCATTTCAGGAAAATAGAAATACCGGATGTGGTTCTGATAAACCCAAATCATATGATGGTAACTCATGAGGAAAATCTTGGTAACCGGAGCTGGGGGATACATTGGCTCTGTCCTAGTGCGGCTTCTTTTGGAAAGGGGATTTAAGGTCCTGGCTCTGGACAGGTTTCACTTCGGCAGGGACAAGCTGCCAAACGAAAGCAAGGAACTTGATCTGGAGCAGGAGGATATAAGGGCAGTTGGAAAGGAATCGTTCAAGGACGCTTATGCTGTGATAGACCTTGCGGCGCTGTCAAACGACCCGCTTGGCGAACTTGACCCCGGCAAAACGTGGTCTATAAACCATCTTGGAAGGGTCAGGGTGGCCTCGCTTGCCAAGAGCAGCGGGGTCGGAAGGTATATCTTTCCGTCTTCATGCAGCGCGTACGGCTTCCAAGAGGGGGAGGTTGACGAAACATCAAAGGTGAACCCTCTTACGACATATGCCAAGGCCAACGATCAGGCTGAGAGGGACATACTTGCGACTGCCAATAGGGATTTCTGCGTGACTGTTGTGAGGCAAGCAACCGTATATGGCCTTTCCCCAAGGATGAGGCTTGACCTGGCTATAAACGGCATGGTAAGGGGGTTCTTCAAGAACGGCAAGATCCCGATACTTAGGAATGGGAAGCAGTGGAGGCCTTTTGTCCATGTCAGGGACACGGCAAAGGCGATGATCATGCTGCTGGAAAAAGACAGGGAGGATATAAACAATGAGATATTCAATGTCGGCTCAAACGAGCAGAACTACCAGATCTTCGACCTTGCGAAAAAGGTGGCTGAGGCGATAGGGGTCCCTTTCGAGTATGAATGGTACGGATCCCCTGACTACAGGTCATACCGCGTCAATTTCGACAAGATAAGGAGGGAAATGGGGTTTGCGCCGGACTATGATGCGAAGAGCGGGGCAAGGGAGATATGGAAGGCGCTGAATGACAGGACCTTGGATCCGGACGACCCGCAGGCAATAACAATAGATTGGTACAAGAAGCTGATAGGCAAGGGAATTGAGATCTGAGATGCACGGAGTAACAAGCAACCTGAGGACAACCTGGCTGTGAGACTGGGAAGGGAGCGGGACGAAGTTGGGTGAATGGGTATGGGAAATGTGAAGGGGGTTATCTTGGCAGGAGGCCTCGGAAGCAGGCTCTATCCCCTGACAAGGGTTGCAAACAAGCACCTGCTGCCCATATATGACAAGCCCATGATATATTACCCTCTGCAAACCATGGTTGATGCCGAAATAAGGGAAATGATGATCATTTCCAGTCCTGATTGCATAGGGAATTTTGAGGATATCCTGGGATCAGGCAGGGATTTTGGCGCAAGGCTTGAATATGGTGTGCAGGAAAGTCCTGGCGGCATAGCGCAGGCCCTTGGCCTGGCAAAGGACTTTGCAGGGGGGGACAATATACTTGTCCTGCTTGGGGACAACATAATAGAGGACAGGATAGACATAGGCGGTTTTGGGGGCGGCGCAAGGATATATCTGAAGAAAGTTAAGGATGCCGGGCGCTTCGGGATTGCCGAACTGAGGGATGGCAAGATGTTGGGGATAGAGGAAAAGCCGATTGCGCCAAAATCCGACCTTGCGGTTGTGGGATGCTATATGTTTGACAGCTCCGTGTTCGGGATAATAGACAGGATCAGGGCGTCTGCAAGGAATGAAATTGAGATAACGGACGTGAACAACCAATACATCCGCATGGGAAAGATGGATTACAGGATGCTTAGGGGTTTCTGGGCTGACGCAGGGACATTCGAGGATCTGTTCAGGGCAAGCGAGTTTGTGAGGGAGAAAAGAATGCCAGTCAGGGATTAGTTTGGCCCAGGAACCTTATGTAGTTCTCAAGGCCTTTCTCGAACGAGTATTTGGGGGAAAAACCAAGGGACTTTATCTTTGAAATGTCCAGAAGCATCAGCTTGACATCTCCTTTCCATGCCTCTGTGCCGGTGAATTTGAATTGGGGAGAAAGGCCAAGGCCGGAGCACAGCAGCTCGGCTATCCTCCTTATCCTGATCTTCTCCTCACTGCCTATGTTGAAGATGTCAAAATCCTTTGTCTGCCTTTCTGCCGCAAGGATGGTTACATCAACGCAGTCCTTGACATATAGATAGGACTTTTCCTGGTTTCCGTCCCCTAATATCTCAAGCTCGTCTGGATCTGACGATAGCTTGTTGTAGAAGTCGAACATGACGCCGTGGGTTGACCTTTCGCCGAAGATGTTTGCATACCTGAGGACGGTTGCCTTTATGCCATAGCATGCGGAATAGGCTGAGATGAAGGCCTCGCCTGAAAGCTTTGAGGCCGCATAGTTGCTTATAGGAGCAGTGATTTCAGTTTCCGGGGTCGGCATCCTGGCATTGCCGTAGACTGCAGATGTTGAAGCGAAGATGATGTGGCCAATGTCCTTTTTCCTCATGAATTCCAAGACCTTGAAGGTGCCCTCGACATTGTTGTAATACGTGTTGCCTGGGTCAGATAGGCTCAGCTTGACGTCAGGGGCTGCGGCAAGGTGGAAAACCCTGTCTATGGAATAAAAGTCATCCTCAATGGAATCGTCCCTTATGTCCTTCCTCACGATCCTGGATCCGCTAATCTCGAACTTTCCTGCTGAAAAGTTGTCGAGGACATCAACCTGGTCCCCTTTTGACAGCAATCCCTCTACAAGGTGCGATCCTATGAACCCTGCTCCTCCTGTAACAAGTGACCTCATTCACAAAACCAAAAGCATATCAGCTTAAAGTATTAAAAACTCTTGCAATAAAGCTTTTCACATGCCTGAAAAAAAGACCAAATTCATAGTCATTCTCGGATCAATAATGTCCGGGCTTGGGAAGGGCATAATAACGTCATCAATAGCGAAGCTCCTGCAGGCCAGGGGATTCAATGTCGTGCCGATAAAGTTTGACGGCTACCTGAATGTTGACTGCGGGACCATGAACCCATTCAGGCATGGGGAGGTGTTTGTGCTTGATGACGGAACTGAGGTGGACATGGACTTCGGAACATACGAGAGGTTCCTGAACAGGTCATTGTCTGGGGAATCCTCGATAACCGGGGGCAAGCTTTTCCAGAGGATAATAGAGAAGGAAAGGAAAGGGGAATACCTTGGCAGGGATGTTCAGTTCATTCCGCACCTTACGAATGAGATAAACAACTGGGTGCAGAAGGTCGGGAAGGACAATGACGCGGACATAGTGCTGATAGAGGTTGGGGGGACTGTTGGGGATTTGGAGAACGGGTATTTCATAGAGGCGATGAGGCAGCTTCACCTCGAAAGGAACAACATGGTGTTTGTCCAGTTGACATATATTCCCAGCCTGAGCGTGGGGGAGCAGAAGACCAAGCCAACCCAGCAGGCAACAAGATTGCTGCAGAGCTTGGGAATACAGCCTGATGTCATAATAACCAGGGAGCAGGAAAAGCAGACCGAGGAATCAAGGAAAAAGATAAGCCTTTATTGCAACCTGCCTGAGGAGTGCGTTTTCGACGACCCTGTGTTAAGCACGGTCTATGAACTGCCAAATGTGCTTGAGAAGCAGGGCTTGTATGCGCAATTGGCGAAGAAACTGGACCTGCCTGAAAGGGAAGGGGACCTGAAGGAATGGCACAGCAACGTGAACAAGATCATCCAGCCGAAAGGCAAGGCATTGAAGATAGCTGTGGTTGGGAAATACATCGCAGTCAAGGATGCCTATGTCAGCGTGAAGGAGGCGCTGGTCCATAGTGCAGCGGCAAACAACAGCGGACTTGAGATAGGGTGGGTTGAGGCAACCGACCTTGAGAAGGACCCTGACACTGCAAAGATACTTTCATCCTATGACGGGATAGTGATTCCAGGAGGCTTTGGTGAAAGGGGGGTTGAGGGAAAGATCAGGGCGATAAGGTATGCAAGGGAGAACAAGGTCCCTTATCTCGGGCTTTGCTTGGGATTGCAACTGATGGTTGTTGAATACGCAAGGCACGTGTGTAATTTGGAAAATGCCAACTCCTCAGAATTCGACAAGAAAACCCCTCATCCGGTAATAGACATGCTTCCTGAGCAGCACCAGATCTCAAAGCTTGGGGGAACGATGAGGCTTGGGGCATATGAATGCATCGTGAGGAAGGGAACGATAGCCCACAGGGCATATAGGAGCGACAGGGTTTCGGAAAGGCACAGGCACAGGTATGAGGTCAATCCCAATTATGTCAAGGAGCTTGAGGAAAAGGGCCTGGTCATATCGGCAACGCATGAGAAAGGGGTTGTTGAGATAGCTGAATGGAAAGAGGGATTTGGAATAGCCACGCAAGCCCATATAGAGCTGAAAAGCAGGCTGGAAACCCCTGCACCTATTTTCATTGAGTTCATGAAGGCGGCCAAGGAGTTTGAATCGAAGAAGAATGGACCATCCTGAACTGAAAAATCTATATTTTCACAAGTTCGATGTTATGCTTCAGGCAAAGCTCTTCCACTGCCTTTCTCTGCGCGGCATTGAACGCCTTCCTTTCCAGAAGAACGTAATTGGCCTTTCCGTCCTTGTTCCTTTCAATGCCCTGCAGGAACATCTTTTCATCCAGGCATTCGAAGGCATAGGAAGGAAGCATGTGGCCTGCGGCATCTGCGCCATTAAGAACGTATTTTGTTATGGAAGGCATGTAGTGGCTGAAGCCGATGCCGAAAAACACCTTTGATTTCTCCTCCTTCTTGATCGAGTCAAGGACCGCATCTGCGACAATCCTGCATGCCTTGAGGTTATTCCACTGCTCCTCTGATGAGCCTACCTCGACAAAGGTATATGGGATGTCCAAAGTGGGGCCATGGTGGTCTGATTCGTAGCAAACCTCGAACCCAAGGCCGGTTGAGGAGTTGATGGCATTCATATTGATCAAAAGGCCCCTCATGATGGAAGGGTTGGAAACGCTAAGCTTGCTTGGCTCTCCTCCCATTTCTGCCTTTGGGCACCAATTTCCGGAAGTATGGACAGTTAAGCATGGCTTCTTGGTCTCGGACCTGTGCGGGCTCAAAACCAAGGCAAGCTCCGCATCAGCCGGCGGAACAATGTCAAGGACAGAAGCCGTTTGGGCGTCAACAAGGAGAAAATCATCCTTCCTCCAGGTGTTCTGCCCTGATTCTGAGAACCCTGCCTCAACAAGGAATTTGGCTATGTTGTTGCTTGCGGATTGCTTTGAAGTGAAGAGGATGTATTTCATCTGACTCTCCTTATTTCCATGTTGAAAGGGGCCTCTGAATGTATTCCGAGCGTTCTTCCAACGTCATGGGCAAACTCCTCTGTCTTTCCATAGTCCCCATGCATCGTGAACACTCTCTTTGGCTTTGGAGAGATGTTTCCTAACCAAGCCATGAGCTGCTTCCTGTCGCTGTGCCCGGAGAACCCCTCAACGGTTGTAATCTCCATCTTGATGTTCATTGTCTTTGGCTTTCCTGCCTCCCCTGGGGCAGAGATATCCTTAACTCCTTGCTGGATCCTTGAACCTAGGGAAAGCGCGCTTTGGTAGCCTACAAAGACAAGGGTATTGAGAGGGTCTTCTGCCATCATGTAAAGGTATTCCAGAACAGGTCCCCCTGTCATCATTCCTGATGGCGCAAGAATGACGCAAGGCTCTCCATCAACAATCTCCTTCTTGTTTTTCCCGTATGCCAGCTTCAGCATCGGGGACTCAAAAGGCGAGTCATTGCTCAAAATCCTTTTCTCAAGAGACGCTCTCAGATAATTCGGATATGCGGTGTGGATTGCAGAAGCTTCCAAAATCATCCCGTCAATGTAGACAGGCACGTTCCAGTCAGGGTGCCTCCTGTTGTAATCCTCAAGCACAAGCAGGATTTCCTGGCTTCTTCCAACTGAAAAGACCGGAATCAGGGCCTTTCCTTTTCTTTGGATTGTCCTGTTTATGACCCCCATAAGCCTTTCCTCAGACTCATTCCTGTTTGGCATGATGTCCCCTCTTCCACCGTAGGTTGACTCGACAAAAATTGTCTCTGCCCTTGGGAAGTTGATGTGCGCAGGGTCAAAAAGCTGGGTAAAGCCGAACTTCATGTCTCCGCTGTAGATGATGTTGTGCTTGCCTTCCCCGATATGAAGGTGAGTCACTGCGCTTCCGAGGATATGGCCTGCATTGTAGAAAGTCAATTTGATATCGGGGGTAATGTCTATCACTTCGTTGTAGTCTATGGTGATGGTGTTGTTGAGCTCTGATTGGATCTCTTTTTTGGTGTAGGGAGGCTCTGTTCCAAGATGCTTCCTTGATAATTGGATATAATCATTCTGCAGAAGCGCCATAAGGTCCTTTGAAGGAGGGGTCATATAGACTGGGCCGTCGTAGCCTGCCTCAAACAGGAAAGGAATGAATCCGCAGTGGTCCATATGGGAGTGGCTCAAGATTACTGCATCAAGCTCATTGATAGGAAATCCCAAAAAGTTGATTGATGGATAAGCATCCTCTGGATTCGATGCTGCGGTGTTGATGCCGCAGTCAAGCATGATCCTTGAGCCCTTTGTCTGGACTATGAAACAGCTTCTCCCCACTTCCCTGAAGGCGCCGAACATGCCCACCCTTATCCAAGAGACATCCCTTGGCTCTGAGCTTATCTGCTTGCCTATCCTCTGCAGGAATTTTTTCCTCTCGTCCCCTTTTGCTATCTCGGATTTTCTCAAGCCGTCAAGCATTGAGGACGGCATTGTGGGGGTCCTTACTACTTTCGGGGCCCAGCCTGTCTCCATTATTATTGACTTGAGGTTCTGCCCCTGCTTGCCTATCACAAGGCCTGGCTTAAGGGCCTCAATCACAACCTCGGAGAAAGGGGAGTCAAACCAGATATTGGTTATCTTTGCCTCAGGATCCACAAGCGACATTATCCTCTGCTTTGCGCTCTCAAGGTCCATGATGTAGCGCTGGTCTGTCCTGAGCAGGACCTTTTTCTTTAGGGATGATGCAAGGCCCCTGATGACGTCCTTGATCATGTAAACCTGCTTGATGTCCTTTACGTAAATCGCGATGTATGGGCCGAGAAGCTCAGTCTTGACAATCTCTATGGACGGCGGCACTAGCTCATATATTAGTTTTTCTATTTTTGTCTGCATTTGTTTCACATTTTCGAATTAGATGAGTTTAGTTAAAGAAAAAACGACTAATATGATTATGCAACTAAATCTTTATTAACTTATCTATTTCCTCCTTTGGGAGCTTCCTTGAGCCTTCCTTTGTTATTGTCACAACGTCAATGGCTTCGCCTGTGGCTGCATCCCTTCCCATGGCGGCAAGGACCGACCTTGCGGCAATGGATGTGAGGTCATTGACCTTCATCCCCTTCTTGTACTGGGTGTCTATCACTCCGAACGCTATCGGGGAGCCAGAACCAGTGGAGGTTTTTATCTCTTCAGTAACGCCTCCGACCATGTCTATGCTGAATATCCTGGGCTTAACGTCATAGCCGCCCATGATTATCTGGATCCAGAACGGGAAGTATTTGTTGCTTGAAAGGATGTTGGCCAAAAGCGTCGCTGCGGCCTCAACCGAGATCGACTTCTCGTTCTCGTGCCTGTATTTCATCATCTCCACCCTCAGCCACCTTATGAGCATCTGGGCATCTCCCACAGACCCTGCTATGGTTATTGCGATGTGATCATCTATGAGATGGATCTTGTCTATGTCCTTGCTTGCTATCAGATATCCCATTGTCGCCCTTTTGTCAGCTGCGAAAACAACTCCGTCCTCTCCGACAAGCCCAACTGTGGTTGTTCCGGTTTGAATTACTTTTTTCATTTCATCGGAAGAATTTGCGTTCATGGATTATGAATTGACATATATAGTTTAAAAATCTTGGCAAGATATTGGAATCATGGACGAGCTTGTTGAAACGCTGAAGAAGTGGATTGAAAGGTATTTCGAGATCCTTCCCTTCAAAAGAAAGGGGATTTATGCGAAAATGATAACCGAGCCTGAGAAGACAATGCTGGCAGAGGTGAAGAAAACCGGCTTCGGCGTAGGCCTGAGGGACATGCTGACCGGAATGCTGCCATACCTTCTTGTTGCATTGGCCATGATGTTGCTGGTTTCTGTTGCAATTTCGATAGTTTTGCTGGCAGTCGGCAAGCTTGGCTTGGTTTCGCCCTATGCGGTTCCTGCCCTTGGGATTGTTGCGGTCTGCTTTGCGGCATATATTCTGCTGTCAATAATATCCTGGATAATCAGTACAGCAATAATACATCTGGTAGCCAAGGTGCTGGGCGGAAAGGGAAGCTTCGGGAAGATGCTCGGGCTTATGGGAACCTTGAGCGGGGCGAGCAGCCTTTTCATGATACCTGTCATGCTCATCTCAATAATACCCATAATTGGGCAGGTTGCCATGATTGTCTCGGTGTATCTGGTTTATCTGCAATACAAGGCCATAAGGACAGTGCATGGGATAGACAGGAACAGGGCGATAGCGACTGTCCTGATACCGATAATCCTAGTGGCTGCGATATTCGTTGCCCTGTATATGGCATACATGATGCTGATGCTGGGGGTTAGCGCAGCCAGCTGATACGAATACAGAAACCGGAGCTCCCAAAAGGCTTAAAACCCTTTTCCAATTTTTCAAAACCTTTATAAAACAGGGATTGCAAAAGCAAAATAGATTGCGATCGTGATCCCTATGGAAAAAGAAACCAGAGAGTTACTCAACGAAATGTTCGAATACAAAAGCAAGCTGAGGGAAATGGGGTCTGAGGAATGGATCGCGCGGTATAACAAAGTCCTCTATCTGGTTCTGGATAAGCTGGAGAAAAACAAGCTTGACATGGATGAAAACTATCTTCTGGACAATGACCTTGCCCAAAATATTTACAAGAAGAAGTATTTCCTGAGGAACCTAAGGGATGAATACATCGAGACAAGGCCTGAGATGCTTTTTGCAAGGGTAAGCGCATTCACTGCCGCGGTTGAGAAGGACAGTGACGCAGAGCAGTGGGCATTGAAATTCTACAAGGACATGTTTGAGGGATACTGGATGCCTGGCGGGAGAGTAATAGCCGGCGCAGGGGACCTTTTCAGGACAAAAACATTGGCAAACTGCTTTGTGATAAAGATAGAGGATGACAACCTTGAGAGCATATTCAAGGCGGCCTCGGAGGCTGCAAAGACATACAGCTATGGAGGGGGCGTGGGGATAGACATAACCCCGCTGAGGCCGAAGGACGCGATAGTGCATAATGCCGCCAATGTCAGCACAGGGGCATCAAGCTTCATGGACCTGTATAGCCTCACCACTGGCATAATAGGCCAGAGCGGAAGGAGGGGGGCGCTGATGCTTACCATAGACATCAAGCATCCGGACATATTCAATTTCATTGACGTGAAGCACAAGCCGAACTGGACGACAAACCAGATAATAGACCAGATGAGGTTCAGCGGGATGTATGATGAATCGCAGCTGGACAAGGCGAAGAAGATAGTCATTGAGAACGTCCAGATAAGGTTTGGGAACATAAGCATAAAGGCAAATGACGAGTTCATGAGCGCAGTTGTTGAGCAGAACATATATGGGAAGGACAAGATCCTATTGTATAAGAAAAAGGAGAAGGGGAAGGTGATGGAGGCATTGCATGACCCAATCGAGAGCCACTATTCCCTGGGGATACCCTCAAAGGAGATAGAGAAATACGAGCTCATGGAAAAGTTTGATTCCATTGAGGCGCTGAACAAGTTCCTTGAGCAGAACTACAAGACAGGGGTAAATGAGAATGATTTCAGGGACAAGGAGAAAAGGGACATTTACGGGGACTGGGTCATTGGATTGGACAATTATGATTTTGACCTTGCAGTGAGGGAATCCGGGGATTTCCTGCTTTATTTCGGAGGCATGAAGATTGGCGGCATGAGGAGGCTTGTGAAAGCAAGGGAGATCTGGAACAAGTTCATTGAAAGCAACTACAAGAATGCAGAGCCGGGGCTGATGTTCTGGAGCAAATTGTCAAAATACAGCCCGACCAACTATGTCGGGGCCCCGATAATCACGACGAACCCTTGCGTTGCAGCAGACACCTTTGTAACAACCAGTGAGGGCCTTGTGGAGATATCGAAGGTCCATAATCCTTACCATGTGCTCAGTGAAGACGGGGAATACCATCCTGTCAGATGGGCTGGCGAAACCGGGGAAAAGGAACTGTTTGAGGTCAGGACAGCGGCAGGATACGGGGTAAAGGCCACGGCAGACCACAGGATATTGACTGAAGGAGGATGGAAAGAAGTGAAGGACCTTGATCATTCTGACAGGCTTGTGCTCCAGAAAGAAGGCAATTTCGGAAAGACCCATGTTGACAGGGAAATGGCATTGGCCCTGGGCTGGCTGATTGGAGATGGGCATGTGAGCAAGGGCATGCAGGATGTCATATTCTATTTCGGCAAAGGTGAAAAGGAGGAGATTCTCCCGATATTCAAAGGATATTTTGACAGCATGAATAAGAAACCTGTCAAGCCTCAGAATAGCAAGACCGAGACAAGGCTGAAATACTCTTCCGGCATTGCAAGGAAGTTCCACGAGCTTGGAGTGAGGCCATGGAAATCATACGAAAAGGAGGTCCCTTCAGCAGTGTTCTCCATGGACAGGGAATCCGTGCGCTGCTTCATTTCTGCGCTGTTCTCAGCAGACGGCTCTGTCCAGGGCTCCAAGGAAAAGGGAATGAGCATAAGGCTGTCCTCCAACTCGCTTAAGTTAATTGAGCAGATCCAGGTGCTGTTACTCCAGTTTGGCATAGTCTCCAGATTACATGCAAACAGGAGGAAGGAGCACATGAAGATGCTTCCTGACTCCAATAGAAAGCCCAAGAATTACAAATGCAGGGCGCAGCATGAGCTGATCATCAGCAGGCAAAGCATGTTCAAATTTATAGGGGATATAGGGTTTTGCATGCCATCGAAGAGCCGCAAGTTCAATAATCTAAAGCCAACAGGGGTCTATTCTGACAACATTGACACAAGCGTGATTTATGTCAAGAAAATCGGCATCGCGCCTGTCTTTGACATCACTGAACCAGCAACCCATTCCTTTTCAGCCAATGGAATCATTGTCCACAACTGCGGGGAAGTCCCATTGGAAGACGGGGGAGCGTGCAATCTCGGGAGCATAAACCTTTCAAGGATGGTCTCTGATCCGTATACCGACAAGGCGAAGATAAACTGGGACCTGATGGGAACCTCAATTGACCATCTGATCAGGTTCCTGGACAACATAACAAGCTGGAACTCTAAGATGAATCCTTTGGAAAAGCAGAAGAAAGCCGCTGAAAACACAAGGAGGATAGGATTGGGGATAATGGGGCTTGCGGACATGTTCGACCAGCTTGGGATAGCGTATGACAGCGACGAGGGGCTGAAGAACCTGGAGCAGGTGATAAAGTTCATATGCAACCGGGCATACCTTTATTCGTCAATTATAGCAAAGGAGAAGGGATCGTTCAACCTTTTCAAATATGAGGAATATGCGAAGAACCCATTCTTCAAGGAGGCCCTGGATGACAAGACAAAGGAAAGCATAAGGGAAAACGGGCTGAGGAACGGGGGCGTTCTGAGCATAGCGCCGACAGGAACGATATCGAACATAGTAACCGGATTTGTGCTTAACAACAAAAGATACCTTGGGGTGAGCGGAGGCATTGAGCCGGTATTTGCGCTTTACTACACCAGGAGAAGCGAAAGCCTTGGCAAAAGCTTCAAGATATTCCATCCTACAGTGCAGGCATACATTGACATGAACGGCCTTGCCGGATCGGTGGAGAAAGCGGAGACGGACGAGGCCCTGATGAACATCCTGCCTGAATACTTCTTCAGCACTGCGCACAAGCTTGATCCGCTCAGGAGGGTCAGGATGCAGGGGATAGCCCAGAGGTACATAGACCACAGCATATCATCTACAGTCAACCTGCCTGAGGACATCGAGCCTGAGGTAATCTCAAACATTTATATTGAGGCATGGAAGAATGGGCTAAAGGGGATAACAATATATAGGGAAGGGAGCAGATACCCAATATTGTCCACTGCTGGAAAAAAGACGGAGTTTGACGAGGAAAAGGACAAGAGCTTCAAGATAAAGATAAATGGGAACGAAGTGGTCGCAAAAGGGGATGACGTGATGATGATGCCGGACGGGAAGCTGACCACAATATACCATGCGATGAAGAAGGGACTCATGAATGGGTGAAAACATGATTGAACTGAAAAGCATCGAGGAAGTGAAGGTGAAGACGCTGGTTCCTGTGGAACTGACCAGCGAGAAGCTCAACACGACAGTGAAGAAGGACGTGAGGCCGGACATACTTGATGCCAAGGTCTACAAGCTGAAAAGCTCCTTTGTGGACTATGCGATATACATAACGCTCGCATACAAGATAGACGAGAACGGGAGCAAGATCCCTTATGAGATATTCATAAACTCCAAGGACCTCACCAAATCGGCGGAATATGCGGTCCTCACAAGGTTGATTTCAGCTGTTTTCAGGAGAAGCGAGGACCCGACTTTCATCATCGAGGAGCTGAAGAGCATCTATGACCCCAACGGGGGGCATTTCAAGGAAGGGAGATATTATCCTTCCCTTTATTCCGAAATCGGGGACATACTGGAGAAGTTCTTCTCTGACATAGGGATCATGAAGAAAAAGGAGAGGAAGGTTGTGAAGAACGAGCTTCCTGTCGTTGACATGAAGAAGAGCGAGGTCAATTTGGACCTAAAGATCTGCCCGAAGTGCGGCCAGAAGGCGCTGAAAGTGGAGAACGGATGCATGTCGTGCATGAACGCCGACTGCGGATACTCGAAATGTGATGAGTGAAACATCCTCCTTTTCATTAGTCTTTTATATGTTTTGCCATAAAGATTAGTTTTACACGGGCTCGTAGCTCAGCTTGGATAGAGCGATGCTCTCCTAAGGCATAGGCCGGGGGTTCAAATCCCCCCGGGCCCGTTTCGGAACCGCGGAGGGGAGCGCCCCTCCTCAGTTCAACGTTTTTCCTGATCCTCCCCCTCTTTTTTAAAAATAGTCGTTCAGCTTCTTCTGAAGGCCGCTCTTCTCATTCACGTTCTTTTCCTCCTTCACTTCTATCCTGGTTTTGGGCTTCTGCTCCTGCAGGATTTTCTTCTCATGGACAACCCTTTCCTTGTCCTTCCTCTTGTTCTCCAGCTCCTCGTTCACCACTTCTATGAGGGAAAACATCCTTGCCTCCTTCTTCTTGGATACCCAGTGGTATGCCTCGTCCCTGGTTCCTCTTGTTATCAGGATGAAGACCTCTCCCTTATGGGCCCTCCCTGTCCTGCCCCTTCTTTGGATCAATCTTATTTCGCTTGGGACCGGCTCGTAGAAGACAACCGCATCTGTGCTTGGGATGTCTATCCCCTCCTCGCCGATGCTTGAGGCGACAAGGATGTTGAATTTGCTGTCCCTGAAATCCTGCAAAGTCTGCTCCTGCTGCTGCTTGTTGTAGCTTTTCCTTTTGCCTATGAAGAACTGGGCAGGATAGCCCTTCTTTGAAAGAAGGCCGGCTATATATTTTGCCTGCTCCACATACTGGACGAAAATCATGCATTTCTTGTTTTTCAATTCCTTTTCGAACATTGAAATGAGCTTGTCCAGCTTCGGGTGCTCCTTTCCTTCCTTCATCATGCTTTCCATGATGAATTTGGACTTCATGAAGTCTGTTGACCTTGTCAGCTCCCTAATCGCCTTTTTCTCGCCTTTCTCGGCAACAAGGTCTGAGATGAACTTCAGCGTTGAGAAAATCCCCTGGGTCTCGAAAAGGGTTATGATATGGTCAAGGTTGAGGATCATGGAATAAAGGACGAACATCCTGTATTTTGCGTTTGATTTTATTGACGCGATGACATTCCCCAGGGAAACCAGAAGGGATCTTTTCATGACAACCGGAAGGCCGGTCGCCCGCAAAGCATCAATATACCTTTTTTCAAGGTCCTTGAGAAGCAGCTGGACCTGTTTCATCTCAGGAGTCAGGGAAACATAGATCCAATTGAAATCTTTTTTATGAATGTATTGGACAACATCCTCATCATCATCTTTCCTGTATTCTATGAAATCAATGTCCAAAAGCGAGATTATTTCCATTACCTTCATCTTGTCGCTTCCTGGTGATGCGGTCATTCCCACCTTCCTGCAGGATTTTGAGAGGTTTTTTGCGATAAATGCATATGCGTAATTTCCAATTGCCCTATGGCATTCGTCAAAAACAACAAGGTCAAGCATATTCAGCAGGCTTGGATCCTTTTCAACGTCTTTCTGTATTGTCTGCGGAGTCGCGAAAATGTATTTTTTAGAGTATAGTGGGTTCCTTTCCCCTGACTTTATCTCCCCTGTCAATAATATTGTATCCTCCTTTGATGCATTTGTTTGGGAAAGAAAAGAATTCAAATGCTGTTTACACAGTGGTTTTGTCGGGGCCAGAAAAAGGACCTTTTTAAAATTTCTAACTGTTTCAAATGCGATCAGCGTTTTTCCCAGGCCGGTGGGCAAAACCACCAGGGTATTATATGTTAAACAGGAGCCAGATATGTTTTTCTGGTATTCCCTTAAAGGCAACAATAAAGAGAGGGACCCCATAATTCCTCAATCCAATCAAAACAAATATAAACTCTTAATAGTAATAATATGTTACTATGGTTACATATAATATAATAATATATGACATCAAATTTACGAACAAAAAAGAATATACACGAACAAAACGAATGTTCTATTATTATTTAAAAAAGATAAAAAACCTCAATTATTTGACAAAATCAGCAATAATTACTGAAAAACCTGATGAAATATTAAGAATTATTTATAAATTCAAGAATATAGATGCTTTTTTGATCAAAAGCGATGAAATATCAAACCTTAATAGCGGAAGATCAACCCCTCTCCCTAATAAAACCACAAAGCACTGGGAACTCTAATTTAAACATGTTTAATATCTCTGGCCTTATCATTCCCAACTCCCCTTTTACGTCGCCGCTGAACGCTATAGACCAACCATCAATATACAGGTCTTCAAACTGAATTTTGTTGTCAAACTTCACTTTCCAACCCCTTTCTTCCACTATTTTTCTTAAGATAGATATTCCATCCTCCACCTTGAGATTCTTGTCAGCCAAAACAAACCCAATCTCCTTAATCTCCTTACTGTCAAAAACCTTGTCAATCTCAAAGAATTTCAAAGGAAGGGTCTTCATCTTGTTCTTTTCAACAGTCTTTATCAGCTCTATCAGCGTGCTGTTTTTCACTGAATTCAGGTCCTCTGTCAAAGGGTTCTCTATCTCCAGAAGATTTGACCTTGAAGGCATAATCTCTTTATACTCCTTTTTGTCGCAAAGGAAGAAATTCTTGACTTCCAGAAATCCCAGGCTTTCAAACACCTCCTTTTCAGGATTCTTGACCTGCTTTCCTATATGGTAAAAGCTGCTTGGATCCTCCTTTATGATGTCATATCCATATCCTATAAGCACATCCTCTATAAGGTCAATCTCCCTTATCACATCCCTTCTATATGGAGGGATCCTTGCAACCCCCCTTCTCACTTCAATGTTCATCCTCTTGAGGCATTCTGTCACATCCTTCATTTCCATCCTGATTCCGCTGATTTTCTCAACAGCCTCCTTTGATATCTCAATTTCCCTTGTTTCCAAATCAGGATAGGTTTTGCCGTCTATATTTATTCCATATACCTTTCCTCCCCGGTCTGCCAACGCGCAAACAAAGATATTCAGTATATAATCCAGCGTTTCAGGGTTCGTGCCTGTTATCTCTATAAGGAAATTCCTTGTGCTTTCAGTGACCTTTGTCCTTTCGCTGTTTATTATGGGGGGAACAGAGACTATGCCCCTCTTGTCCTCAACAACAGGGTATTTTCCATGCTCCAGAAGATGGGCATACGCCTTTCCCTTTTCATGGAGCTTCAGCATTTCCCCTATCTTCATCTCCCTATCCATTCCCAAAGGGACAAATGAGCCTTCCTTGACTTCCCTGAACCTCAATGGGAATTCTATCTGGTCAGCGTCGTGTATCCCAACAGCCGCCTTTTTCCTTTTCCTTCCCAAAGTATCATGGATCTTTTCCTGGGCCTGCATTATCTCCTCATAAAGGCATTCAACGTCATCGACATCCTTCACAAGCGCAGCAACCACAAATGGCCTTGATGAGGATCCCTCGTTCTTCAGTTCAAATTTCTCCTTTTGGACCTTGTATTCGTAGACCTTGCCCCTTGCATAGCCGTTCAGGGCCCTTACAATCCCTTCTATCGTTATCAAATCAGGCCTGTTAGGGGTTACTTCTATGACTGCGTTCTGTTCAACGATCTCAGTGGGCATGCCTATCCTGCCCAATATGTCCTTGATCTCATCTGGCTTTAGCCCGGTCTCCTTGGAAATGTAATTGGTGCTATATTCCACAACTGCCATAATCAAGACTTTGGAATATTACCTTTTAATCCTTAGCGTATACCTGCCCTTTGGTATGAGCCAGGAAACCTCCTCGTCGCTTGCCTTGAGGATGTCGCATACCTTCTTTGTTATCTGTGTTTTATTCAGGTTCCCGCCTGGCCTTATCTCAACAGACTTTTCAAAATCATTGAAGTTCCATGGGGCAGAGCTTATGCTTCCGTCTTTCCTCCCTATCACCAGCCCAAGGACAGTATGCTTGAACCATTCCCTTTCCCCCTCTATCCCAAAACCGCCTTTTTTCAGGTTTCCTTCGTTCACTGTTTTTGATAATTGCTCTTTCTTAGCAGCAAAAACCCCTACTTCGTTGTATCCAAGGTCCCATGCGCTGCTGTAAGATGCCGCAAATACCGCACAGCCTATCTTTTCCTTGATATCAGCGTTGATTCCGTCCTTCAGTATGGCCACTGACCCCCCGTGGATGTCTGCATGGAAAAACAGGTCTTTCCCCTCCATGTATTTCTTCACTATCTCCTCATTTTCATCCGCGTTCTTGCCTGCTATGCAGATCCTTCCCTTCTCTGTCCTGAACCACCTGTAGTTCTCGAACCATTCCTTTGTTTTCTTTATCTCATTTTTCTTTTCTATGATCTCAACCTTCTTTTTTTCCAGCGCCTTTATCCTCCTGTCAATGTCCTTTATTGCCTCCTCTGCCTTCATCGCCTTTTCCTTGAATTTCTTGCCTTCCGAGTAGTATATGTCTGCATTCTCCTTCGCGTTCTTGCCTATGAAAAGCCTGATTTTCACTATTTTCCGAACCTCCTTTTTCTCCTTGAGTAGTCATTCACTATCTCAACAATGTCCTTTTCCTCCAGCTCTGGCCAAAGCTTGTCCAAAAAGCAGAGTTCGCTATATACGCTTTGCCACGGCATCAATCCCGAGAGCCTTTTCTCCCCCGATGTCCTCACTATTACATCTGGATCCGGCAGGTCCTTTGTGTAAAGGTATCTTGAAAAATCATTTTCATTGATCTCCTTCACCCCTTCCCCCATCATCCTGTTAACCGCATCAACGATCTCCTGCCTTCCGCCGTATCCCATGAAGAAGTTCACCGTGTATGGGCTGTTGTTCCTTGTCATTTCCATTATGTTCCTT
>Ga0315275_10001192_pt1 | contig 22645 bp, 17 predicted proteins | sample YL17G03_0_MG_FD_205557 | JGI IMG/M metagenome (GOLD analysis project Ga0315275, IMG submission 205557) | Sediment microbial communities from Yellowstone Lake, YNP, Wyoming, USA - YL17G03_0 | ecosystem: Environmental > Aquatic > Freshwater > Lake > Sediment | place: USA: Wyoming | collected...
GAATGATTTGGCAATCTGCACTGCAAAAGTCCCCACGCCGCCAGAGGCTCCGTTAATTAAAACCTTTTGCCCCGCCTGAATCTTTCCTTTATCGCGAAGACCTTGCAAAGCGGTGAGGGCTGCCATGGGTACAGCCGCGGCTTCTTCAAACGTTAGATGGGCCGGTTTCAGCACAAATCTATTTTCATCAACACAGACATATTCGGCAAATCCTCCGTAGCCGCCATCTCCGAAAACTTCATCACCAGGCTTAAGCTGCTTGACATGGCTGCCAACCGCTTCAACCTGGCCCGCGATGTCAGCTCCAAGGATCTTGTGTTTCGGTTTTAGAAGACCAGCGCCCATGAATCTGATAAAGAACGGGTCAGCTCTCAGGTGACGCCAGTCATATGCATTCGCGGATGCGGCATGGACCTTTATCAATATTTCATTGTCCTTGGGAATGGGCTTTTCCACCTCTTTAAGTTGAAGAACGTCAGGCCCTCCGAACTTCGTGTAAACGATTGCTTTCATAAATTATTATCTCCTTTTACGAGAAGGCGTCTGAGATCGCCACGTCGCTTCACTCCTCGCGATGACGGATTCTACCTGAGATTTCAGGTATCTTCCATCAATACCTTTTTCCCGGGATCAATCGCGCCGGGCCCAATAAGCCCGAAATGGGATTCCCCCTATATCGCGTGGGGATCGTCGAATAATGATTCGATAATGTATTGAATACAAGAACCTCCAAAGAATTCCCGCCCGCGCGCACAAGCGTCCCAATATCCCAGCGCCAGGGCGGGGCGACACGAACGCCCGCCGATCGGCCGTTGACGAAGACCTCAGCCGATGATGAAACGCCGCCCAGGTCGAGCGTCACATTAAAAGGGGGACGACGCATCCTGTCCCTCTTTTCGGAAAAAGAGGGACAGGATGCGTCGTCCCCAATTATCTCCGGAAGCGTGATCATCTGCTTGTAGCGGATCCCGCCCGAGTAGCTTTCCAACCCTTCGTGCGTCGACCAATCCCCCGCTTCAAGCAACCCCTCTCCGCATTCGAATTCGACGGGCACAGGCAGCGCGGCTCCCCCATACAACCCGCGGACATGAACGACGCGGAGCGCGATGAGGGCTTCTCCCCTGATAATCTCCGGCAGCGCGAACCGAACGCGCTTGGCCCCGCCCGATGCTGCCTCTTCAGAAGCAATACGGAGCGGCCGGCCATCAGCCCAAGCCTCAACCTCGCCTATAGCCGTCACCGTAAAAGCCTTCAAGCCGGGCGCCGCCCGGAGCCGGTACCATCCGGCGGGCTGGCTGTTCTGGGGCTGGATGTCGAAGGGAAAGATTCCGGGCGCGTCGAGCCAGCGCATGGCCAATGAGCCGGGCTTAGCGACGGGCGCGGCAAAATCAGGACCAACTATCAGGAATGAAGCGGTTCCCGGCTGGTCGTATCGCAATAGAACCGGATTCGCGCCCTTCTCCAGCTCGACCGCCGCCTCCAAGCTTGCAATGGCGCGTCCTCTCACCCAAACGGCTGCGGGCTTCATTCCGCCCGCCAGGATCCGGCCTCGTGTTTTTTCGGGCGCCGCGACGGTCGTCCAAAGATAATAGACTGATCCGCCGTCCTCTTTTTCCCGGCTGATCGCCGTCGCTTCCCGTTTGGGCTTGCCCAGACGGATGAACTCGTCGGACACCTCTTCCTTCAGGCCGTGATAGCCCTGATGGCCGGGGTCGTCCTCGACGCCCCAGCGCCAGGAAAATTCATAGGGTTTCCAGCGCAATTGGGCGTCTCCGACCCGAACCGTGACGGAAGGATCAAGCTCTGAAAGATTCGCCAGGCGCGTTTCAAGCTTTTGCCCTCCGGCCTCGGGGGTTAGGGGACCCAGCCGCCAGAACATCGTCCCGAACGAAACCGTTTGCCGCGGCCGGGACGGATCGTCGTAGCGCGGATCACGCCACTCCGGATGCGCCGCGTCCTCCATCTGATAACGGACGCGCCGCGCCTCCGCGCCGATGAATCCGGGGCGGGGCGGCCAGCGGAAATCCCCCCACCGGTTATCCAGAGTCGGCCTTAATTCAATCGACCATGGCCCGTCAAGCTGCATGATTTCGGGCTTTGGTTCTGCCGCCGGCGCCGCCTTTCCTTCGATCATGGCCTTTCCTGGCTTGAAGACGATCAACTGGATCTCGGCCGCTTCGAGCGGCAGGCGGAGGCGCGTCACGGCTGCGTTCTGCTCCTGGACCGCCAAAGGCTTCGCCGTTCCCGTCCAGGGGTCCCAGAGCTCGACAGCGCCTGTCGCCCGCACACGGACGGACGTTCCCTTGGGCAATCCATAGAATCCATACACGTCGCGCGGGCCGATCCGCCGGTGTTGAAAATAGGCCGGTCCGCTCGGCTTATTTCCCTCACCAGTCGCCCCCTCCGCTTTTCCCGCCATCCCGAAATCAATATCCCGCCCAATTATTTTTTCGATGATCCGCACAACGTCTTCCGCTTTGGGCACGACGGCCGTCGCTCCTCCGATCTCTCCCAACCGTACATGCGGTTCGCCGATCACAGCCGCTTGCCCGGCCGTCAGAGCGAAGGTCGCCTTCACGATGCGATCCAGTTCGGGGTCGTTCCGTCCCACCCGCTCACTGGCCTCGGGCAGCGCGCCTACGGCGATCACCATGCCGCCCGCTGCGGCGAAAGCGGCCGCTTTTTTCAAAGCCTCATATCGAATCGCCCGCATCGCCGGTAGAATTAGGACGCGGTATTTCTCTCCGGCGACGTTCAGCGCCCCGCCCTCGATCTTGGCCCGCAGCACGGATTCGAAATCCATGAAATCGAAATCGATCCCCGCCCCATACAACGCACGCCCCGTTCCAAACGCTGCCTCGACGGCCTTCTTTCCATCCATGCCGGCTTCGACCGCCGTCACCGGATAAAGAACGGCGACGTCGCAGACATGCCGCCCCTGGGCCATCAAAAAGCTCAGGCGCCTGACGGCCTCCATGAATCCGTCCATATGCCCCCAGTACGGCATCCGCCAATGGTTGTCGGGCGGAGCCCATTCCCACCAGCCGCCGTGGGTCGAATAATAGAGGCCGTGGAACGAGAGGAGGTTGTAGCCCATGAGGAAATCGGCGAAGGTCGCCTCGGCCACGTCCGCCGAGGTCGTGCCCCAGCCGCTGCTGTGATAGCCCTCGAGCCAGACGCGAGGCCGTTCGTAGAGATGGGCGATCGAGGCCGCGATTTTAGCCTTGATCAAATTCTTCTCCAACATCGGCTGGTCGGAGCCCGGCCCCTGGTTCCAGCGCTGGGTCCGGAAATAGTCGCCGAACTCGGCGACGTCCTGGCCGCGGCCGCCGTGGTCGCAGCCGAAGATCATCCCCCGAGCCTGGTGCCAGTCGAAGACCGGCCGGAAGAAATTCTCCTCGCTCAACGCGACGCGGACGTCGTTGTAGTCCATCCGGACCTTGGGTGTTCGCGGTCCGATGTCGACGAACAGAGCGGCCGCGAGCGGCCGCAGGTCATAGCCCTTGCGTTTCTCGAATTCCGCGGCCAGCCGCTCGCTCCAGATGAGACCCGGGAGCCGGAAATCGAGCTCGTCCGAGAAGAAGAAATTCAGGGCTTTCCCGCTCTGTCCGGGCAGGTATTTTTCGAAAGGCGAGAAGAAATGCTTGATGTAGGCACGGCCCGCTTCGGGATGCGTCGGATCGAGTGAAGGCCGGACCTTTCGGCTGTATACGGTAATCACCGTCCATTTGCCGGCCGGCGCCCGCCAGCTCAAGCGGCCGTCCCGGACGTTATCATGAAGATCGATCGGAGCGCCGCTATCGTTTTGCGGCCTATCTGCGGGGCAGGCGCACACGGAAATCCTATCAATCGGCAGGACCCAATCAACGTCCTCTCCCGCCGCCACGGACTTCGTTTCCTGCCCCAATTGCGAGCCTATCAACTCAGGGACCTCGGCGATGGCCGCGTCCATGGCATAGCCCTGTCCCAGTCCCAGCGTGTAGTCGCTCAGGCTGATCGACATGCCACGCTTTTGGGCCTCGCCGGCGAACCACTGGACGAGTTTCCACCAGGCCGGGGAAAAGATCGGCGGATCGCTCGGCATGGATAATCCGTAGGATACGCCGCCGCGGTCGGTGTGGGCGTAGTTGATCTGAAGGCCGCTGATGCCCTTGCCAACCAAATTATCGAGATGCCAGGTCAGGCGATCCTTGGTCAACGGATCGCCCAGCCACCAGAAGAAGGCGACCTCGCCGTATCCCGGCGGGGGCGACTGAAAACCGGGCCAGGCGTCGAATCCGGGATCATGGGAGGGAAAGCCGATGGCCTGAGCAGGCGGAGGGGCGACATTCGCCGGATCGGAAAAAGAGAGGGTTGAGAGGCGGTTGGAAGATTGGGAGATGGCCAGAGCTGCGAGGAGGAGTAAAACTGCGATGGAGGCGATAGACAGCGTCCAGTTTTTCGTCATGACTTCCACATTTTAGCAAATTAAATGAGGACGAAGTAAATTCAATCGCCGACCCTGCTCCAGAATTCGACGGGGATTTCATATTTCTTGAAGAAATCCGATAAACTGAAAGATGGTTCCATTAAAAACGCTTCTTGAGAAGAATTATAATATCATCTTCTTGGCTACCGCCTAGAACTTTCGCGATTTTCGCGAGGTCATCTTTCTTATTTGTCAAGCCAAATCCTGACATCATCCGGCCCCAAATATAAGCTTGACCGCGCCGCGTCCCCCTAATACTCTTATCCTCGTATTATCCCCCAACACAGAGGAGGAGGCCCCGATGAGAAAGCATGCCGGAATCCTGCTTGTTCTTTCCCTCGTCCTGGCCGGATGCGGGACGAAGGAACCGCCGGCTAAAACGCAGGGCGCCGTAAAAAGCGCCTCCTACGATGACCTCCTCGCCCTCTGGCGGGAATTCCGCACCGCGCAAAAACCTAAAGTCGCCGACGGCGTTCCCGATTACACGGCGCCCGCGATGGCCGCCCAGAAACCCCTCGCGAAGGAATTCCTAGCCCGGCTCGCCGCGGTCGATCCTGCCGGCTGGCCGGTCGAGCGGCAGGTCGATTACCACATCGTCCAGGCCGAGATGAACGGCTTCGACTTCGAGCAGCGCGTCATGCAGCCCTGGGCGAAGGACGCTTGTTTTTATGCCGTCATCGAAGCATCCGAGCCCGACGTCCCCGCCCGGGAAGCCCCTCAAATTTTCGGGGCGCTTTGTTTATCGGACTTCTCATTTCCGCTAACCAAGGATCAGCACGCCGTTTTCACGGAGAAACTGCATGCCATCCCTGCCATCCTCGCCCAAGCTAAAACGAATCTTACGGAACTCGCCGACGACCAGCGCATCCTGGGGATCAGGCAAAAGCGCGACGAGGCGGCCGATTTCGGGCGGCTCGCGGCCCGCTTGGAACGACGGCACCCCGATCTCCTTCCGCTTATCGCCGCCGCTAAAAAATCTACGGACGAATTCCGGGCATGGCTCGAGGGGTTGACAAGCCTGCCGAAAAAGCCGTCCGGCATCGGCATTGCCGAATTCGATTGGTCAATGAAGAACATCCATCTCGTTCCCTACACTTGGGCCCAGCAGGTGGACCTCGTCGAGCGCGAGCTCGAGCGCGCTCTCGCTTACCTCGAGCTGGAGAAACAGAGAAACCAAGGACTCCCTCCGCTCGAGCCATCGCGGACCCTCGAGGAGCAGAGTCGGCGGCTGGCCGAGGGAAACTCCTATTTCTTCAAATTCCTCCGCGAACGCAACATCTTCACCGTCCCCGACTATATGCGTCTCGATACCGAGGTAAGCGGATTTGTCCCGCCCGACAGGCGCGATTTCTTCAGCCAGGTCGATTACCAAGACGTCCTGCCGCTTCGCTGCCACTCGATCCACTGGCTCGAAAAACAGCGGGAGAAATTCAATGCGCATCCGCTCCGCAGCGTGCCTCTCCTCTACAACATCTGGGACAGCCGGGCCGAGGGCCTGGCCACGGGGTTCGAGGAATTCATGATGGGAGCCGGCCTATTCGACCGGAATCCGCGCGGCCGCGAGCTCGTCTATGTCATGCTCGCCTTCCGCGCCATCCGGGCTATGTGCGACCTGCGGCTTCACAGCAACGAATGGACGGTCGAGGACGCGATTAAGTTCGCCGCCGCGGCGACGCCCTACGGCTGGGCCAAAGCGGACGGGGCGACGCTCTGGGGCGACATGACCATCTACCTTAATCAGCCCGGATATGGGACGAGCTACGTCGTGGGGAAGAACCAGTTCGAAAGGCTGTTAGCTGACGCAGCGCGGCGGGCGGGCGGCGCGTTCAACCTCAAGGCATTCATGGACGACTATTTCTCCCGGGGCATCATCCCAGCCTCGCTCATCCGTTGGGAGATGACGGGACTGGACGATGAATTCCGGGCTTTGGTCAATACGTCCGGCGGAATGGATGACTCCCTGAGATGAGACGCGTCTCCCCGCCGGCCGGCGCATTCGGAGGAGGGCGCCCCGGCTTCGTTCCGAGATTACGTTGACTGTCGCCGTAATTCGGCCATATTAATCAGCCAAGTCCAAGGCCATTCGAAGGGCGGCGTCGAGGGCGGCGCATTTGGCCGCGGCCAGCGTCCCCACATAATTGGCCAATATGGATTTTGGAAGGCTCACCAGTTCGTCGCAATGGACGCTGCTTTCGTGCTTCAATCCCTCATCGATCCCGACGGCGACTTGAGTCGAAAGCCCGTGATGTTCGGAATAGACCGGAGCACAGATCACGGTCGAAAACCGCGATCCGATCAGCGCTTGGCGGCTCACGACGACAAAGACCCGCGACTTCTTGGGGTCGGATCTCGATGGCCGCTCGACACGATAAAAATCCCCCCGTCTCACAGCTTCACCTGGTAGGCTAAGACGTCTTCGGCTTCCGCGTTGAGAGCTTCGGCCTTGTCGTTGATGATGCGGATGTCGCGGGCGGTCTTCTCGTCCCTGGCCAATTGAGCGATGAACGACCGCAGCGCTTTCTCGATGAACTCGGAGCGATTGTCGGCGGCATAGCGGTTTAGGATTTTGACGAGGTCTTCCGAAAGTGTGATAGATGTCTTTACTTTCATACTACTAATATAATACCTCATCGGTTTTTCGTCAAGAACGATTACAGGCCTTCATTCGACTTTCTCTCCTTTAAATCAGACGTCCGTAATCGGTTAAATTCTCAAAAAAAGCGGCCTGGACCTTTAAATCAGGGCTTTGCTCAAGACGACCGGCGCGGCGCTGCCGCCCGGGACTCTAAGATCCGCCAACGGGCGAGCCGGACGAGTCCGATGATGCAGGAGATGAGGCCCCCTATCGCGACGCACAACAGGACGGTGGCCAGTCCCCAGTCCCGGAGCGCTTCGACCTTGGCTATCCCGGCCGCAGCATCCTTCATCCCCCTCAAACCCTTCAAGGCGGCCTTGATCTCTTCTCGGTGAGCGATCAGGATCGTACCAATTAGGGCGGCAGAGACAGCGTCCAGCGCAGCCCGGGCTCCGACACGCCAACGCGTGAGGTGCGGGCGGGACAGGCTGACGGCGGCCAGGACGACGCCGGCCAAAATGAGGATCGCGATGGGGACGAAGAATCGGCTACGGAGGTCCAACCAGAGGGGCGAGGCCGGAAGAGAGACCGGCTCGCCGTTGGGGACGACGAGGCCAAGGATAGGAAACGTTCCTAGCCACCAAAAAAGAAAAAGCGCGCCGAAAATGATCTCTGCCAGAGACGACCCCCGCCGGACTTTCAGACCGTTTTTAACGGCCGGAAGACGGGAAGGATTCCAATCGCGCCCGAAACTGGCGCGGCCTTGGACGGATTCAGCGACGGCGAATCCGATAGTGATCATTGCGAACCAGGTCAAGGCCAATGTCCAGCAGGTCTCGAATGACCTTGCTAGGATGTCCGCAAAAGACGCCGACCGGCCGGGCAGGAAGAAGGCAAGGGCCAAGGGAAGGACGACGGCGACACAGAGTCCGATCCAAGCCGCCAGTTTGAGAGCGAAGACATACATGGGAAAGAGCGCCGGGCCGATGAGATGCCGGCTGGGCAGGTAGCTTCCCGCCGTTTGGAAAGGCCGTCCCCGCGTCTTTAAGAAAGCTTCGAGTTCGGGCACGGTCATCGGGCGGCCCAGCCCGGCCTCTTTTTCCTCTTTCTCCGATATGAGATCCTCGGCCAATTCCTTGAGGATATCTTCTTTTCGGTCCTTGGGCAGCCAGAATCCCACGGCGTTCAGGTAGCGGTCAATGAGATCCATCGTTCGTCTCCTTCAAGATTCCGGCCAGGGAGGCCGTCAAAGTTCGCCATTCCGCGGTCAATCGTCCCAAGACGCGTCGGCCCTCGGCGGACAGCCGGTAGAAGCGCCGCGGCCGGCTCTCCTCATCCCTCCATTCGCTCGTCAGCAGCCCTTGCGACTCGAGCCGCCGCAGCAATGGGTAGAGAGTCCCCTCGTCCACGGCGATCCCCTTTTCAATCAAGGACTTGCGGAGGGTGTAGCCGTACCGCTCGTTCCCGAGCTCAGCCATCACGGCCAGGGGCACGCAGCCCCGGCGGAGCTCGAGGCGGAGGTTCTCGAACTGGTCATGGGTCATGTTCGGCACCTTTTGATATGCATTGCATCATATAGTATACGACACACAGTATAGTTTGTCAAGAGAAATTTTGATGGGTTCCAAGATCGTTTAACAAAGGGGCCTTTTTTCGGACGGCGTGAATTTTGTGATGGGGTTTCCTATCACCGAAATAAGGCCGCACAGTTCTTTGGGATATCGGCCTCCAGCGAAGGAGCGCGCCCTCTCGCTTATTGTCCACGACGAGGAACTCCCGGTTTCATCCTAGGATTGCGTTGACTGCCGCCGCTAAGGACCGAGATGTCCCTCACCGACTTGTTCTTGTGCGCAGTGAATATCTCCGGGGCTGATGATGTCGTTTTCTTCATGATATATAATTATAACCGCATCATATCGATTTGCGTATTCATAGATAACGATACAAAATTGGGGACTGTAGAGACGAATTAACGGAGGGACCATGATCAGATCACGCAGGAGCGTCGTTGTCGCCGCGATTCTAGGCATGGCTTTCTTGCCGGGCATGACGGCCGTGCCGTCAACGGCGCAAGCGCCGCAATTCAAGGAAACGGTCATCGCCGGCGGGCCGGACAAGTTCGCGGAAGTCCGGCATGTCGTCCTCGAAGGAACGAATTTCGACATCGGCAAAAAAATCGGAGAGCTCGCCAAGAGGGACGGCGTCCGCATCACCCCCTCGGAAAACCGCGTCCTGAACAGGGCCAAACGAGGGTACATGGCGAAAAATTATCCGATCCATTACGAGCGCATGAGGGGATTGGCGGCCGCGTTTGGGCTCAACATCCAAGACGATTCCTATGATTTTTCACAACTTGTCCAGAAGCAATTGATCCCGCCGGGATGTTCCGTCGTTTTTTATCCGGCCATCGCCACGGAAAGCGGCCACAACATCCTGAGCCGGAACTACGACTTCAGCACGGGCGATACCGCCGGCCGTCGGCCGCAGGACGGCCGCTTGGCCATGATGTCCCGGCCCTTCCTGTTCGAAATCCATCCCGACAAAGGCTATTCCTCTCTGTCCCTGTGCGCCTTCGAGTATCTGGGAGGCGTGTTGGACGGGATCAATTCCGAAGGTCTGGCCGTGGCGATCCTGGCTGAAGAGGAATCAGGAAACAAGGTCGGCTACGAGCCGGGCGATGAAATCGGGGTGCACGAATTGATGGGCATGCGCTATCTCCTGGACAACTGTAAAAACGTGGACGAGGCCAAGGAGGCGCTGCTTTCCCTGAAACATCATTATACGTTCACCCCCTGCCATTACATCATCGGAGACAGAAGCGGGAAATCCTTTATTTTCGAGTTTTCGCCAGCCCGCAATAGGAGCCATATCATCGACGGGGTCGGGCCTCAGTGCGTCACCAACCATCTCGTTTTCATGCACCGGAAGATTGAAGAATTCCCGGCGACCGGCCTCAACTGGAGCATGACCAGGTACAAAAGGCTCGAAGAATCCATTAGGGCCGCGAAAAAATTCACTCTCGAAGAAATCGCGGCCATCAATCAAAGCGTCGCCATCCCGCCGAATGTCCCGCCCAATCCCCAAGCCGCCTCCGGCCGCACCCTCTGGTATGCGCAATACGACCTCGAAAAACTGACCCTGGCCGTGACATTCTATATCGGCGAAAAACCGGATCCGGCAAATGAAAAAATGGTCATTTGGGAATACACGCCTAAGAAGCTGTATGAGTTGAAAAAATAGCCCTATAACTAAGGATGTTTGTGAGCTTCAGGTGCCGTTTCATCTTGACCTAATCGGGTGAGTTCTTTCATGGCCGGCGGCGGCATCCTTTTTCCTTTGCCGAGCGTATATAAGGGCGAAGAATTTTGTGGGCGACGATAAGATGTTCTATTTAACGGAGGGTAATATGAAGACAACGTTTCTAAAGTGTCGGGGAAAGGCATGGATCTGGGGCTTGGCGGTCATTCTGCTGGCGCTTCCCGTGCTTTTGGTCAACTCGGCGGCCGGCCAGGACGCGGCCAAGAAATATGAGAAGTATCTGGGCAAATATGAGTTCAACCTGGGCTCGATGGGCGGGAGTACGCGCGTGTTCGAATTTTATGTGAAAGACGGCACGTTCTGGATCGAATACGGATTCACCTCCCCGGGAGAGTTGAAACCGACGTAAGGAGCGGCCGACCAATTTACGTTCATCGATCCCGATGACGGCCTGTCCAAACTCACCTTCCAGAAGGACGCGGCGGGGGAATACACCAAGGTTCACCTGGTCTGCGAATCGCTCAACCTCGATATCGTCGGGACCAAGCAGAAATAAATCCATTCGGCTCCCCGGCGTACTTTGGGAGCCATTGCCTGTTTCACTCGTCCCTGGGCGCTACTTGCGCCCTTCGAGGACCCGTGCTATAGATTTGGATAATGACCCAGGCAATCGCCTTGTATTTTCTGGCGGCCGCCTTGACGGCCGTCATCGTGATCGTTTCCTATCGACTGTCCCGCCGCTACCCAAGCCCGTATCTCTCCTTTAATTTTCTGCATTTGACCTTCTTTTGCCTGGGATTTTTCGCTTCGCGGCCGATCCCTTCCCTGCTCAGACTGGCCCTCCAGCTGGACGAACGGCAAAGCCAATTTTTTTCGGCCGTCAATATCACCTTCATCATGCAGCCGCTGATCGTCTTGGTCCTATACCTACAGATCCGCTTCGCCGCCTCCTGGCTCGACGTCAAGATCACGCGGGCCTTCAACGCCCTCTATTTTTCCATCCAGGGCGCATACGCAGCGGTGTTGGGATTCGTTGTTTTCGGGTCAGTACAAACAGGGAGAGTTTCGCCCGCGGCTCTCTTCTTCTACGAAAGCAAGGATTGGATCTTCACCTCCCTTGACTTCCTCATCTTCGTCTGGCTGATTATCGGTTCCCGGCGCCTGGCCGATGCCGATAAAAGGCGAGCCGTCATGATCTACGGCTGTTTGGGATTTCTCGGCCTGGCCGTATATAACCTGGCTTCGCTGGCCGGGCTTTCCGGCGTGCCGCAATCCCTGCTCCTTCTGGCCCAGGCGATGCCGGCGCTCTTCTACCTCTATCTGTACGCCAAGGATGAATGGCGGCGCCGGCCAGAAATCGGCGACGCCGAAATGGACCGCTGCGCCGCCGCTTATCGGATCACGCCGCGGGAGAGAGAGATCATCCGACTCGTCGGCTCGGGCTTGAGCAATCCGGAAATCGCCCGCCGCCTCTTCTTATCGCCCCAAACCGTGAAAAATCAGATCCATGGCCTTTTCCAAAAGCTCGGCGTCAGGAACCGCGTCCAGCTGGTTAATTTCTTCCGCCAAGCCGCGGACCGCCGTCCGGCCGAAAACGGTTCTTCGTCCGTCCCGGCCAAGGGCGATTGATCCGTTCCGGGCAGCCATTCCCTAAAGACCGGCCGCCGCGACATGCACTTCCCAAACGTCTTGTTCGAGGTTATGGCGCAAGAAGTAAACGCGGCCGTCGATGATCTTGTAAAAAGCCGTGCCGCAGACCCGGGCTTCGGTTTCCGCGTCCGTCCCGACGGGCAGGAATAGCTCTTTGCCGACGCGGCCTTGAGGATCGAGGACCAGAAATCTCGTCTCGTCGCCTTTTTTCTCGAAGGTCCGGACCAGCACGTTATTTCCATAAGCCTGCAGCTCGCGCAGAGCCGGTTTGAAATCGGAAAAGGCGAACGACCAGACTTCCCTCAGCTTTTCCCAGGAGCCTGCTCGACGGATCATGGCCGCGACCCTTTTTTCCCGCCGCACCTGGGCTGTTTCCCGCTCCCGGTCGGCCGGCGTCATCGGCATCGGCGTGAAATCCTTTTTCAAGAGGGAAATCTCGCGGCCCCCGGCATCGTAGATTCCGATTGCCCATCCTTCAGGACTCCTGTCGATGAAGATCTTGTCCCCCGCGACCGCGTAATGGAGGAGGTCGCCGGGAAACTCCGTCGTGAATCCCGGAGGATTCTGCTGCTGGAACCACTTTTGCCGGTAAAGCTCCTTGATTTCCTTCAAATCGGCGTCGTAGAGGACGGCCCGTATGTATTGGAGCGGAGGATTTCCGGCCACGATCATGCTTTTTGCCACATAGCGGTCGCCGATAGGGATGTACCAGGCGGTATTCGCGGGCTTGGCTTTTTCGCTCAGGAAGCGGCCGTCTGGGGAGAAGAAGAGAATGTTATCATTGTCCTCGGCGATGACCTTTCCCGAAGCTACTCTCACAGCCTGGTCCCAATTATGCCCGCGCGAAAGCTGCCCGAAGGCCGTTCCGCTTCCGCAAAACGTTCGCCGGAGGACGAGATCCGGCAGGGAATATACGGAGATCGTTCCCCGGTCCAAGACATATATCTCGGAGGCCGTAAAGTCGACGGAGTCGGGAGACGTTCCCACCGGCAAAGCGCCCAGTTTCGTCGACGCGGCCGACACCGGAAGGCAGAGCAAAACGATCAGAGCCAGGAGCGCGCTCCCTGCCGCCTGTCGAAAGCTGATTGTCCGATGATTCATGTTGATCCTCCAGATAATGGATTTCGTGTTAAACATAGGCGCGCTCGGCAGGAAGGGCAATGGAACGGAGGTACTTTTCGGCAGAAAAGTACTAAAGTTTATTAGGCGAGCGGCAAGAAGGTTTGGCGCGGTTGCCAGCCGTTGATTCTCCACCCATCCGGGCGGAAGAATCGACGGCGGCATCCTTTTTCCTTTGCCGAGCGTATATAAGGGTGAAGTATTTTGTGGGGCGACGATAAGATGTTCTATTTAACGGAGGGTAATATGAAGACAACGTTTCTAAAGTGTCGGGGAAAGGCATGGGTCTGGGGCTTGGCGGTCATTCTGCTTGCGCTTCCCATATTTTCGGTCAACTCGGCGGCCGGCCAGGACGCGGCCAAGAAATATGAGAAGTATCTGGGCAAATATGAGTTCGATCTCAGCGCGATGGGCGGGGATAAGCGTGTGTTCGAGTTTTATGTGAAAGACGGCGCGTTCTGGATCGAATACGGATTCACCTCCCCGGGGGAGTTGAAACCGACGGAAGGGGCGGCCGACCAATTTACGTTCACCGATCCCGATGACGGCATGTCCAAACTCACCTTCCAGAAGGACGCCGCGGGAGAATACACCAAGGTTCGCCTGGTCTGCGAATCAATCAACCTCGACATCGTCGGGACCAAGCAGAAATAACGGAAGACAAGGAAGCGCGGGACCATAATCGGGCCGCGGCCCAGGCCGTCATTTGAAGCCCGCCTAGACGACTATTTCTCCAAGTGCATCATCCCGGCTTCTCTCATCCTCTGGGAATCGCGTTTTCGTTTTTGTCGAAATTCGGGTAATCTTAAGGGGATTTTATGTTGGAGGGGATGACCATGCCCAAGAAAGCGGCGCGAAGCCCAAATTCCAAAATCATTGAATGGCTCCTGGAAGAAAATAATCCGTCCGTCCGCTATTTCACGCTGCGCGACTTATTGGATCGATCGGAGCTGAGCATCGAAGTCCAAAACGCCAAAAAAGAAATCATGACCAAGGGCATCGTCCCGAAGATCTTGTCCTCGCAGAATGCGGAGGGCACCTGGGCGGAAAAAGACAAATTCTATCGCGCCAAGTATAAAGGGACGGTCTGGCAGCTCATCATTCTCGCCAATCTGGGCGCCGACGGCAGCGAATCGCGCATCAAAACGGCTTGCGAACATCTTTTTCATCATTCTCAGGACAAGGAGAGCGGCGGATTTTCCTATGATTACAACATCACCAAGGACGGCGGGAGCCATAGTGGAGTCGTCCCCTGTTTAACGGGAAATATGGTTTGGAGCTTGATCCGGCTGGGCTATCTCGCCGACGAGCGATTGCGGAGGGCCGTCAACTGCATCGCGGCCTGTCAACGCTACGACGATGGCGAACGCGAAAATCTGACAGGCTGGCCGTACGACCGCTTCAAGATGTGCTATGGCAAACACACCTGCCATATGGGAGCGGGCAAAGCCCTGAAAGCGTTGGCCGAGATTCCTTCTGCGGAGAGGAGCGCGGAAGTCAGACGGACGATCGATCAGGGCGTCGAATATTTTCTCAAACATCATATCTACAAAAAGAGCCGCAATTTGACCAAAGTTTCCAAACCGGGCTGGCTCAACTTCGGGTTTCCTCTCATGTACCAGGACGACGTGCTGGAGATGCTCGAGATCCTCGCCAAACTGAAGGTCAAGGACAAGAGGCTGGAGTCGGCCATCGAGCTGGTGGAGAGCAAAAAGAGCAAGGAAGGGAAATGGATTCTCGAGAACACCTTCAATGGACGCTTTTTCGTCAACATCGAGCAAAAGGGAAAGCCGAGCAAGTGGATCACGCTCAAGGCGATGCAAGTATTGAAGTTCTATCGCGGATGAAAACTATCCGGCCGGAGGAGATGCTCTGGCCGGAATCCCCCGCCGTTCGCTCGCTGACGAAGACGGCCCGCCCACGCTCCAAGGCGAGCGCCAATGCTTGTTAAGGCATTCGGATTCTCCATAGTTGACAAAGGTTAGCATATTTGCTAACCTTCGTTTGATGAGCTACTCCGTAGAGTATTTTCACTCTCGTGTAAAAGCTGGAATAGAAAGCTGGCCTGACGGCATATTGGCCGATTATGCGAGACTGGTGGAGCTGCTGATGGACTTCGGGCCTCACCTGCGTATGCCGCATTCACGGGCTATGGGAGACGGCCTTTTCGAGTTAAGACCGCGTGGCAAGAAAGGCCTCGGACGCTTATTCTACTGCTTCGCCGTCGACCAGCGTATTGTCATACTCCACGCCTTTGTCAAGAAAACGCAAGAGACTCCGGAGCGGGAATTGAGGATAGCACGAAAAAGGATGAAGGAGGTTCAGAATGGCTGAGTTGAAATATCGGCCTGTTCCCCACGACCACGAGGCTTTTCTTAAAAAAGCGAAGAAACGGGCAGGATTCCGGAAGGCCTACGAAAGCTCGGAGGCCGAATATTCCTTTGTCCGCGAGATGCTTGCGGCACGTCTAAAATCGAGCCTGACGCAAGAAGCGGTTGCGGAATTGATGGGGACGACAAAAAGCGCCGTTTCACGTCTGGAATCTAGGGGCAAGCATGCTCCATCCCTGAGAACCCTCAAGAAGTATGCTCAGGCCGTAGGCTGTCGTCTGGAAGTCAAACTGGTTCCGAACTCATATCGGGCAAGTCGTCCAACCGGCCGGACAAAATAATCGTCAAGGGACGAGCCTTCGGCTCGCCACTCGCCCGTGACTTCTAACCACGGGCGAGTACGGCGGAAAGGACCCCCGGGCAAGCCCGCCCTCATTCGCTTCGCGAAGGAGGACTGCAAAGCCCGGGGCACTCACTCGCGATGTAAATACGCGGCTGAGTACGGCGGAAACGGATCCCCGGTCGAAGACCGGGGCCCCTGCCGCCGCCCCGGCCACCGTCGAGAATGAGGCCGACTTTCGGAAAGCGGAGAGGCATCTGGCATAGAGATTTTCCGCTCCGGCCGATGAATCTCCCTGTTTGAACACGCCGGAAATGTGCACCCGACCGTCCTTGACATCATCCGGCCCGGAATTTATGCTGTCTGCGGAGGCGGGAGGAGATTGCATCGCGCATGAGAAATAGGAACGAATTCCTGACCGAGGCTCAACTCAAGGCTGAGATCGAAAAGTGTGAGTACTGCCGCGAGAAGCCCTGCCGCGAGGCCTGCCCGGCCGACGTCTCCCCGGCCGACTTCATCATGGCCGCGCGAGTCGGCGCGCCGTCCGACTATCGCCGGGCCGCGGCATTGATCATGGGGGCCAATCCCCTCGGCGGCGTGTGCGGCGCCCTCTGTCCCGACCGGCTCTGCGTGAAGGCCTGCGTCAAGGAGACCATTGACCATCCGGTCCGCATCCCGGCGGTTCAGGCCGAGATCATCCGCCGGGCTAAGCGGCTGAAGGTCATGCCCATCTTTCCGGCCGCGCCTGAAACCGGCCAGCGCGCCGCCGTGGTCGGCGCAGGACCGGCCGGACTCGCGGCAGCGGCGCTATTGGCGCAGAACGGACTGGCTGTTGAGATCTTCGAGCGCGAGTCCCGCGCCGGAGGCATGGTCAACCTCATTCCTGATTTCCGCTTTAATAAAGAAGTGTTGCGCTCGGACATCCGCTTCCTTTCCGGACTGGGCCGCATCCGAATCCGCTTCCGCCAATCCGTGGACAATCCGAAGTCGCTCCTGGACAAGGGCTTCGCCGCCGTCGTCGTTGCCACCGGGCAGGACCTGCCTCTGCGCCTGGGGATTCCCGGCGAAGAACGGACACAGGACTGGATCCGCTTCTTATCCATGCCGGCCCGCAAATCTCTGGCCGGCCGCCGTGTTGCGGTGATCGGCGGCGGCGCCGTGGCCGCCGACTGCGCCGAGACGGCCTCGCGCAGCGGGGCTTCGGTCGAGATAATCTGCTTGGAGACTCCTGGGGAGATGCCCCTGACATCCGAAGAGCGGGCCGGCCTGCTCGAGGCCGGAGTGCTGATCACCGGACGCTCCGCCGTGACCGCGATCCGCTCGGCCGCAGGGCGTAAGATCGCCCACATCCAGCCGATGCGCCTGCCGCGGGGCCAGACCTTCAAGCCCGACCGGATGATGTCTGATCCGCGCCAACCGGCCTTCTCAAGGCGCTATGACGAGATCATCGTGGCCATCGGCGGCCGCTCGAGGCTCGCCGTACGGGAAAGCCCCGGGCTCTACTACGCCGGCGACATGGCTGAAGGGCCGGGTACGGTCGTCTCCGCCGTGGCTTCGGGAAAGAACGCCGCCCAGCGCGCGCTCGACTGGCTCGGCCACAGACGCAGCCCGAAGCAGACCGCGGGCAAGAGCCGCATCGTCATGCCCGGGCTCAACCTGCGGCCCGTGCCGCTCCAGACCGAATTTTTCGGCCGGACAATCCTTTCGCCCTTCCTGCTCTCGGCCTCGCCGATGAGCGACGGCGCCGATCAGCTGCGTTCGGCCTACCGGGCAGGTTGGGCCGGCGGCGTTCTGAAAACGGCCTTCGACGGCCTGCCGATCCACATCCCCGCCGAGTACATGTTCGACTTCGGCCATGGCGCCTACGGCAACTGCGACAACGTCTCGGGACACGCCCTGGACCGCGTTTGCCGCGAGATCGAAGCCCTGAACCGCGAGTTCCCCGAGAGGCTGACGGTGGCCTCGACCGGCGGTCCGGTCACTGGAGCCGCCGAACCCGATCGCGCTGTCTGGCAGGCCAATACGCGCAAGCTGGAGGCGGCGGGGGCCATGGCCATCGAATACAGTCTGTCCTGCCCGCAGGGCGGGGACGGCACCCGCGGCGACATCGTTTCGCAGGACGCCGGCCTGGCCGCGGAGATCGTGGACTGGGTCCTGTCCGGCGCATCGCGGCCGGACGTGCCGAAGCTCTTTAAGCTGACCGGAGCGGTGACGGCCATCGCCCCGATCATTCAGGCCATCCGTGCCGTTTTTACCTGCTACCCGCAGCATCGCGCCGGAGTGACGTTGGCCAACTCCTTCCCCGGCCTGGCCTTCCGGCCGGGAACAAAAGCGGGCTGGGACGAAGGGATCGTCATCGGCCTCTCCGGCGAAGGCATCCTGCCCATCAGTTACCTGACCTTGGCCAAGGCGGCCGGCCTCGGCTGCCGCATCTCGGGCAACGGCGGCCCGATGAACTATCGCCAAGCCGCCGATTTCCTGGCCCTCGGCGCGGAATCGGTGCAGTTCTGCTCGCTCGCCCTGCACTACGGGGTCGAGATCGTCGAGGAGCTTCACGCCGGACTGAGCGGACTCCTCGACGCGCTCGGATTGCGTTCCGTCTCCGATCTGATCGGCAGGGCCCTGCCGCGGCCGATCCGTGATTTCCCCGACCTGAGCGCGAAGAAGCGGATTTCGACCGTGGAGCGCCGCCTCTGCGTCCACTGCGGCAACTGCCGTCGCTGCCCCTATCAAGCCATCGAGCTCGACCGACGCAAAATACCACACACCGATCCGGCGCGCTGTATCGGCTGCTCGCTCTGCGCCCAGCGCTGCTTCGCCGGCGCGCTCTCGATGCGGGAACGCACTGACACCGAGCGTACGGCCTTGAGAGAGGACTGAATGGCGGGGAAAAAAGTGGTCGCGCCACTCGCCCGCGGTTTTAAGGCGCGGGCGAGTGCGGCGGAAATGGACCCCCGGGCAAAGCCCGGGGCCCCTGCCGCCGTCTCCACCGGCGTCTTAATAGTCAATGGCCGCATATTTACGGGAGGGGCGGATTTCGAACTACTCGAAGGGCACGGCCTACTCCTTGAGGCCGGCCGGATCGCGAAAATCGCTCCGCTCGCGGATCTGCCCGCGCAGGACACTCGCCGGATCGACGCCCGGGGCAAGCTGGTCATGCCCGGCCTGATCAATGCCCACATGCATTTCTACAGCACGCTCGTCCGCGGCCTGGGCAAAGCCGCTCCGGCCCACGATTTCAACGGCGTGCTTCGCAACCTTTGGTGGCGGCTCGACCGCAAGCTGACGCTCGAAGACACCTATTACTGCGCCCTGGTGATGATGCTGGCCGCCGTGCGCCGCGGCGCCACGACCCTGGTGGACCACCACGCCAGCCCCGGAGCGATCGCGGGATCCCTGGAGCGCATCGCCCGGGCGGGGACGGAAACGGGCTTGCGCATCGGCCTGGCCTACGAGATCTCGGACCGGGACGGCCCGCAGGCCGCCGCCGCGGGACTGGCTGAGAACGCCGATGCCGTGCGCTTCTGCCGCGAGCAGGGCGGCGAACACCTGCGGGGACTGGTCGGCCTGCATGCCTCCTTCACCCTCTCGGACGAAACGCTAGCGCGCGCCGCGGCTTTGGCCGCCGACCTGGGCGTGGGCTGCCACATCCACTGCGCCGAGGCCGCCAGCGACCAGGATGACTGCCTGGCGCGGCACGGCATTCGCGTTGTCGAGCGGCTGCGGCGCCGCGGCATCCTCGGTCCGAAGACGATCGCCGCCCACGCCGTGCATGTCGACCAGAGCGAGATCGAGACACTTGCCTCATCCGGTGCCATGGTCGTCCACAACCCGCAGTCCAATCTTAACAACGCCGTGGGCATCGCCGACATCGTGGCCATGAGGGCGGCCGGCGTCCTGGTCGGGCTGGGAACAGACGCCATGACCGTGGACATGCTCGAGGAGCTGCGGGTCGCGGTCTGGGCGCAGCATTACGGCCGGCGCGATCCGGCCCAGGGCTTCATGGAAGCGACCGGCGCTCTGTTCTCCGGCAATCCCGCCATCGCCGAGCGCATCTGGGGGCTGCCCTTGGGCCGCCTCCGCGAGGGAGGACCGGCCGACGTGATCCTGGTCGATTACGATCCGCCCACGCCGTTCGACGCCGGCTCCGTGCTGGGTCATATCGTCTTCGGAGTGTCGCAGTCGGCGGTGGATACCACGATCGTCGCCGGACGCGTGCTGATGGAGAACAAGGCGTTGACACTGGATATCGACGAGGAGCGCGTCGCCGCGCGCAGCCGCGAACTGGCGGCCGCGCTTTGGAAGCGTTTTTGAAAGGCGAGGCTAGGCAATGAGCGATTACCCAGCGATTCTAGAGCGGGCCAAGAAAGGGGAGCAGGAGCTGGTCGCGTTTCTGGTCGACCTGTTGGCCATCCCCTCCCCATCCGGGAAGGAAGGGCAGGTCACCGCGCGCATCGCCGGCGAAATGCGCCGGCTCGGCTTCGACGAAGCGCGCATCGACGGACTGGGCAACGTCATCGGCCGCATCGGCCGCGGCCCGCGACTCATCGCTTTCGACGCCCACGTCGACACCGTCGATGCCGGCGACCGGGCGCAGTGGTCGTTCGATCCGTTCCAGCCGCGCGTCACCGAGGGCAAGGTCTGGGGACGAGGCGCCGCCGACCAGAAGGGCGGGCTGGCGAGCATGGTCCACGCCGGACGCATCATCCGCGAGCTGGGCCTGGGCCGCGATTTCACCCTGCTCTTCGTCGGCAGCGTTCAAGAGGAGGATTGCGAGGGAATGGCCTGGAAATATCTGATCGAGGAGGAGAAGATCCGGCCGGAGCTGGTCGTTCTCACGGAGCCGACCAGCCTCAACATTTACCGCGGCCACCGCGGCCGGATGGAGATCGAGATCGAGGTCCGCGGCCGGAGCTGCCACGGATCGGCGCCGGAGCGCGGCGACAATGCCGCCTACAAGGCCGCGCGCTTCGCCTTGGAGATCGAAAGGCTGAATGAAAGTCTGGCGTTCGACGCCTTCCTCGGCAAGGGCACGGTCGCCGTGACCGAGATCGCCTCCGGCTCGCCCTCGCTCTGCGCCGTGCCCGACACGGCCCGCCTGCATCTCGACCGGCGCCTGACCGCCGGCGAAACCAAGGAGCGCGCCGTCGCCGAGGCTCGCGAGGCGGCCGGCCGAGCCGGCATCCCCGAGGCCAGGGTTTTCGTCCCCGAGTACCGCGAGCCTTCCTACACCGGCCTGATCTATCCCTACGAGAAATATTTTCCCACCTGGACGCTCGAGGAAAGCTCCCTCTGGCTGAAGAAAGCGGTCTCCGCCTACGCCGGCCTTTTCGGACGGAAGCCGAAAGTCGACAAGTGGACCTTCAGCACCAACGGCGTCGGCATCTTGCCTTTTTACGGCATTCCCTGCCTGGGATTCGGACCCGGCCACGAGCCGCAGGCCCACGCTGTCGACGAGTACTGCCCGATCGAGGATCTCTCCCTCGCCGCGGCCTTTTACGCGGCTCTGGCGGCGACCCTGCCGTGCAAGGCCGCGACGAAGTCGGGCAAGGCCCCGACTTTGTCGGGCAAAGGCTGATAACGCAAAATGACCGAGTTTCAATACCGCTGCAGCCTCTGCGGCAAGACCTATGGACGGGACGAGGTCCGCTACCTATGCCCTGACTGCGGCCGCAGCTATTCGCCCGGGATGCCGCTTCGCGGCGTGCTCGAAGCGGAATTCGACTACCAAAGTATCGCCAAGCGTTTCGATCGCTCCCGGCCTGATTGGGATCTCTTCTCCCCGGTTGAGCGGGAGCATTACCCGGACTATCCGGCCGGCGGCACGCCATTCTCCCCGGCGCCGCGGCTGGGCGAGCGCCTGGGCTGGCCCCGTCTCTGGATCAAAAACGACGGGCTCAATCCCAGCGGCTCGCTCAAGGACCGGGCCTCGTTTCTGGTCGTCGCCGAAGCCGCGCGATTGAACGAAGAGACGATCGTCGCCGCCTCGACCGGAAACGCCGCCAGCTCCCTGGCCGCGGTCTGCGCCGCCGCCGGCCGCCGGGCCGTCATCTTCGTCCCCCAGTTGACGCCCAAAGCCAAGCTTGTCCAGATGCTCGTCTGCGGCGCCCGCGTCATCCCTGTGCTCGGCAGCTACGACGACGCCTTCCGGCTTTCCCTGGAATACACTATGCGGCGCGGCGGCTTGAACCGCAACACCGCCTACCACCCGCTGACGATCGAGGGCAAGAAGACCGCCGGCCTGGAGATTTTCGCCCGGAACGGGCTGCGCGTTCCCGATGCCATTCTGGTGCCGGTCGGGGACGGCGTCATCATCAGCGGCGTCTACAAGGCCTTCCACGACCTGCGCGCCGCCGGGCTCTCGGAGCGCCTGCCGCGCCTCATCGCCGTGCAAGCGGAGTCCTCGGCCGCGATCCACGACTACATTGTAAGCGGGAACTTCCGGCCGGCGCCCTCCCCCGTGACCATCGCCGATTCGATTTCCGTTTCCGTGCCGAGCAATCCGGACCTGGCCCGCCGGGCCGTGCGGGAGAGCGGCGGATTTTCGCTCACGGTCAGCGACGAGCGCATCCTGGAAGCGCAGGCGTTGTTGGCCGGCTATGCGGGAGTTTTCGCTGAGCCTGCCGCTGCGGCCGCCGCAGCCGCACTTCTGACCGATGAAGCCCGGGAGCGTCTCGACCCCGGCTGGCAGATCGTGTGCCTCGTCACCGGCCACGGACTGAAGGACATCGAGACTCCGCTTTCGCGGCTGCGCATTCCGGCCGCCGTATCGGCCGATTTCGAGAGCATACCCGTAGAGACAACGGAGAATTAGATGAAGATCCTGGTGCGCGGCGGCACGGTCTATTCGCGGGGCCAAGCGGCCTCCGGAGACGTGCTGATCGAGGACGGCATCATCGTTGCCG
>Ga0315275_10001193_pt1 | contig 22642 bp, 18 predicted proteins | sample YL17G03_0_MG_FD_205557 | JGI IMG/M metagenome (GOLD analysis project Ga0315275, IMG submission 205557) | Sediment microbial communities from Yellowstone Lake, YNP, Wyoming, USA - YL17G03_0 | ecosystem: Environmental > Aquatic > Freshwater > Lake > Sediment | place: USA: Wyoming | collected...
CGAGACATCCAGGTCTGACGGACCGGGCAGGAGCGGAATAACGCTCAGGACGATGAATAGTGCTGAAAGGATCATGACAACGACAATCTCGTAGGGTGACATGGGCATCTCCTTTCCTTGTACCAACATCCAATTACCTGTAAGAAGGAGGGAAATTCTTGTTTCCTCTAATTGATAGAACCCTGATTCTTTCGACTCGATGCTTACAAAATCTTAACAAAATGCGCGATTGATGAATTCAATCGCGCTTCCCAAGTCACTCCAGCCCAACGGGTTGGAGGATTCCTAGTCTCAATATCCCATCGCGGTGAACATCTCTTCGTTGGTGGGAAATTTGAATTCCTCCAGACCTCGCTTCTGCGCCTCAGCCTGTTCTGCCTGTTCCAATTTCGCCAGGTGTGATTTGTCCACAATGCGCTGGTGTGTCTGTTCGAGGCGCTGGGTAAATTTATCGATCACATTATCAAGGTCGCGCATCGGCGACTGGGCCTGCATGAAAGCGAGCATCGCTTCGGCTGCATTTTCACCATCCCTGCGGGCATAGCCAACCAGCCCGGTGCTTGCCTGCCGCGCCCAACCTGCAAGGAAAACCCGCTCAATTGGCTGGTTGGTATCAGGGTTGAAGGCTTCAAAAGATAGATTATCCACCGGGAAACTTGCCTCCTTGACGGTCATGTAAGCGTCGTTGTAAATCGGAACGCAGAAATCCTTGTCGACTGTGTCGCCGATGGCAAAGATGACCGTATCGGCATCGATCGTGCGGGTGATCCCTGTCCCACGCGCCTTGATAGTACCGTCCACCGCCAGCAGGGAGTTCTCCTCCACTTTCAAACCATTAACGCCGCTCATCCAATCTCCCATCACCCGCACAGGAGTGGCAAGGAATTCGAATTGAAAGCGCGTTTTTGAAACCGGCTCGAGCGCTTTGGGAAGTGCCTCGGTAAAAGCGTTCCTTGCCACTTGCGGATCCTGACCAGCAGCCAGCATGACGGGGGCGACGCGGGCGAATTCCGCTTCCAGGTCGGCAGGATCCAGATTGGCAGCCACGCTCTCCATCTCTTTGCGGGTGAATTTCACCTCCGCAGGTCCGCGGCGCACAACTGCCACAACTTCCTCTACTTTGCATACCCGGATGAGATAATGGGCGATGTCCATCATGACATTCCCGGCACCCACAACCGCAACCCGATTGCCAAGCAGGTATTTTTTTTCGCTGAAGGGAGGCAACTGGTTATAATAAAAAACGATATTTTTTGCGTGGTACACACCGGGCAGGTTTTCCCCCGGCAAACGCAGCCACTTGGTGCCTTGCGCACCCGTGCTCACCAGCACGGCCTGAAAACCAGATTCGAGCAGGTCCTGGAGGACGATATTGCCGCCGCAGCAGACGGTCACATTTCCATAATAATCGATCTGCGGCATGGCCAGGATCTGCCTGAACTGGTTGCGCAAACCCTGTCTCATCTTATACTTGTCCCAATAGATACCGTATTCCGCCAGCCCGCCGGGCTTGATGTCGCGGTTAAATAACACCACCCTTGCACCGCCCTCAGCCAGTTTACGAGCGGCATAGAGACCAGCTGGCCCAGCGCCTATGATCGCCAACATATATTTGGGATATGCCATTCCATCTCTCCTGCAATCAATATGCTGGAATTATAGTCGCTGGTGATTTGGTGGACAAGGAGTCCAACCGTTTTCAACACAAAATGAATAGCCACCCCGCGATTAGCAACTCTATGCTATATTTATGATAATCCAGGAGGTGAACCATGTCACCGTTCACATCTACAGAGACACCCGAAGAGGAAAACACCGGGGCAAAAGCGGATGCCGACAAGCAGCCTGTCAGGACAAAACGCGTTGTCCACCTCCCGAAGCAACCCTCTCCTGATGAGGAAAGGAAAGCCCAGTTCGCATCCATATTCAGACGAAAAGGATCTCCGCCCGCGGAGACTGCCGACACACCGGAGGCATCTCCTGCAGGAAGGACTGGTATGGGAGCATCTGGTCTTAAACCCAATCGATATCCTGCTACCTACGAAAAACCTGTCCCGTCTCAAAACAGCAAAGGCAGCAATCCCGGGCTGCGCCTGCGCGCCCTGGAAACTGCTGGTAAAAGCACCCAGCCGCCAGATACTTCGAAAAAGAAAGGACTGTCCTTCATTCGAGGTCAGGGTAACCGCGATTTTCTAAATCTTCTAGTCATTTCATCGCTGGTCATCAACGCGATCCTGATTGTGTTCCTTGTGCTCATGGCAATTCAACTCAGGAACATGAAAACAGTCATGAATGGTATGCTGAGTGGTCTCTACGATCATGTCGCTGAGTTGGGTAAGACAAACATCACCTCGACGGTCATGGTGGAAACGCAAGTCCCTCTCGATTTCATGCTGCCGATCCAACAGGATTCTGAAGTGATCCTGACCCGGAATGTGGCCATCCCCAACGCCCACATCGTCATCAATTCCGGCGGTCTCACCATCAATTCGACCGCTAATATCACCCTGCCTGCTGGAACCAGCCTGCCGATCGCATTGAACCTGTCTGTACCGGTCCAGCATAGTATTCCGGTCTCTTTGCAGGTGCCCATATACATTCCATTGTCTCAAACGGAATTGCGCGCACCCCTGGATGGTTTGCAGGAGACGCTGCGTACCTATATATGCAATTTCAATAAGAATGCCCGGAATTCACTGGGTGTCAATATATGTGAAGACCAAGGAGTGCCAGTCTCTACACCCGGTGCTCCATGACAAAAGGTTACAGCGAACATCTGCTGGCGAATGGTCTGAAAGTATTGCTCAAGGAAATCCATACCGCTCCGCTGGTCAGTTCGTGGCTCTGGTACCGGGTGGGATCGCGGGATGAGGCCTCCGGTCACACCGGGCTCTCCCACTGGTGCGAGCACATGCAGTTCAAGGGCACAACCCGGTTCCCATTAAAAGTATTGGACCGGGCGGTGTCGCGTGATGGGGGCATGTGGAATGCTTTTACCTACCTCGATTGGACTACATATTTCGAGACCATGCCGGCGGAGAAAATCGACCTGGGATTGCAGATCGAAGCTGATCGCATGGTCAACAGCCTGTTCGAAGAGAGGGAAGTGACCGCCGAACGAACGGTGATCATTTCGGAACGAGAGGGCAGTGAAAACGAACCATCCTTCCTGCTTGCCGAGGCGGTGCAAAACGCGGCCTTTCGCGTCCACCCGTACCATCACGAGGTGATCGGTGACCTGCCTGACCTGCTGTCAATCAGTCGTGAGGACCTCTTTGCACATTACCATACCTTTTATTCGCCAAACAATGCGGTGTTGAGTGTCGCTGGGGATTTCAAGACGAAGGATTTGCTGGCCCGAATTCAGGCCCTTTACGAACCAATCGCAAGCGGACCCCTTCCATTCCGCCTCAACCGCCCCGAACCTGTGATGAATGGTGAACACCGCCTGACTGTCGAAGGACCGGGAGAAACATGCTACCTGGAAATTGCCTACCATGCCCCTTCAGCAGCAGAGGCTGATTTCTTCCCGGTAACTGTTTTGGACAGTCTGCTGGCTGGTCCAAGCAGTCTTAACATGTTCGGCGGTGGAGGCATCTCCAACAAGACCTCCCGTCTTTACCGTTCATTGGTTGAAAAGGAACTGGCGGTTTCTGTCAGTGGCGGGCTGAGCGCAACCATCGACCCTTACCTTTATAGCGTGGTGATCACGGTCCATCCGAAGCGGAAGCCGGAGGAAGCATTGGCTGCCTTCGATGCGGAAATATCTCGCCTTCAAAATGAGTCAGTTCCGGTTGCGGATATCGCCCGCGCCATTAAGCAGGCACGTGCAATGTTTGCCTATGGCTCAGAAAATATCACGAACCAGGCTTTCTGGCTGGGTCACGCGGAAATGTTTACCGGGTACGAATGGTTCCTCACCTACCTGGAGAAACTGGCCTCTGTCACGCCGGCTGACCTGCTGAGGGTTGCCCAGAAATATCTTCGCCCGCAGAACCGGGTGGTGGGAACCTATGCTCCGGTCGAGGCCAGGGAGCAGCGATGAATAAGGTTAATCGCAACTCGCTCCCCGGCTCAGACGACATCACTCGCATTCTCCTGCCTAACGGGATCACACTATTGATTCGCACCAACTTCAACAGCCCATCCGTGGTCATTGGTGGCTATCTGCCTTGCGGCAGCCTTTTTGATCCGGATAAAAAACTTGGCCTGGCGGATTTTACCGCCAGCGCATTACTGCGAGGTTCCCAGAAGCGGAGTTTCCAGGAAATCTTCGAGGAATTGGAATCTGCTGGCGCCAACCTTTCTTTCAGTGCCGGCGGACATACCGCTGGTTTTAATTGCCGCTGCCTCGTTGAAGATCTTCCCGCCCTTTTCAACTTGCTGGGGGATGCCCTGCGGTGCCCGGTTTTCCCCGGGGAGCAGGTCGAACGTTTGCGAGCCCAATTTTTGACCGGCCTGGCGATCCGCGCCCAGGATACCGCCGAAATGGCCTCTCTGACCTTTGACCAGATCGTGTTCCGGGATCATCCGTATTCCCGGCCTGATGACGGCTGGCCTGAAACGATCCAGGCGATCACGCGGGATGACCTGGTCGATTTCCACCGCATCCATTACGGACCGCGAGGTTTGGTGATCGCTGTCGTTGGTGCGGCGGAACCTGGTTTGATCTCTGAACTGGTTGAAAAGATGCTTGGAAATTGGAGCAATCTCTCCCAACCAGATCCTCCTCCCCTGCCTGAACTCAAACCATTGCAGAAATCCACCACCCGTAAATTCAAGATCCCGGGCAAGGCGCAATCCGATCTTGTCATTGGGACCTCCGGACCACACCGAAAGGATCCAGAGTACATTCCAGCCTCATTGGGTAATTCTGTGCTCGGTCAATTTGGCATGGCGGGGCGGATTGGTGAAGTGGTGCGCGAGCAGGCCGGGTTGGCTTACTATGCCTCCTCCTCGCTGAGCGCCGGTATCGGACCCGGGGCATGGGATGTGAGCGCAGGGGTCAATCCCAGGAATGTCCCAAAGGCTCGTGACTTGATCATCCGGGAGATTGCGCGCTTTGTTGAGAAAGGTGTCACGTCAGAAGAACTGGCAGACAGTCAGTCAAACTTCATCGGCCGGCTGCCCTTATCCCTGGAGTCGAATGCCGGGGTGGTCAACGCGCTGTTGAATATCGAACGCTTCAGCCTGGGGTTGGACTATTACCGGGATTATGCAGACTTGGTGCGGAAGGTCACTCCCAAAAGCGTGCAGGAAGCAGCATCCAGGTATCTTCATCCCGATAAACTTGCTATTGCGATAGCAGGATCGTGAAGATAAGAGATAGAACGAGATTTTTCGCCAGGTGTATTCCATGCAAGTGAAAACCGGTATAGATATCATTGAAATTCCACGCATCCAGGCAGCCCTCGATCGCCATGGAGACCGCTTCTTGCAGCGCGTCTTCACTTCGGCGGAAGTGGAAGAATGTCGAGGCAGGGCGGCTGCTCTCGCCATCCGGTTCGCCGCGAAGGAAGCCGCAGTCAAAGCCCTGGGAACGGGAATCGGTCCGGTAGGGTGGAGGGAGGTGGAGACATTGCATAAGCGCAGCGGAGAACCATACCTTGTCCTGCACGGGCGGGCAAGCCTTGTAGCGGAATCCCTGGGACTCACCAGCTGGGCAGTCAGTCTTAGTCACAGCCAGGAAAATGCCATCGCCGTGGTGGTGGCGACAGGAACATGAAATAATCGTCTCCACACTACCTATGGAGACGATCACTGGGAACAAAGGAATATTAATGGCCGGTGGGGGAATGTGATTAATCTTCAGTACCAATCCATAAATGTCCCGGTTGGATGGCACGGTGGGCGCGCACGGCAACCTTCCTGCCTGCGCCTTCCGCTGCGATGACTTGATCAGCCAGCATGGAAGGGTTTACCAGGCAGATGTTCGGGGACAGGTTGTATTTCTGGCGGTAATAGTCGGCAGCACGACCGATCTTCGCTGCCAGGGCTGTTTGAGGGTCGTTATCGAACCAGAGCATGCCAGTGTTCATCAGGATTTCCTTGGGATGAAAATATTCCGGTTGAATATGTGCGTGTGGCTCTTATTTCAAAATAAAGTATAGAAATATTCTTAGATTTCAATAATAGCACATATGTTCTAAATTGTCAAGCCGTTCTATTTCATCTACAATGAAAAACAAAAAGGACGGCAGGGGTCTCCTGCCGTCCTTTCTTGCCTCCGTGGTTATTTCTTGCTTTTTTCCTCGTCCTTTTTCCCCTTGCCTTCCTTAATCTTGAATTCCAACCCGCTCTCGTCTGCGTTGGTGTCCACGATCACTGAAACACCACTGGGGATTTTTCCACTTAGTAATTCCACGGATAACGGGCTCTCTACATATTTCTGCAAGGCACGCCGCAAGGGGCGGGCGCCAAAGGCAGGGTCATAACCAGTGCGGGCTAGCCATTTACGGGCTGCCGCGGTCATATCGACTTTGACCCCGAACTCGCTCAGGCGGTCCTGGATCTCCTTCATCTGCAAGGAAACGATCTGCTCCATGTGAGCCACCGAAAGGGGCGAGAACATGATGATCTCATCCACCCGGTTGAGAAATTCTGGCCGGAATGTGCCCTTGAGCGCTTTCTCGATTTTATCGTGGGTCTCACGGTCCTCGTCAGTGACCGTCGGCTGGAGGAAGCCCAGCGTGCCGCCTTTGCGCACATACTCGGTACCCAGGTTCGAGGTCATGATCAGCACCGTGTTGCGGAAATCCACCTGGTTACCCTGACCGTCGGTCATGCGCCCATCATCCAGGATCTGGAGGAGCGCATTCCATACCTCCGGGTGTGCTTTCTCGATCTCATCGAACAACAGGACCCGGTAAGGGCGGCGCCGGACAGCTTCGGTCAATTGCCCACCTTCCTCGTAACCCACGTAACCGGGTGGGGCGCCGAAAAGGCGCGATACGGTATGCTGTTCGCGATATTCTGACATATCGATCCGCACCAGCGCTTCTTCGTCATCAAACATGAACCACGCCAGGGCTTTTGCAAGTTCGGTTTTTCCCACGCCGGATGGACCGATGAATATAAATGAGCCGATCGGGCGGGACGGATCCTTCAGCCCGGAGCGGGCACGCCGGATGGCATCGGAAATGGCATGGATGGCTTCATCCTGCCCGATGATTCGCTCGTGCAGGCGATCCTCCATTTGCAGGAGCCTGGCTGACTCGGTCTCCATCATCTGGTTGACCGGGATGCCCGTCCACTGGTGCACGACTTCAGCAATGTCGTTCACGTCCACCACTTCGTCGAGGTGGTGTTCTGACTCCCACTTGTCGCGCTTCTCTTTGAATTCGCCTTCCAGTCTCAGGCGGTTCACCTTGATCTCAGCAGCGTGCTGATAATCACGGGCGTTTGAGGCGGCCCCTTCTTCCGCCTGAAGATGGTCAATCTCGGTTTTGGCAGTCTTCAATTCGTCTGGCAGGGAATAGAGTGCCACCCGAAGTTTGGCGGCGGATTCATCCATCAGGTCGATGGCTTTATCAGGCAGGTGGCGGTCGGTGACATAGCGCTCTGCCAGGCGCGCAGCAGCCACCAGGGCATCATCAGAAAAGCGGACTTTATGATGCGCCTCGTAGCGATCGCGCAGACCTTGCAGCATTTTAATCGTGTCTTCCACGCTAGGTTCTTCCACATAGACCGGTGCAAACCTGCGCTCGAGCGCGGCATCTTTTTCAATGTGCTTATGATATTCGTCAAGGGTGGTGGCGCCGATGCATTGCAGTTCACCCCGGGCGAGCGCCGGCTTGAGCATATTGGACGCATCCATCGCACCCTGCGCAGCCCCTGCGCCGACCACGGTATGCAGTTCGTCGATCATTAGGATGACCTCGCCGTTGGAACGCTGCACCTCTTCGATGGCTGATTTCAGACGTTCCTCGAATTCCCCCCTGAAGCGCGATCCTGCGATCATCCCGCCAAGGTCCAGGGATACCACCCGCTTGCCGGAAAGGATCTCGGGGACATCGTTGGTGGCGATCTTCTGAGCCAACCCTTCCACGATGGCTGTCTTGCCGACGCCCGCTTCACCGATCAACACCGGGTTGTTCTTGGTGCGGCGGGAAAGTATCTGGATGACGCGCATGATTTCGTTGTCCCGCCCAATGACCGGGTCGAGTTTGCCCTCGCGTGCCAGTTGAGTGAGATCCCGCGAATATTTTTCCAGGGTGCGGTAACGGGTCTCGGCTTGCGGATCGGTGACCCGTTGCCCGCCGCGCAATTGCATGATCGCATCCTGCACCCGTTCACGGGTGAGACCAGCGGTCTCCAATATCCGCGCTGCGGATGTGTTCCGTTCGCTCATAATGGCGAGGAAGATGTGTTCGGTGGAGATGTATTCATCCTTCAGCCGGTTGGCTTCCTCGTTGGCAAGGTCGATAATGCGCTTGACGCGCGGCGTGATGAATATTTGCCCGGCTCCACCCCCAAAGATATTCGCCTTGGGCGTCATCCTCAGCGTCTGGTCAAGTCTCTCTGTCAATGTCTGGGCATTGATGCTCAATTTTTCGAGTATCTGCGGGATCACCCCGCCCGGCTGTTCGATCAGCGCCAGCAGGATGTGCTCGGTGTCGATCTGGTTATGCCCATACCGCTGGATGATCTCGGCCGCCCGTTGGGCAGCTTCCTGGGCCCGTTCTGTAAATCTATCAAATCGCATCATATCGGTCTGTCCTTTACCTGCTGAAGATTTCATCAGCAGAATGAACTTCGAATCATAAATAATTGATGGTCGGAATTATCGATCCTGATCATCCATTGGATGATCTTTCACAACAATAGGATTATAACAAAAAGAAAATAAGTAAATACGATTCAGGGCGTTAGAATTCCATATGAGTCTATGAGTTGTTCAAGAGCAGATTTTATCGCCAGGATTGACCACAATATTCAAATTCATCCGCAATCCCTCCGATGGACAAGGAGGGGTTGTATAATACCTCCATGGCTGCCATAGTCAGACTCATTGCCGGACAAGCCTCCCAACTCCGTCCGCTCAACATTTTACGGGATCTTCCAGGAGTTGCGGACCTGGTGGAGTTATGCTTCGCGGATACGATGGATACCGAGGGTCGGAATTACATTCAACAAATGCGCCGTGCCGGGAAGGATAATTTCTTCCTGCGCTGGGCGAACAGTGTTGTAGAGACGGCTTCCCTGCCACTTTCAGGCTATATCTGGGAAGAGAATGGGGAGATCATCGGCAATGTAAGTCTGATCCCTTTCCATCACTCGAGAAATACCTACTATCTCATCGCCAATGTCGCAGTCCGTCCGGAATTCCGGAAAAGGGGTATCGGTCGAGCTCTTACGCTGGCAGCCATGCAGCATGCCAGGAACCGCCATGCCTTTGAAACCTGGCTGCACGTGCGAGCTGATAATCCAGGTGCAATCGAACTGTACCGGTCGTTGGGATTCAAGGATGAGCACCAGCGCACAACCTGGCAAATGCTCCCTGACCATGTCACCAGCCAGATTACCCCGGATTTCCCCATTACACGGCGCACCGCGCGCGACTGGCCTGCCCAGCAAACCTGGTTGCGCCGCCTGTACCCTGATCAATTATCCTGGTACCAGCCTGTCCCCTGGAACTCTCTGCGACCAGGCTTCGGACCTGCTATCTACCGCCTGCTCTCCGACCAGGATATCCACCACTGGGTTGCACGAACGGATGGTTCCCCGTCGGCGATCTTGAGCTGGCAGTCCTCGGTGGGGCAGACCAACCGCCTGTGGGTGGCTGTCCCTGAGCAAGGACAGGAGGTCAACCTGACCGCCTTGCTGCAGCGGGCTCGCAACGAATGGTTCAGCCGCACGAAGACCAGCCTCGAATTCCCTGCCGGGAACTATGCAGACGCTATCAGAGCGGCTGGTTTTCAACCGGTTCGCACTCTCCTGTGGATGAAAAATGAAACTTGATGGAAAAATAAACGTAAGTCTTACTGAAACCCGGGAACCTCAAGGAGGACTGTATGAAATTCATTTTGCGCCTTGCCATTAATATGGTGGCTCTGTACGTAGCCATCGTCCTTTTGCCCAGGTACATCCTGTATCACGGCAACTGGATCGACATAATCTGGCTTGCATTGATCTTTGGACTGGTCAACGCTTTCCTGCGCCCGCCTTTCAAGGCGTTGTCGTGCCTGATCATCATACTGTCTCTTGGCCTATTTACGCTGGTCATCAACACCCTGTTGTTCGCATTGACGGGCGTGATCGGGACTCAATTTGGGGTTGGTTTCACCCTGGCGGAACCATGGTTCTGGAGTGCATTCCTTGGCTCCCTGGTCACCACTGCGGTGAGCATGGTCCTCAGCCTGGTACTTCGCGATGAATTGAAAGGCCGCCGACCCAGGAAACACAAGTAATACAGGTTGTACGATTGGATTATCAGGATAATTGATAAATATACCAATCCCCCGGTTAGAAATTTAGTAGGATGAACTGAACAATAACAGTTGTTCGATGATCGGTGAAATCAATATTTAGAAAGGGCATGCTAGGCATGCCCTTTCTAATAATTATAATAGAAACATAAAAACCAGGTCGTTCACATTCGTACCGGTTGGACCTGGCAACAACAGGTCGTCCAATGGGGAGAAAAAAGAAAACGAATCATTCCGCGCAAGGTAATCTCCAGGGCGCAACCCCAATTCAGCCGCCCGGCTGAAAGTTTCCCCGGTCACTACGGCTCCTGCAGCACCGCTGGTGCCGTCCTCCCCATCTGTGGCGAGCGTGACCAGCATCACACCGGGGAATCCTGCCATTTCGCTCACTGCTGCCAGGGCAAGTTCTGTGTTGCGGCCGCCCTTGCCGGAACCAATGATCTTCACCGTGGTTTCGCCTCCTGCCACGATACAGGCAGGAGGCAGAAGAGGATCTCCTGTCAGGCGGGTTTGTCGAAGGAAGGTGGCGAGTTCAAAGGCTGCCTCGCGGGCTTCGCCGTGCATGTCGGTGCGCAGTAGATAGGGATGGAAGCCTTCTTCCCCTGCCTGTCTGAGAGCAGCCTGGGCAGCCTGCAGGTTGCTGCCAATGATAGTGTTCTGGACCTTCTCGAAGCTTTTATCTCCGGGCTTAAGTGTTTCCAAGGAAGCAAGCAAGGAAGCCTTTATCGATATTGGGATGTGGTCTTCCAGGTCATATTTCTTCAGAATATTCAGAGCGTCGGCAAGCGTGGAGGGGTCGGGTGCGGTGGGACCGGATGCGATGGCTTCCAATGGATTCCCGATCACATCGGATAAGATCAGGCTTACGACCGTTGCCCCGTTTGCCAATCTGACCAGCCCACCCCCCTTGATTTTGTCTAGATGACGCCTTAATACATTTATTTCATCGATGGGTGCTCCACAAGTTACAAGTTCCAAGGTAAGTGCCTGGAAGTCCGCCAGCGATACTCCTTCGCCGGGAGCAGTGACCAGCGCTGACCCTCCCCCCGAAATAGCACAGAGAAGGAGGTCCTGCGGACCGAGAGAAGTTACCATTTCAATCGTTAATTCCCCAGCACGAAGACTGTTCTCATCCGGGATGGGATGACCCCCGCGGAGGCAGGTCACAGGAGGATGGGACACTATTTCTGCTTGCTTGGAAATCACCAGGCCGGTTGTGAGTGTTTCACCAACCAACTCGACCAGCACATCAGCCATGCCAGGCGAGGCTTTTCCCATGCAGAGCAGAGCCACGCGTTGGAAGGCGCGCAGGTCATATTCCTTGCCCGAAATGGTAAGGATGTCCTCGCGCCGTTGGACAAACCGTCTCACCGCCACGCCTGGTTCCACCGCTTCAATGGCTGCTGCCAGGATGCGAGTGATCCCCTCCCCCTGGGATGCAGAATGCAGGCTCCTGGTCCAGAAAGAATCAGCGGAATTCATGCCTGAATGATAGCATTAAAGTGTACTGAAGCTGAGGTTTTTTCTTCCCTGCGAATTCCTAAGAAAGGAATAGTCGAGTCCATGATTGATCCCTGCTTCAACGGCTGAAAATGATTCTCCGGTTGGAAATCTTACGAAGGTTTATCGGATTTCGATAATGGCTCTTGAGAGTCATGTATAATGCCTGCATGACTGGGTCAATCCGGCGTGCTTCGACCTTCCACCGCTTGTTGGGACTCTTCGGTTGGACACGCTCCAGCAGCGTCCTGCTGGGTGGATTCTTCCTGGTTTGCGGATTAATCGTCTATATCTGGTGGCCTCTCGCCCGGGAAGCCCTCGCTTATGTCGACTGGCATGGACCCTGGTGGCAGTATTTCGACTGGCTGTTGTTGGGTATTTTTACGTTTATGAGCTTGACCATCGTGGCACGAGCCAACCTGGGGCGGGATGCACTGATCGTGTTTGTCGGCATGTTTGGTGGGCTGGTGATCGAATCCTGGGGAACACAGACCAACCTGTGGCACTATTTTACGGCGGAACGACCTCCATTGTGGATTATCCCTGCCTGGCCGATCGCAAGCCTCTCGATCGACCGGATCACAAGAATATTGTCCCGGGGAGTGGATTGGATTTCTTCAAGAGCGGTAATTCGAGAATCATCGAAGACAAGAGATGGAATGGGAGAAAGGGTTCATCCCTTCCCGGTTGAATACGATTTCCAGCCTTTCATATTTAAATGTTTATATTGGGGGATATTTTGTAGTTTCTTCGCACTCATGTTGTACTTTGTGTCCCCGACCTTTGGAAAATCCTACACGATCCTGGCGTTGGCGCTGGTTGCCTTGCTGACCATTTCTCCCACCGATCATCGTTTCGCGGTGTTGACTTTCCTGGCAGGATCAGGATTGGGCTACTTCCTCGAATTATGGGGCACCACCCGTCAGTGCTGGACCTATTACACCTTCCAGACGCCCCCATTTTTTGCCGTGCTGGCACACGGCATGGCAGCCGTGGCTTTCTGGAGGGCGGGATTGATCGTCAAATTGATCTGGGAAAAATTGGCCTCGCCGGTATTCCGAAAATTAAAAAGCGCCCTCACCGCGGGAGATTAACTCCAGGGCGCTCTCCAACTCCGGGAAGGTTCTACCGGAGGATTTTTCCAACTAATGAGTAATTATGGGGACTGGGTCAAAAAGTGCGTAAGCGTTCCATTCCCGGCATTCGAAATCCAGAGGCCGCTCGCGCCGTCTGAGGCGATACCGCTTGGCAGCAAGAATACGCCCTGAGCACAACCGTCCCAGACCCGGATGGGTACTCCTCCAGGTGTGAAAGTAATCACGCGGCACAATTCCGGATCGGTAACAGAGATATTCCCATTCGCGTCCACGGTAATGAACGGTTTATTTTCCACTGATTGCCCGTACCAGCCATCCACCGGCCATTCAGCAACGGCTCGGTAATCCGTATGGGATGGATCCGGGGCAAAGACCTGAACACGCTGATTCCATGTATCGGTCACATAGACCAGCCCTTGTAGGTCCACGGCAATTGCCACAGGCTCATCAAGTTGATCGAGCCCCATGCCGGGAGTGCCAAACTGTGCCAGGTAATTTCCGCTTGGATCAAAAACCACGATGCGCTTGTTTCCGGTATCTGCAACGTAAACCCGGCCTTCAGTATCCACCGCCAGGCCGCGCGGACCGTAGAAAGCGTCCGGTCCGTCCGATGCCTGCCCGAAGAAACCCCACATGCTGATGAAGGTCCCATTGGGGGTGAATTTCTGAACGCGATAATTCCAGGTGTCGGCTACATAGACGCTGCCGTCAGGTGCAATGGCAATACCCCACGGTTCGTTAAATGTCCCACCCGGGGCTTCCCCCTGCGACAGGTCAGCACGTGTTCCCCAGACCTGTAAAACCTCGCCATCCTGGTTCAGGTGCTGGATGCGGTTATTCATGGAATCAACCACATACAGGCTGCCATCCTTGGCCACAGCTATCGAGCGAGGGGATGTGAACTGCCCCGGTTCCATGCCAGCAGCACCCAGGACCTTGTCCACTGTAGCCGGAACTGTAATATTGGCATAGGGATCAACCGGAGCGACCACTGCTTGCGCACTGGCACCGTAAGGCCAGAGTAGCGCGGCGATATCCTTGCGGATATAGTAATGCATGCGGGCTGCCACGCCCCAATCCGTCAGTGTGTAGGAGCTGCTGCTGTTCTTCAATTCCCCCCACCCGGTAAAATCGTCGTTCAGCCAGATCTTCAATATGGCAGCGCGGGTTTTGGCATCTGTGAAAAAAGGTTTGAAATGCGGCCAGACATACTGAAGGTATCCGAGGATATTCATCTGCGGAACAACCTGATCAGACCCCGCAGATGCGGCTTGGAGAGCGCTGAGGCGTTCGCCTTCAATTGTGCTCCATTTCAGGCTCCAGTAATCCATATTCGGCCACCACAGGCGCATGCCTGAAAATTCAAAATAATCCTGCCGGACCACGGGAGTTAACTTGCTCAGGTTTTCATCACCCACGGCAATCACCAGTGCCCGGCGCGCGTCGCGTGTGGGATTCACATCAAAGTCGATCTTGTTCGTGAACCGGCGCATATACCACCAGTAAGGATAACGGACCTGGTTGTCATAGGCGGTCACGATATCAGAAGCATTCCCGGTGGTGCGGATCGATATTTCCTCGATCTCATTGAACAGCATTTTCGGATCTGGTGCTGCATGGGCATAGACCAGGTATTCTGTTGCAAAATCGTAATTAATGAAAGCTGCCCGGAAAGAATCCCTGCCTGTTAGGATGGCTAGAAAAGCGAACACAGCAAGTATTGCCAGGCGGGAATAATTCCGGAAGCCCCACTCCTTCAGCCGCCCCCATGGCACACTCTCGACCAACCAGCCGATACCCCAGGCGGAAGCCAGGATCATCGGCAGAGCGATATGAATCGTCAGCCACGGCATCTTTTCACCGGCGTAGGTGAACACCACCAGGCTGCTGACCGACCAGTAGACCAGCAACGCAGCCACCGGGACAGGCGGCTGACCGCCCTCGGGTTGAGGCCGGGTGAACGGTTTCCCGGGTTCACACTGCCATAATCTTGTGAATGTGGCGATCCCTGCGGTCATAACGGTCCCCAGCGCTGCCAGGAATTCGTACATCGGAATCAACAGCAGCACATAATAATACAGGGGTTGTCCGCCGCGAGCCACAGCCTGCTGTTCTGTCCAATAACTGAGCGCACCAACCAATCCACCAAGGATTCCCTGGGGATTGGTAAAGAAAGTGCTGTAAAGCAAAATGAAAGGGACAAAGAACAAGGCAGCATGGTACAACCACCTGCGTCCAAGCCACCATAATCCGATCGCGATCCCAATGATCGCCAGGATGGCAGCGGCTCCTGCCACGCGCAGCATGCCTGCCGTGGTGTAATCCAGCGGCGTGTATCCCATCAACTTGACCGGGATGGCAGCCAGGAGGGGCAGGATGAATGTGCCCAGCAGGATCAGCAAGTCGGCGGAACGCTCGGAACGGAGATCCTTCCAGCCAAGCCCGCGCACCAGTTCTACTACCGACCAGGTGAGTGCTCCTGCCGCACCCGCAGCGAGCAGGCTCACGATGATGATCATCGTTCTTGTCTCCCCCGCAGGTGAGTCAGCCACTGGCTTATTGGCAAGATAGTATCCGGCTGCTGCAGCCAGGAATACCACGGCTATCGCAAGTCCTACCAGGAAGAAGATGCGCCGCCTTGGTAACTGCCACTCCCGGCGGGTGATCCGATCCACGACGTAAAAGAGCAGGAAAAGGAATTCCTCAGCAGCAAACATATACGAGGTGGCTTTATCGGTAAAGTGCAGGGCATTGACCGCTGTGAAAAGGAACAATACCCAGGCCTCGCCGCGTTCAAGATAACGAAGGATGGCATAGATGGTCAGGATGCCCCACAGGACGATATATGCTTCATTGCGTGCATAACGCCCATAAAAAAGCATCAACGGCGAGATGATGATCAGCGCTCCCGCGATCAAGGCGCCTGTACGGCCCAGATAGCGTCGAAAGCCAAAAAGAACCACCAGCAGCGCAGCGATGCTGAGCACTGCTGCCGGGATGCGGGTGGTGAAATCATTGTCACCGAAAAGGGCGTAAGCCAGGCCGATCATGTGGTATTGAAGCGGTCCGTGACTCATCGGGTCATACTTGTAACCGTTGCCCGAATATAAGCTGAAGGAGGGTATGACGTGGTTGATCTCGTCATGACTCATGGTGCGTGCCCCCAGGTTGTAGAAACGAGAAACTATGGCTATCACCAGCAGCAGCGCCACCAGGAAGGTTTCCCTGTTCAAAGGGAACCAACGCTTTAGGGGAATATCGAGGCGGGATGATTCTTCAACGGGAGGCATCATTGCCACAATTGTACCAAATCCGGAATAGAGCTTGGGAAAGGAATCAGAAATCCACCTGGGGGGAGGAGAAGGCGATTGTTAACGACTCCAACGTGCGTATACGGCCTGCGAGAGCATCCTGCCTGCACTTTTTTCCTCTGTCACAAGTTCGCCACATTCGAGTTCTCCCCCCAATCCATTCATCACGCCTGCCAGTAGCTGGTAGGCATGGATGGCAGGCAGCTTGACAGCGTAGACCGTCAGAACCACGAAAAGAGGCTGTTCGCTCAAGATCGAATGGCAGGCTTGCAGAAGGGTCGGCAGCGCAGTGAAGATTTCCCATACTTCACCTTTCGGGCCTCTCCCGAACTTGGGCGGATCGAGCAGGATGCCATCGTATTTCACCCCCCGCCTCGCCTCTCGTTCCACAAATTTCAGGGCATCATCAACGATCCAGCGGACGGGTCTCTCCGAAAGCCCCGAGAGAGCCAGGTTCTCCCGCGCCATGCCTACGGATTTTTTTGACGCATCGAGATGCGTGACCTTCACCCCGCAGGCCGCACAAGCCAGGGTGGCCAGCCCGGTATAACCAAATAAATTAAGTACATGCACAGGTTTTGATCCTGGACCAGATTCATTCCTTGCATTATTGATGCGCTCCCCGATCCAATCCCAATGACCTGCGCACTCTGGAAAAACACCCAGGTGCCGCCCGGGATGGGTCTCCACGGAGAAGCGTAACTTTCCATTTGCCTGAAGATTTCCGCCAGGGTTATTCTCGTTTCCGCCGAAATTGAATGGATACTCCAGCACCCACTGCGCCGGGATTTTTTTTCTAAAAACCCAATGTCCCCCGCTCTCCTCTCCGCTTGGTTGGAATGTTGCATGCGCAGCTTGCCATTTCCCGACAGGCAGGGATTTCGCCCACAGTGCTTGCACTTCAGGGCGAATGAATAGATACGGGCCAAAGCGTTCCAATTTTTGCCCGTCGCCGCTGTCGAGCAATTCGTAATCGGTCCATCTGGGGGAAGAAAGCAGGTTGATCAAAGGTAGCACAGGAAAAATCCGATGGATTATGTTGCCCTATTTCATGGATGAATGGTAAGAAAGAAGTATGACAGGGAGCATGGTTGAAAATGGTACTTGTATTTTAGGTTGAAATTGTGCTAAAATGAGCCTGTCCGTGGGAGTAAGTGGGACGAAGTGGGATGCCGGTTTCACCGGCATTCTGGTTATATAGGCGCTGTAGAACTAATGTTCCTAAATCAATATCAGCACTCCTTCGACGATAAAGGCCGGTTGACAATTCCGGCAAAATTCCGGGAACTTCCAGCGGAAGGTGCTTTTGTCGTCCAGGGATTGGACCGCAACCTGATGGTACTTCCGCCGGCAGTCTTCCAGCTCCTCTACGACCGGTTGATGGCAATGAACCTGACCGACCCGACTGCCCGCTTGCTGCGCCGCATCATCCTGGGAAATGCATTGCAGGTGATCCCGGACGCATCCGGACGCATCCTCATCTCCCCCAACCTGAAAGAGTACGCGAGTTTGAAGGAGAATGTTGTTTTTGTGGGCCAGGGTGATTACTTTGAGATCTGGGAACCCGGTCTTTGGAAAGAACAGGAAGTCCAGGTTAATAACGCCGAGGCAAATGCACAACGATTCGCAGCGCTTGATCTCAAGACCCGCTGAAATGGTCCTCGCGCACCAACCAGTACTTTACCAGGAAATTATACACGCTTTATGCCCGCAGAGCGGCGCCCGATATATCGATGGGACGCTGGGAGCGGGCGGTCACGCACATGGCCTGCTCACAGCCAGCGCACCCTCAGGGCAGTTGCTGGGCCTGGATGTGGATCCTCAGGCTCTCGATCTGGCCCGCAAATGGCTGGCCCCCTTCGGGGAGCGCGCCATCATCAAGCAGGGTTCCTACCTCTCCCTTGCCCGCTACATGGAAGAATTGGGCTGGGAAGCGGTGGATGGCATCCTGCTCGACCTGGGAGCATCATCGATGCAATTTGACACACCCCAGCGCGGCTTCTCATTCCTGGCTGACGGACCGCTGGATATGCGTTTCGACCCGTCCGCCATGCTCACAGCTGCCGGGATCGTCAATACCTGGCCGGAGCAGGAACTTGCTGACTTGTTGTTTCGCTTTGGAGAAGAGCCTGCTGCCCAACGCATTGCCCGGGCGATCGTTGCAGCCCGACCGCTGGAAGGCACCCGCCAACTGGCGGCGCTCATCGAGCAGGTCAAACCCAGGCGCGGACCCCGCCATCCGGCCACGCTCACCTTCCAGGCGCTTCGGATGGCAGTCAACAACGAACAGGAGTCTCTCGAAGCAGTTCTCCCGATTGCTGTAAGAGCCCTGAAGGCAGGAGGCAGGGTGGCAGTCATTTCCTTCCATTCGCTGACGGACCGGCTCGTCAAGCTTTATTTTCGCCGGGAGAGTACCGATTGCCTCTGCCCACCCCGCCAGCCAATATGCACCTGCGGGCACAAGGCAAGTATCAAGGAGTTCAACCGCCATCCGATCCTGCCGACGGAGGCTGAAACCAACCAGAATTCCCGCGCACGCAGTGCCAAGTTGCGTGTTGCTGAGAAACTATAAAAGTAAAGCCAATGGGTGTTGGCTCAGAACGGAGGTGCAGCGTCACCTATAAACACCGGTAAGCATGGACATGGACAGGTTACGATGAATAATGTCACTCAAATCGTCCAGAAAGTTCGTCAGGCCCCGTGGCGGGTGCAACGCCAGTGGATAGGCCTGTTCCTGCTTGCCCTGGTACTGGTGGCCATGATTGCCAGCCTGTACCTGAATGTCACCGTGGGCGCCACGCTGGCTGGTCGGGAGACAATCTCGCTGCAAGCCACGATCACCACCAACCAGCGTGTCAACGCCGATTCTGAAACCAAGCTGGCCGCGCTGACTTCCATCTCTGCGATGCAAAAGCGTGCGAGTGCCATGGGATTCACGCCTGCAAATCCGGATGAGATCGTCTATGTGGCTGTACCCGGGTACGTGGCTCAATCGGCTGTGGACCTGAGCACGCCTGGCTCGAATCAGCCTCCGGCTCCCATTATTCTTCCCGAATACACAGAATCCTGGATTGATTATTTCATTAATAAGCAAGCCTCTTCTGATTCCACCGGAGGACAGCCGTGAGAAAGCACCCTCACGCCTGGCGGTACCTGGTTACAATCTCGGTCCTGGCATTGCTGGGCATCGCGATCCTTGTGCAGATCGTGCGCATCCAGGCAAGCCCGGAAGTGGCAAGCGTCATCGACCAGGGGAATTATGTCTGGAAGGATTATTTCCCCCCTCGAGGCGAAATCTACGACCGTCACGGCAGCCTTCTGGCAGGAAACAAGACCGTCTATGAGATCGGCCTGGACCTGACAGCCAATCCAGATATGCCGACTGTCCTGCTGGCAGTGCAAATGGCAGGCCTGGATATCAATGAGGTTAATTTCAGGATCTCCCTGGCTCCGAGCGATGCCCAGTACATCATCCTGGATGATTTCGTCAGCGCGGATCACGCCCGGGCATTGATGACCCTCCAGGAAGCCGCCTCCGGGGATCCAACCGGGAAAAACCTGGATGCAGTTTACTTCAAGGCGCATTACGCCCGCAGTTACCCTGAAAATGACCTGGCCTCCAACGTGCTGGGATTTGTAACCGAAGATAACCACGGTTACCTGGGAATCGAGGAAAAATACGACAATATCCTGGCAGGCATCCCGGTCCGAATGCTGGTTCCAGCCAACCCCCGTCTCGCCACTGAATATCCCACCATCCCGCCGGGTCAAAGCATCATTTTAACGATCGATCGTGAGATTCAGGCTGCGATTGAAAACATCCTTGACCAGGCACTGGAGCGGACAAAGGCTTCTTCCGGGACGATCGTCGTCATGGATCCGCGCAACGGGGAAATTCTGGCCATGTCGTCAACACCGCGCCTGGACCTGAACAATTACCAGAGCATTACCACTGTCTTCCCCGGGGAGACCCCTTTCAACCGCGCCATCAGCCAGGCATACGAACCCGGCTCGGTTGCGAAGATCCTTACCATGTCTGCTGCGTTGGACAGCGGCGTTGTTCGACCTGATACCGTCTTCTTCGACGAAGGCTACATCCTGGTGGGAGGATTTCGAATCGTCAACTGGGATGGCGGCGCCTGGGGATTTCAGGACATGACCGGCTGCCTGGCAAATTCACTCAACGTCTGCCTGGCATGGGTTTCCACGAAAATGGAAAGCGAAAGTTTTTATTCCTACATGCAGCGATTTGGCCTGGGGCATGCCACTGGCATCGACCTGGCCCAGGAAGCAAGTGGGCGACTGAAGATCCCGGGAGATGGTGATTGGGGTCCCGTGGAACTGGGCACCAACGCTTATGGGCAGGGTGTTTCCGTAACACCCCTCCAGATGGTGGTGGCCGCTTCCGCCCTCGCCAACGATGGCAAGATGGTCTATCCCCATGTGCTGTACGCGCAGCTTCAGGACGGCAAGCAAAGCAATACGAGAACCCAGATCATCGGCACTCCGATATCGGCCGAAACTGCTCACACGATCAGTGGGATGCTGGCGAACGCCCTGGAATCCGAATCCTCCGCTGCCCTCGTTCCCGGGTATCGCATCGCTGGAAAGACCGGCACCGCCCAGATCCCGCTCTCCGGTGGCGGATACGATGCCAGGGATATCAATGCCTCCTTTATCGGCTGGGGACCGGTGGATGATCCCCGCTTTGTGGTTTACGTATGGCTTGAAAAACCACAGACCAACAGGGCAGCCTCCGTCGTAGCCGCCCCGATCTTTAAAGAGGTCATTGAAAAACTGGTCGTCTTGTTGGATATCCCCCCGGATGCAATCCGTCAGCAAATGGTTGGACAATGAGGTCTTATGTTTACTCTTGCTGATATTTTCGAAGCCCTGACATTAACCCGCCCGAACGCAGCCGAAATGCCCATTACGGAGGCGGTTGTCGACTCCCGGTTGGTCATCCCGGGTTCCATGTTCGTGGCAATTCCCGGTGAACACGTGGACGGGCATGATTATGTCGCAGACGCATTCCAGCGCGGGGCTTCCCTTGCCTTGATCCAGCACGATATTCCCGGCAATTACCAGACCCTGCGATTGAGTCAGGATCCCGCTGCTGCTGTTTCCGCAGCACCAAACTCACCGCTTTGCCTGCGAGTGGAAAATTCCCTTGCAGCCCTGCAGAGCATAGCCCGTTTCTGGCGCCGCAAGTTGGAACTGCGCGTGATCGGAATTACCGGCAGTGTGGGAAAATCCACGACCAAGGAAGTCATTACCGAAGTGCTGGACCAGCGGTACCGCACGTTGAAAAGCCCCGGCAATAGGAACAACGAGATCGGCTTGCCGCTTACCATCCTCAAACTCGGTCGAGGATACGAACGTGCCGTGTTGGAAATGGGATTTTATATTCCCGGTGAAATCGCATTCCTTTGCGATATCGCCCTGCCGGATATCGGCGTGGTTACCAATATTGGCACCGTTCATGCAGAACGGGCCGGATCGCAGGAAGAGATCTTCCAGGGCAAATCCGAACTGGTAAAGGCTCTCCCCGCTGGCGGTGTGGCAATTCTCAACCGGGATGATCCCCTGGTGGTCAAAATGGCTGGCATGACGAAGGCCAGAGTCTTCTTTTACGGTCTCGATCCTGCCTCTGATCTGTGGGCTGACGAAGTGGAAGGGCTTGGACTGGAAGGGATCCGTTTCCGCTTCCATTACCAGAAGGAGATCCTGCATGTCCGTGTCCCGATGATCGGTCAACATTCGGTCCACACCGCGTTGCGGGCCGCAGCGGTGGGCCTGGCAGATGGGTTGACCTGGCAGGAAATCCTCAACGGACTGCGCCAGGGGCACGCTCAGTTGCGGTTGACCGCCATCCGCTCGGAGAGCGGCGCATTGCTGCTGGACGATACCTACAATGCATCTCCCGAATCAATGCTGGCTGCCCTGAACCTCCTGGCAGAACTGGGAGGTCACAGGGTGGCTGTTCTGGGCGATATGCTCGAACTCGGGCAATACGAAAAGCAGGGACATGAACTGGTGGGCGTGCGAGCCGCGGCAGTTGCTGATGCTCTGGTCACGGTGGGAATGCGCGCACACCTTATCGCCAAAGCCGCCCGCCGGGCAGGCCTGGGTTCCAGGAGGATTAACGAATTCGACAACCAGGAACAGGCCATCAGCCACCTGCGAAAATCCCTTGCCAAGGATGATGTAGTCCTGGTGAAAGGCTCACACGGTATTCGCATGGATCGCATCGTAACCGCCCTGGAGGTTTCTGGATGAGCAATTCAGCCCTGGCACTCAGCCTGGC
>Ga0315275_10001194_pt1 | contig 22639 bp, 26 predicted proteins | sample YL17G03_0_MG_FD_205557 | JGI IMG/M metagenome (GOLD analysis project Ga0315275, IMG submission 205557) | Sediment microbial communities from Yellowstone Lake, YNP, Wyoming, USA - YL17G03_0 | ecosystem: Environmental > Aquatic > Freshwater > Lake > Sediment | place: USA: Wyoming | collected...
CCGCCTCGGCTGACAGCATCGGGGCGAGGCCGTGCCTCACGAGCGCCACGGCCCCGGCGAGCGCGAGCTCCAGGTTGGCGCGCTGGTGCGCTCCGGCCAGCGGGAGCGCCGCGCTCCCGGTGAGCGAGCCGATGCGGAAGTCCACGGCGTTGGCACCTGTCGGCCGTGAGCCGTCTGCGCTCACGGTTGCCCACTGCGAGGCGAGCGAAAGGGGCGTGCGCGGGTCGGCGCTCGCCCGGATGACGGGTTCCACCTCCGGGTCCCAGGTCCCCACGATCGCGGTCAGGCCGCGAAGCGCGGCGGCCTTCTCGGCCGCGATCGCGGTTCGCGCCTCGCCGAGCCACTTCTGGTGGTCGGTGCCCACGTTGGTCAGCAGCGCTACCGCCGGGTCCACCGCATTGCTCGCGTCCCAGCGGCCTCCCAGGCCGGCCTCCATCACAGCAACGTCCACCTTGCGCTCCGCAAACTCCATGACCGCAGCGCAAGTGAGGGCCTCGAAGTACGAAAGGTCGGGGAAGGCGTTGAGGTTCGCCACCAGCTCCGTGAGGCGCTCGCGCGGAATCACCGTGCCGTCGGTGCGGATGCGCTCCTCCACGGTGACCAGGTGGGGGGAGGTGTACAGCCCAACCCGGAGGCCGTGGGCCTTAAGGACGCCGGCGAGCAGGGCCGCGGTCGAGCCCTTGCCGTTGGTGCCGAGCACCAGCACCGACGTGAAAGCCCTCTCGGGGCGCCCGAGGGCGTCGAGCGCCCTCTGCATGCGCTCGAGGCCGGGAACGATGCGCTGCTCGAGGCGCGGGGCGAGGAGCGCCTCGGCGCCGGCCGCTAGAGCAGGTGGGAAAGACACCGTGCCAGCGTCTCCTTGAGCTCCTGGCGGGGGACCACCATGTCGAGCATCCCGTGTTCGAGGAGGAACTCGGCGCGCTGGAACCCTTCGGGGAGCTTCTGTCGGATGGTCTGCTCGATCACGCGAGGCCCGGCAAAGCCGATGAGCGCCCCCGGCTCGCCGATGTTGAGGTCGCCCAGCATCGCGTACGAGGCCGTGACCCCGCCGGTGGTCGGGTCGGTGAGCACGGAGATGTACGGGAGCCGGGCGGCGTGCATGCGCGCGAGGGCCGTCGCGATCTTGGCCATCTGCATCAGCGAGAGGATCCCCTCCTGCATGCGGGCGCCGCCGGAGCACGAGACCACAACGAGCGGCAGCCGGCTCTTGAGGCAGCGCTCGATGGCTCGGGTCAGCTTCTCGCCCACCGCGGAGCCCATCGAGCCGCCCATGAACGCGTACTCCATGGCCCCGATCACGGTGCGGATGCCGGAAAGCCTGCCCACACCGACCATGACCGCGTCGCAGCGCACGCCCTTCTCCCGCAGGTCGCGCAGCCTCTGCGCGTAGGGCTTGGAGTCCACGAACTTCAGGGGGTCGACGGAGTAGACCGTGCCGAACATCTCTTTCCAGACGGCCCCGTCGAAAAGCTGGGAGAGGCGCGTGCGGGCGGAGACGCGGTGGTGGTGGCCGCACCGCGGGCACACGAACAGGCTGCGCTCGAGCTCCTTGCGGTACAGGGTCTCGCGGCAGCCGTCGCACTTGACCCACAGGCCTTCGGGGACCTTGCTGGCCGGGCGCGCGCCAGGCTCGGAGCGACGGAACCACACCATGGACCCCCGAATCTAGCATCCGCCCCCGGGGTACGCAAGGAAACGGCTCGGAGGAAGCAGCTAAGAGTTGAGATCTGACAGCTTAGCCCGGAAGCCCCAGTTGGTTTCGTGGCGAGAGGGCCGAGATGGCGATGATGGCGGGCGCACGTAGGGGTGAGCGGGCGAGCCGTACTCGGAGCGTACGGCGGCAGCCTGCGATCCCCGAGTACGCCTGCCAGCGCGGCAGAATCAGCCCCCGCAGCAGAAGCCAATTGGGGTTTCCGGGCTTAGAGCAGCACGCCCCTGGTTGCTCGGCGTTTGCTCTCGGCTCTTCCCCGCTCATGTTTCCGCGATGGTTTTGGGAAGCACCGTTGGAGGGCCGTCGTCACGCCAGAGGATGTCGACCTCTACCCTGAAGACCTCGCGGAAGAGCTCGGAACGCAACACCTCCGGGGGCGGACCGGCCGCCCGGACGCGACCGCGGTGGAGGACAACCACCCGGTGGGCGAGGCGCAGCGCGAAGTTCCAGTCGTGCGCCACCAGCACCGCGCCGACCCCTTCCGCTACGAGCTGGCGCAGAACACCGGCGAGCTCCAGTTGATGGCGCACGTCCAGGGCGGCCGTGGGCTCGTCCAGGAGCAGGAGGCGCGGCTCGCTCGCGAGAGCCCGTGCGAGCAACACCAACTGTCGCTCGCCTCCGGAGAGACGCTGGACGGCGGTAGTGCTGCGGTCCGAGAGGCCGACGCGCGCGAGGGCGGCGTCCACCGCGGCGTGGTCGTGCGGTGAGGGGGGACGCCAGGGCCCGAGGTGCGGTGCCCGACCCTGCTGCACAACCTCGGTCACCGTGACCGGGAAGGCGAAGTTGACGATCTGGGGGACGAACCCGACCTCGCGGGCCACCTCGCGCCGGCGCCAGGCCTGCAGCGTTTTGCCGCGGAGTTCCACGCGCCCGGAGCTTGCGGGCAGGATGCCGGCCAGGAGGCGTAGCAGCGTGCTCTTGCCCGCTCCGTTGGGCCCGAGCACGGCCACGCACTCGCCCTCGGCGACCGCGAGGTCGACCTCGCGAACGACCTCGTCGTCCCCGTACCCGCCCGAGAGGGCGCTGGCGCGCAGCAGCGTTGTCATGCCGACCGCCTCAGCAGGGCTACGAAGAACGGCACGCCCAGCAGCGCGGTCACGACGCCCACCGGAAGCTCTGCCGGGGACAGCGCACGTCGCGCGAGCAGGTCGCCCAGCACGGTGAGCGCCGCACCGGCGAGCGCCGCACGCGGCAGCAGGCGACGCGTGCTCCCTCCCCACACCAGGCGGCAGAGGTGCGGCGTCACCAGCCCCACGAAGCCGATCACCCCGGCAAAGGCAACCGCGCCTCCGCACAGCGCCGCCGCCGCCATGAACACCCTCCGGCGCACGGTGGCCACCTCGACACCGAGGGCGGCCGCCGACTCCTCGCCGGTCGCGAGCAGTCCCAGGTCGCGCCCGTGCAGCAGCAGGACGAACGCGGGCACGAGCACGTACGGGGCGAGCCACGCGACCTGACCGGCGGACGCCGACGCGAGCGAGCCCATCGTCACCGCGATGACACCGGGCAGACGTGGCGATGGCGCCAGGGCCAGCATCGTCAGGATCGCCGCTGACGCGGCGGCATTGACCGCAACGCCGGCGAGAATCATCCGTGTGGGCGACGGTCCGAGTGGGCCGCGGGCCATCCACCAGACCAGGCCGGTTGCAGCCGCCGCTCCTGCCATCGCCGCGGCCGGCACCCCGCCGAGGGCGGCCGCCGGCAGCAGAACGTACGCGGCGGTGGCAGCCGCCGCTCCGCCGCCTGAGATGCCCAGCAGGAAAGGGTCGGCGAGGGGGTTCGAAAGCAGCGCCTGGAGAGCTGCACCGGCCAGGGCGAGCGACGCCCCTACGACCAGAGCGAGGGCGAGACGCGGCAGGCGCAGTCCGAGCACGATCGTGCGCACCTCGGGAGAACCGCCGCCCGAAAGCACCGCCAGAGCCTCTCCCGGGGTGGCGGCGGGTCCGCCAAACACCAGGGCGGCCGCTGCCGCCGCCAGAAGCACCGCCACCAGCGCCAGGTCGGCGCCTCGCTTCACGGGCGTGCCTCCCGCGCCGCGACCAGAGCCTCCAGGGCTGCAGGTAGCCGTGGGCCAGGCCGGTTCGCGAGGTCGGCGGGCAACCAGATCACGCGGACGGCCCCCGACACCAGCCTGGAGCCGGCTGCTGAGGCGGTCGTGCGCGCAAGACCCTCCCGCAAGTCACGCTCGTCGGGCACCACCGCGACCTCCAGACGAGGGTCCAGCAGCAGCTCCGGGTCCACCCGCGGGTAGCGGCCGACGGAGGCCGGCGCCAGGTTGGAGAGGCCCGCGCGGTGCAGCATGTCGTCGTGGAAGGTGCCGGGAGCCGCGACGATCAGGGGCTCCCACCACACGACGTACAGCGCGTTGCGGCGGGGCAACGCCCGGGCCCTTTCCGTGGCGCGCGCGGAGCGTGCATCTACCTCGCGGGCCAGCCGTTCGCCCTGCGCCGGGTACCCGAGCACGTCGCCGGCCAGGCGGCAGGCTTCGACAAGGCGTGCGAAGGAGGTGACGTCCATGCTGCAGACCCTCGTGCCCAGCTGTCGCAGCCGCTGCACCACCCGCGGGTCGTTCCCCGCGGTGGTCGCGAGCACGACATCCGGCCTGAGGGCCACGATGGCCTCCGCATCGTTGGGTGCCACCCGCGGGAGCCGAGCGATCTCTGTCGGGTAGTCGGCTGCGACGGGCACCGCCGCGACAAGGCTGCCGGCGCCGGCGGCGAAGGCCAGCTCGGTAACGTCGGGGGCGAGCGGCACGACGCGGCGGACCGGCCCGCCCGGTACCGCGTCTCCGAGCTGATCGATCACACGTCCGGGTGGTGGTGAAACGCAGGCGAGCTGGAGGACAAGAGCAACGAACCCACACCACCCGGTGTGGGTCCTTCGTCTGTCGGTGACTCGGTGCCCCGGGCTACTCGTTAGCCTGCTCTTCCAGATCGTTGGGGACCCCCAGGCGCTGGCAGGCCGCATCGTACATCTGGCGGGCCGCCTTTTGGGCCGCCTGCAACTCAGTAATGCGCTGCTTGACCCGCTGCAACTCCTCCTGGATCTGTTCCTCGAGGTCGGCGATCTCCTGCCGCGTGACGTTGCGTGTGTCCTCGTAGAACTTGCGTTGCTGATCGTTGAGAACCGACATGAATGCCTCCTCGATCTCAGAGTCTGAACACGATGGGCTGGGTGAAACGCACCTTGACGCGCACGCCGCCCTTGGTGGCTGGCTTGTACCTCCAGGTGCGCACGGCGTTGGCTGCCGCCGCGTCGAGGCCAAAGTCCGGCTTGACCCCGCGCAGCACCTTGACGTCCTGCACGGAGCCGTTCTCGTCCACCAGCACTTCCAGGAACACCGTCCCAACAACGCGCTGGCGTTCGGCAAGCGGCGGGTAGACCGGATTCGGGCTGTAGATCTTCTGTGGCGGGATGACGTCGCCGCCCAGCTCCACCAGGTCGCCCTCCCTCACCGCGGGCTCCGGGGCGGGCTGCTCGGGGGCGGGCGCCAACGCGACGGTCGCCAGGCCCGGAAGGGACGTGGGCGGTGCCTCGGTCGGTGGGCCCGCCGCGGGCGCCGGGCTCGGCTCCTGGGCTGGGGCCGGGGCAGCCGCAGCGGCCTGCGCCGCCACCGCGGCCGGGGCGCCGGCCGCCGACTCCCCCGGTGTCGGGACCACGGCCGCGACGCGGGCAGTTTGCGGTGCGGTGGGTCGACGGCCTGCGGGAGCCGGAGTCGGGTTGAGTATCTCGTTGCTCAGGCGCTCGCGGAGGGCCTGGGTCTGCCTGTCCACCTCCTGCTGCGCCGCCTCCCGAGCCATCTCGATAGTCTCCGGCGCAGGAGTGGCCTCGGGGGACGCGCCGGGGCCCGCGCGCCTGAGCTTGGTGACGTAGAAGATGCCGGCCACCGCGGCCAGGACGACCACCCCGATGACTGCGATCAGCCCCACCCGGCTCTGCCGCGGGGGCGTGAGCACCGGGGGGGTCTCGACAAAGACGTGCTCCCCGGCAGAGGGACGAGGGGCAGGCTTGGGCTTCGGGGGCTGGGCCGCAGGTGGCGGCGCCGGGCGGGGAGGCGGGGTCACCGCCGGGCGCGGGGCCGGCACGCTCGCCGCACTCACCGGGCGCTCGTGGCCCACGATCTCGGCAAGGAAGGCGCCCAACTCGGCCGCACCCGGGGTCGGGCGGATCACCTGGAGCATGTTGCCCAGATCGGACGCGAGCTCGGCCGCAGCCTGGTAGCGCTCTTCGCGGCTCTCCTTGAGCGCCTTCATCACCACGCGCTCGACCTCGGGCGGGATGGCGGGGTCGAACTCGCGCGGCGGGATCAGGCGCGGGGAGCGCACCTGCTCCAGGATCGAGAGCTCGGAGTCGCCGGCGAACCCCTTCCGTCCGGTCAGCATCTCGTAGAGCACGAGCCCGAGCGAGAAGATGTCGGAACGGTTGTCGATGTCCTTGCCCCAGGCCTGCTCGGGAGACATGTACTGCAGCTTGCCCTTGAGCGCGCCGGCCCTGGTGTGCGAGGCCTTGGAGGCGGCCTTGGCGATTCCGAAGTCGCACAGCTTGATGTCCCCGTCGTAGGAGATCAAGACGTTCTGCGGGGAGACGTCGCGGTGCACAAGGGCCATCGCCGTGCCCTGCAGGTCGCGCTTGTGGTGAGCGTAGTCCAGCCCGGCCGCGAGGCGTGACGCGATGAACAGCGCAAGGCCCAACGGCAGGTGCGCCTGCTTCTCCTCCAGCGTCCGCAGGATGGAGCGCAGATCCCTGCCGTCGATGTACTCCATCGCGATGTAGTAGGAGCGCTCGATCTTGCCCAGGTCATAGATGTGGATGATGTTGGGGTGCTGGAGCTGGGCCGCGAGCTTGGCCTCGTCAACGAACATCGTGACGAACTCGTGGTTGTCGGTGAGGTGGGGGAGGATGCGCTTGATAGCCACGATCTTCTGGAAACCCTCGACGCCGCGCATGCGAGCGCGGTAGACCTCGGCCATCCCGCCTGTGGCGATGGGTTCGATCAGCTCGTACTGGCCGAACGGCGTGCCGCTGGGAAGAGGACCCGGGATGCGGTCGACCTCCGGCGCGCCCACGCCGGGAGCGGAGGTCGGCCTGGGCGGAGCCGCCGCCGTTTTGGATGGAGCCTCCACGGGCCTCGGCTGGAGCTCGGGAGGCTGAGCCGCGACTGCCGGCGGCTTCGGCGCCTCCGGGGGCGACGGCGCGGGCTTGGCCGCGGGCTTGGGCTTGGAGATCTCGAGCCCTGAAAGGGTGTCCTCCAGCAGCTTGTCGACCGAAACCTCGCCCGTGTCCTTGCGCACCTTGGGCGGCGCCTTCTGAGCCTCCGCGAACGCGCTGGCCAGCGCCTGCTCCACGACAGCATCCGCGTCGGCGGACGTGACCTTCTTGGGTGGCGCCTCCGCGGAGGGCCTTGCCTCGGCGCCGAGCACTGAGGAGGGCTGGAGCCGCTGCGTCTGCGCAGAGGCCGAGGCCTGGTCGTCGCCGAGCAGGTCGCCGAAGAGGTCCTTCGAGGTTACAGTTCCGGCATCCCTGGAGCCGCCGGCGCGCTTCAACGCCTCTAGCACCTCCGCGCGGGTGTCGGCGCTCACGTGCGCCTCGGGGCGCTTGGCCATGAGCGTCCTCACGTGGGCCAGCAGTTCGTCGTTGGAGAAGGGTTTGGCGACGATGTCCTGCGCGCCGAGCTTCTGGGCATCGGCGATGGGGTCCTGGCCGGTGTAGCCGCTCATCAGCACCAGGAACGGGGTGTTTCGCAGGCCGGCGCGCGCGCGAAGCTGCATGATGGCGTCCTCGACCTTGAGACGGGGTAGCACGGACGTGGTCAGGACGACCTGCGGCTCGGCCTTCGCGCAGGCTGCGACCGCCGCGTCCACGTCCCTGGCGGTCACGACCTGGCAGCCGAGGGGCGCGAGCGCCTCCGTGACCCGCACCGCGGTGCGGGGCTCGTAGTCGAGGAGAAGTATCGCTTGGGTCATGCGTTTGCCGCGTTGCCGGCGGACCTCGATTTCATTGTGGTGGCGCATCCATGGCAAGTCAATAGCGTTTACGGGCAGGCGGCTTGAGCCCACCGTGGTTGTTGCGGTGTACAATCCCCGGTGCGGGGCACCTCGTCCCGCGGGGGTTGGGTATGTCGGGCCACAGCAAGTGGAGCACGATTAAGCACAAGAAGGGCAAGGTCGACGCGAAGCGCGGCAAGCTCTTCACGAAGATCATCCGCGAGCTCACGACCGCGGCGCGTGAGGGCGGGGGCGACCCGGACGGCAACCCGCGCCTGCGCGCGGCCATCGTGGCCGCAAAGGGCGCCAACATGCCCAGCGACACGATGAACAAGGCGATCCAGCGGGGCACCGGTGAGCTCCCCGGCGTGGCGTACGAGGAGGTCACTTACGAGGGGTACGGGCCCGGAGGCGTCGCGGTCATGCTCCACGTGCTGACCGACAACCGCAACCGCACGACGGCCGAGATCCGGCATCTCTTCGGCAAGCACGGGGGCAACCTGGGCGAGTCCGGCTGCGTCTCGTTCCTGTTCAAGAAGCAGGGCTACATCATCGTGCCGAGGAGCGCGGGCGACGAGGACAAGGTGATGGAGGCCGCGCTGGAGGTGGGAGCCGAGGACTTCTTCTCGGACGACCCAGAGCTCTACGAAATCTACAGCGCCCCGGAGGACCTCCACAAGGTGAAGACCGGGCTCGAGGCCCGCGGTCTCGCCGTCGAGCAGGCAAAGGTCGACATGGTGCCCGCGACCCAGGTCCGCCTGGAGGACAAGCGCGCCGAGCAGATGGTGCGGCTCATGGAGGCCTTCGAGGACCACGACGACGTGCAGAACGTCTGGGCGAACTTCGACATCGACGCGAAGCTGCTCGAGGTCAGCTGAGCTGGCACGGGTACTCGGTCTGGACCCGGGAACGCGCGTGACCGGGTGGGGCCTTCTCGAGGGTACTCCGCGGACCGTGACCTCCGTCGAGTTCGGCCGCTTTCTCCCCCGCCGTAACCTCTCACGGCCGGCTGCGCTGGCCTCGCTCACCGAACAGCTCGAGCAGCTTCTCGCACGTCTGGCTCCCGACGTGGTCGTAATCGAGACCCCGTTCACCGGTCGGTTCCCGAAGGCTGCGCTCGCCCTTGCCGAGACGCGCGGCGCGCTGCTCGTGGCGTTGGGGCGGTGGGGGGGCAGGGTCGTGGAGATCGAGCCGGCGAGGATGAAGGCGGCCGTGGTCGGTCACGGGCGCGCGGAGAAGCAGCAGGTTGCGTACGTCGTCCGCCACGCATTGAAGCTCTCGAAGGAGCCGCCGGCGGATGCCGCCGACGCGCTGGCGCTCGCGCTGTGCCACGTCCGCAGCGTTTTGCCTTGACGCTCGCAGCAAGCCTGTGTTACGTTCTGACGGCGTGGTAACGGCAGTGGCACACCACCACAGTCGAGGTCGAGGCGGGGGGTACAGATGGGCGGTGGGCCTCGCCGCACCGGCGCCGCGCTGAGCGCACATGGCACTGCACGGTTCTTTGGTCGACATCTCGCTGCCCGACGTGATCCAACTGGTGAGCGTTTCGGGCAAGACGGGTGTGTTCACCCTCTCCAGTGAGGGTGTCGATGGGAAGATCTTCCTCAAGGACGGACAGATCATCGACGCGACTGCCGGTAAGCTCTCCGGAGAGCTTGCCGTCTACGAGATGACCACGTGGCGGAAGGGTCAGTTCATCTTCACGGCCAACATCGAGTCCGAGCGCGTCACGGTGACCAAGTCGAACACGAACCTCATGATGGAGGCGGCCCGCCGGTTCGACGAGTTTCGCGTGCTGCAGCGCAAGATCCCCTCCATGGACGTGATCCCGTACTTCCTGCCGCGGGATCCCGCGCAGGACCAGATCACGCTTTCGCCGCAGGAGTGGGCGGTGGTGACGAAGGTCGATGGGCTGCTTTCGATCAAGCAGCTGGAAGAGGCTACCGGCCTGCCGGCTTTCGACGTCTGCAAGGTGCTTTACGGCCTCGTCACCTCCGGCTTGATCTCGATGCGGTCGGCGGAGGATGAGAAGGCGATTCCAGACCAGGGTCCTCCGCTGGGTCCCTCACTGCAGCCCGCGGAGCAGAAGCCCGCCCCGGGCCAGCCGCCTGGGCTTTCACTGCGCTCGCTGTTCGCGCTGGCCGACAACGTCCGCAAGGCGGCCGATGACTGCGTCGGGCTGTCGGGCTCCATCGCGGTGGAGAAGCAGTACCGCATCGCCCGCGCCGAAATCGAGGCGGGCAAGGGCCTCACGGCCGTGCAGTCACTCGTGGACCGCCTCGCCCGTGCGATCTCTCTGCTGGAGGGCGGCGACAGAGCCGGTGAGTTCCTCCGCAAGGTGCACCCCCTCCTCCAACCTTGACAAGGTAGGCTTGAAGGCATGGAGGCCGGAAGCCACGCCGATCAGAGAGTCAACAGGACTGCGCATTTCAGCCTGGCTCTCGGTCTTTTCCACCTTTCTCCGCTCCGGGCCTCCACGCCTAGGGGGGACGGTGGGCAGGCACGCCTTCAGGCCTGGGTGTGGGGTTAAGGTTCTCGCGGGAGGGAGGCGAGACCGAGCGCCGCCCCGACGGCCGCGGTCAATCCACCGGCTGGGGGCAGCGCCCCGAGCACCCAGTTCTCGATCGCGAGCGTCGGCAGCGTCGGTCGCAGGACGAGTTCCAGCGCCAGGAGCAGGCCGGCCCCCAACACACCGCCGGCCGCCCCGAGCAGCGAGCCGCACACGAGGTACGGCCTGCGGATGTCGCGCTCGTGAGCGCCGATGAGCCTCATGATGGCGATCTCGTCGGCGTGGTTTAGGACCAGGAGGCGCACCACCAGAAGCACGACCGCGCAGCACCCGATGAGCAACGTGAGCGCCAGCACGAAGCCCGCGAAGAAGAACCGAGAGACCGCCTGCTCCAAGCGGGCCTGCCAGCCGCGCGAGCTCTCGACCAGCGTGACCTCCGGACGCGACCGAAGGAAGGAAGCGACCGCTTCCTCCTGGTCCGGCGCCACCTCGACCTGGACGATCGACGGGAAGCTGCGCTCGTCGAGCGTGAGGAGAAGCGTGGAGAGCTCCGGGAACCAGCTGGCCAACTCCTCCTGAACCTTGCGGGGCGTCAGGGAAACGGAGGCGAGGGTCGGGAAGCGGCCCTGGAAGGCCTCGCTGAGCGTCGCGGCCTCGGTCTGCCCGCGTGCCACGGCCACCACGGTGGTCTGACGGCCGCGCGCCAGTAGCTCTGCTTGCACCCACTGGCGCACACTCCAGAGGACGCCTCCCCAGGCGCTCGCCACCATCACAAGCACGATCGCCACCAGGCCTGCTGGGCCGGATTCGCGCAGCTGACGCTTCACCTCGCGCCAGGAGTGGCGGTTCACGACACCGACCCCCAGCCGTCCTTCACGACGCTGCCGCGGTCGAGGAACAGCGTGCGCGCGGGGTGGGCCTCGATCAGGCCGCGGTCGTGGGTCGCCACCACCACCGTGGTTCCCTGGTAGTTGATCGTCTTGAACAGCTCGAGCAGTTCGTGCGAGCGCTCCGGGTCCAGGTTGCCTGTCGGCTCGTCGGCGAGGATGAGGTCGGGCTGAAGCACGAGAGCCCGCGCGATCGCGACGCGCTGCTGCTCCCCGCCCGAGAGCTCGTCGGGGAAAGCGCTCATGCGGTGCTGCAGCCCCATCTGCTTCAGCACCAGGTAGGCGCGCCGCTGCTGATCCTTCTCGGGCAGGTTCAGCAGGGACAGCACGAACGTGACGTTCTCCGCCACCGTGCGGCGGCGCAGCAACTTGAAGTCCTGGAAGATCACGCCCAGACGGCGCCGGAAATCTGCGACGTCCCGCCGGCGCATCTTCGGGAGGTCAGAACCGTTGACCACGATGTGCCCGGAGTCGGGCAGCTCCGCCCGGTAGAGCAGGCGCAGGAACGTGCTCTTCCCGGCGCCCGAGGGACCCGAGAGGTACAGGAACTCGCCCCTCTCCACCTTGGCGTTGACACCCCGCAAGGCCGGGCGGCTGTTGTAGCTCTTGGTGATGCCTTCGAGGTGGATCATGCGGGGGGGAATGGGTGGGTGGTGGCTCCGTGCGTGGTGCCCGACGCCAAGGAGCGCATGCGCCGATTCTGGCTCGCGGTCCTCATGCGTGCGTGGACCTCGAACCGCTTCGTTGGTCTGAGCTCCACCGAGGCCTCCGACAAGTGAGTGTAGCATGGCGTCATGGCCGAAACCGCCGGTGGGAGCGGCGTGATCGAGGTTACACTGGGCGACTCCCTCGCGCTCTTCGGCGACGCGACCCTCACCCCGCGCGGCCTTGACTCCCGGGCGCTCGCGACGGCTGCGGGCGAGGTGGTCGGGCGGCTCACCGGTCGCGCGGTCCCCGTGCTGTACGCGCGCCAGGAGCACACGCGCCTCGCGTTCAGCTTCAGCGCCGTCGAGCAGTTTCCAACCGGCCCTCATCTGGTCGGGACGTGCGACGCGCTGCTCACCGCCGAGCCGTGGACGGCGCTCACCGTGCGCACCGCCGACTGCCTCCCCATCGCGCTCTCCGGTGGCGGGGTCGTCGCCATAGTGCACGCCGGCTGGCGGGGGCTCGCCTCCGACGTGCTGGGCACCGTGGTCGGGCGCATGCGCTCGGAGTTCGGCGTGCCTCCGACCGGGGTGCGCGCGGTGATCGGTGTCGGCGTTGGCCCGTGCCACTACCAGGTCGGCGAGGAGGTGTTCGCCGCGCTCTCCCGCCACGCGGTGGCAGGGGACGAGTGGCGTGGGGACGGCGCCGTGGACCTCGCGTGCTGGGCGAGGGGGCACCTGCTCTCGCTCGGAGTCCCCCCGGATGCAGTTCAGGTGCTGCCGGGCTGCACCGCCTGCTCGCCCTCGCATCACTCCTACCGGCGCGACGGAAAACACGCCGGGCGGCAGTGGAGCGCGGTCCTGCTCACCTAGGGGCTTTGCCCCTCGCCCCCGTCATTGCGAGGAGTCCCGCCATCGGCGGGACGACGAAGCAATCCCGTCGCATTGGTGCCACTCCGTGGCGAGACTTGGTGTTTTGCCCCGCGGACTCGGAGCTGGTTCTTTGTGTCACTGCGTGACGGCTCTTTCTTCTTGCTTCGCGGGCAGGGAGCTATCGCTCGGGCTGGGCGTCGAGCCCAGCCCTCCGACCCGCCTGTGCGTGCGACCCGAGTGCGCTGCCCGCCGTGGGGCCCCTCGGCGTCGGCATGAAACCGCCGCGCCGTCTCCCCACGACGGCCAGCGCGTCGGGGACCCGCACGCTCCGGCGGCATGGCTCCTGTGGCCCGCGAGGTGGAGTTGTGCTGCACCGAAGGTCCCGCGGGCTCCGGAGTGATCTGCCACCCGCGGCACTGGCGGATTGATTTTCCGCCCTCGCCCTGAAATTGCACCTTGACGGCCGGAAGGCGGCGGCCAAGAATGGGGTCAGCAACAGTGAGGCGTCAGGCGGATCTGAGCCGCGTTGACTGCATGTTGGGCGAACTTCGCGTGGAATGGTGCTCGGAACTCAGGCTTGGCATTGTGGCGTGGATGCCATCGGGAGGAAGAATGGTAGCCGACGACGGCACGACTCCGGGTGATCTTCCAAGGCGCACCACGCGTTCGCATTCGTCTTCTCCGCTAGTGCCTCGAACTGGCGTTAGACGGGAGCACCCACAGCGCCTTCCGGAAGGAACCATGCGCGTGGCATTCGTCCTCACGCTCCTCGCCACAATGTCCGCCGGTCTATCTACCGGTTGCGTCTCAGGGGTGTCGCAGAGCGGTACGGCGCGTCCGGACACGGCGACCACGCTGGTCGGCACCTGGCGCCTGGTGTCGTTCGAGTCGCGCACTACGGGCGGTGAGATCCGCCACCAACTCGGACGCGCGCCCAGGGGCCAACTCTTGTACGACGTGGCCGGGCACATGTCGGCGCAGCTGATGGATCCTGAAAGGCCGCAGTTCGCCTTCGGGGATCTTGCCCGGGGCAGCGACGCCGAAGTGCGCGCGGCCATGGTCGGCTACATTGCGTACTACGGCACGTACACGCTCGATCTCTCGCGCGGCGTCGTCACACACCACGTCCAGGGCGCGTTGTTCCCGAACTGGGTAGGTGGCGACCAAGTGCGCTACTTCAAGCTGGACGGTAACCGGCTGACGATCACGACGCCACCGATCCGGATTGGCGGCGAGGATTCGACGACGGTGCTTGTTTGGGAGCGCGCTCGGTGATGCATGAGGGAGCACGCTCGCCACCCGCTTGCCGACGGACCGCCGAGCTGCCATCTCACCAGCGCGTGCGCGGGCCTGGGAGCTTGCCCCGATAAAGTAGACACTCTGATCTAGCGCAAGGAGGGGGTTGGGATGGCTAGGATCAGTAAGCCGAGGAAGGCTTACCGGTACAGCGTCGACTTCAAGCTCAAGGCGGTGAAGCTGAGCCAGATCGAGGGTGTGCGGGTCCAGGATGTGGCGGACGCTCTGGACATTCACCCGTTCATGCTGTCGCGCTGGCGCAATGAGGCGAGGGAGGGGCGGCTGAAGGCTCGGGTCGCTGTCGCTCCCGAAGCTCGCGCGCAGCGCGAGGTTCCAGGCAACCTGCTGGTGTACGCGGTGGCCACCTGGTTCGTGATGGTCCACGGCGGCCTCTGGCGCCCCGCACCGTCGCATCAAGCTGAGGCTGCGTGACCGCTCGCCGCCTAAAAACCGCCACCTGGGAGCGGGCGGTGCTTCCCAGTCCGCCCCGCGGGCGGAAGGAGCCATTGCGCGGCAGCGTGCGCACATGTTGCATGGGTAGCCCATCCGCCCGGAGGGTGGCGGAGCCATCTCGCCGAAGCAAGCGGGCTACCGGACGCGCGAGCCGGGACGGGGTGTCGGTGATCCCGCGAAGCGAGAGACACCGAGGGGCCCCGGCACGGATCGCGCTCGTCCGGTCGCGAGCGAAGGCATCGCGAGCGCCGCGAGCGAGCGAAGTCACCCACCGGGCAAGAAAAGCCCGCCACGGCAGTGGCCTGCGGAGGGGAGGCGACTAGGGCCGAGTCGGCGCAGGGGACGGGACCGCGGAGGCCCCAAGGGGAATCCTCCCGCGGAGCTGCCCACACGCCGCCGCGACGTCACGCCCCTTGCTCCAGCGCACGGTGACGTTCATGTGGGCGGCGGCGAGGACGCCGGCGAACGCGCTGATCGTCTCCTCGTCGGGAGCGGCGAGGTCGGCGAGGTAGCGCTCGTCGGGGTTCAAGGGGATGAGGTTGACCTTGCACGGGATCCCGCGCAGCAGGCGGGGAAGGCGCCTGGCGTCCTCCAGCGAGTCGTTGATCCCGGCCAGCATCACGTACTCGAAGGTGATCCGGCGTCCGCGCTCGAGGGGAAACGCGCGCAGGGCGTCGAGCAGCTCCTCGAGCGACCAGCGCGCCGCGATCGGCATCAGCCTCTCCCGCTGCTCCTGGGTGGTGGCGTTGAGCGAGACCGCGAGCTTGGGGCGGCGCTCGAGGGCGGCGAGCTTGGCAAGGCCGGGCACGATGCCGCTGGTCGAGACGGTGATCCGGCGCGGGCTCACGGTCTCCGAGAGCAGCTCGACCGCGCGCGTGACACCGGGCAGGTTGAGCAGCGGCTCGCCCATGCCCATGAAAACCACGTTGACGGAGGTGCCGACCAGGCCCTCGCGGCGCATGATCGCCCGGTACTGGCCGAAGATCTCGCCGCCGGAGAGGTTGCGACCGGCGCCCAGGATGCCGGTCACGCAGAACACGCAGCCGACCGCGCAGCCCGCCTGTGAGGAGAGACACAGGGTCGTGTGCCCCTCCATCGGCATCGCCACCGCCTCGACGACCGCGCCGTCGGGGTAGGCGAGGGCGAACTTGGCGGTGCCCTCCTCCCCGCGCCGCACCTCGACGACCTCCGGGTCGCGGACGACCGCACGCCGGCCCAGCGACTCGCGCAGTGGCTTGGGCAGGTTGGTCATCTCCTCGAGGCTGCCCGCGAGGCGGCGCGCGAGCCACTGGTAGACCTGTGCGGCACGGTAGGGGCGAGGATCGAGCTCGCCGAGCAGCGCTGCGATCTCAGCGCGGCTGGCGCCGACGAGGTTGGGAGAGGTCTGGGTCGGCATCGGTACCCGGCTCGCTGGCAATCCCGGCGGAGCGCAGGAGCTCGATATCCTTCTCGCTCCATTGTGGCACGCCAGGGCGGTTTCCGGCGACCACCACGCGGGGGCCTTCGGCACCGGGCACAAGCTCGACGCACACGAGTGGGGAGAGACCGAGCAGCTTCAGGTTGGCACAGGCAGCATGCAAAGCTGGGTCGGACTCGAGCCGAGCCTGCAGTGCCTCGACGAACGAGAGCAACAGTGCGTTTCCGTTGGGGGTCGATCCTCGCGTCTTCACGCTTCGGGAAACCAACTCCCCCGCCGCATAATTTCCGGTACCATTCGACCCCGTGGGGACCCTCGAAGCGGGCCTGGCGGCCCTCGATATTGCGCCCCTGGCGGTGACGGAGCTCGCCGGCGATGCCTCGCGCCGTCGCTTCTTCCGCGTCTCGCTCGCCGGTGGGGCGACGGTCGTGGCGGCCCTCTACCCGGAGCCGCTGGAGGACCAGGCCGCGCGAGATCACGAAGTGCAGACGTGGGGCTGGCGGCGCGGCCTGCCCATCCCCCGGCCGCTGGGGAGGCACGGCGCGGTCGTGGCGAGCCATGACGTCGGGGACGAGGATCTCGACAGAGCGATCACCACGAAGGGTGAGGGCGTGCTCGAGCTCGCGATCGAGGCCCTGGCCGCGTTCCAGGGCTGCGACCGTCATGATCTGCCCACCCCTCCCTTCGACGCCGCCCTTTTCCGGAGGGAGCTTGCGATCTTCGAGGATCTGGCGCTGCCACCCGAGGTGCGCGCGCGGCATGAGGTCTCGGCATTCCTCGACCGCCTCGCCGAGGCCCTGGCTGCCCACCCCTATCGGCTGGCGCACCGCGACTTCCACGTCAACAACCTGTTTCTGAGCGAGGGCAAGGTGTGGGCGGTGGACTACCAGGACATGCGGAGGGGACCGGACACCTACGACCTCGCCTCGCTGCTGCGGGAGCGGGCCGGCGCCGGGCTCACCGACGAGGCCGGCACGCTTGCGCGAGCGGCGTCGGTGCTCGGGTGGGCGCCGGGCTGGGAACGGCGCTACCTGGAGTGCGCGGCGCAGCGGGGGCTCAAGGTCATCGGAACGTTTCTGCGCCTGGCCGCCGCGGGGCGCACCGGCTATCTTCGCTGGCTGGCGGTGGTGCGCGAGCGCTCGCTGGACGCCCTCGAGGCGCTCGACGCGCCGGAGGCGCTGCGCCGTGCGGTTGGCGGCCCGCCGGACGAACAGGGGCTATAATCGCCCGCGGAGGGAAGCCACATGTTTGGCTCGCTGGGTGTCCCTGAGCTGCTGCTGATCCTTCTGATCGTGATCATCATCTTCGGTGCCAGCAAGCTTCCCCAGCTGGGCAAGGGGCTTGGGGAGGGCATCAAGAACTTCAGGAGCTCTCTGAAGGGGGAGGGCGCTTCGAAGGACAACGCTTCCAAGGACACCGCCGCGAAGGGCGGCGACAACTCAAAAGACAGCTGACGGGTCGTACGAGAAGCGCGTCGCTCCCGCGAGGTCCAGACCGGTCAGGCGTTCGTACTCCGCAGCAACCCGCGCAATGAAGGTTCTGGTTTCCCGATACGGGGGCACCGTCCCCCAGCGGCGGACGGCCCCCGGGCCCGCGTTGTATCCGGCCAGCGCGAGTTCCACGTCTCCGCCGAAGCTCTCCAGGAGAACGGCCAGGTACCTGCAGCCGGCCTCGAGGTTCCTGGCCGGGTCGGCGGCGTCCGGGTAGCCGATCTCGGCGGCGGTCTCCGGCAGCACCTGCATGAGACCCACGGCCCCCTTGGGCGACACCGCGTTGGCCTCCTGGCCCGACTCGGCCTCGACCACCGCGAGCACGAGCGCCGGGTCGAGACCTTCGCGAATCGCGACCTCGATCACTCGCTCCTCGAACGGCGTCGGACCGGAAAACGGGTCGCTCTCGAGCGGAATCGACATGCCCTGGGAGCCCTCGACCCACGGGGAGGCGTGCCGCTGGGCCTTCTCGGGTCGTTGCATCTGCGCGGCCAAGAGGCAGCCCAGAGCGAAGCTGCCCCACACCGCGACGGTCTGACGCCCACCAAACATGACAAGAACCGACTGCTAGGTGCCCTTCCGGTTGCGCTGCCCGTTGCGTTGCAGCTTGCTCCGCAGAGTGTTGCGGTGGATCCCAAGGGCCGCAGCCGCCTGCGAGAGGTTGCCGGCGTGGCGGGCCATGGCGGAGCGCACGTACCGCACCTCGAAGACGTTGAGGGCCTCGTCCAGCTGCAGCCCGCGGTCGAGCAGGGCGTCGGCCACGTTGCCGAGAGCATCACCCAGTTCGCGCAGCGCAGCGCGGCGTTCGTCAGCGTTGGTGGGGCTCACTTCAGCTCGATCCGGTCCCCCACGTGCATCGGCCCGACGGAGCGGATGATCCTGGCGGAGGCCCAGTGATTCCCGGTAGTCAGTACGGCCAGCTCGCCGAGAAGCAGGCGCGGCGTTCCGGCGACCGGGTTGTCGCGGTAGATGACGCACAGCGTCCCCGGCGCAACCCCGTCGCCTTCACCGAGGTCGATCAGCACAACGTCGTCCTTGGCGAACGTCACGACGTCTTCCCTCACGTAGACGATGTACCCCCTGGGCTTGGTGCTTGCCGGATCGCAGCGGGTGACCGGCGGCGTGAGAATCGTCATCGGGATCGGGATCGGCTCGAACGGCTTGAGACCGGAACCGAGCCGGATCGCGTCGCAGGAGACCAGGATCTCCGCCGTGGCAGTGTGGTCCTGGGTGCACAGAACCCGGGCGTGCCCGAGGTAGCGCACGACGGTCCCAAGCACCGCGCCGGTGGCGGGGTGGCGCAACTTGCGAACCGGCAGGGTGATGAAGTACTCCTGCCCGGCCTTTACTCCCTCGGCGTCGCCGCCCGAGAGGTAGATGATGTCGCCCTCCGAGAAGCCCTCCTGGTACTCCACGTTTTCAGCCGAGGCGATGGTCAGCTCGGGCTTGACGTCCTTCTCTTCCAGGTAGGCGAAGCAGTAGATGTCGTTCTCGCTTCCGACCGGGACCAGCTCGCCCTCCACGCCCTCCGCGCCCGGGGCTCCGGGAACGCCGGCGCCAGGGGCACCGGCGGCGCCCGGCGCGGCGGGGGGCTGCGGCTGCGAAGGCGCTGGCGGCGGCGCGACCTCGGCCGCCTTGACACCCACGATCAGCGTGTCGCCCGGGTAGATCCAGTGCGCGTCACGGATGTACTTGTTCTGCTCCCAGATCTGCGGCCAGAGGTACGGGTTGCCCAGGAACTTCTTCGCGAGGTCCCACAGCGTGTCGCCCTTTACGATGATGTAGACCTGGGCGTCCGGGGGGAACTCTTTCGGTGGATCGTAGGGGGTCCAGTGATCGTTCACCTTGTGGAGCGGGCGTGGGGGAGGATTGACTGCTTGCTCCGCCCCGGCCCAGGAAAAACACAGCACAGCCAGAATGGCGAACGTTGCGCGGCCCATGGCAGCCCTCCCGTTTCGCATGCTGGTAGCAACTCCAGCACTAAAATAGCCTATCCGTCGCATGTTCGTCAATGCTGGTCTGCTGATTTCTTCGGTGGCGCCGGTGTGGGAGGGGGTGCAGTGGGGCCTCTGAATTGTTCCTCCACTGTTTCTATCAGTGGAGCAGCGGCTTTCGCCGTTGCAGTATCGGGGTAGGTGGCCAACAGGTAGTCGAGGCGCTGCCTGGCGCCCTGCCAGGCCCCGATGTTGGCATAGTGCTTTGCGATCTGATACTCATGCTGGGCGAGGTCCTCGAGGCACTCTGCCAGTAGCTCTCGCCCCTCTTTGGTGTACGGGGAGTTTGGGAAGAGCTGGACCAACTGCTTGAGGTTGTCCGCCGCTTCCCGCACCGGCGTGAGGTCGTGCTGGGGGCCCTTCCGCTGTGAGTAGCTCACCTTGCCCAGCATCAGGAGGGCGTACGCGCGGTTGGGGTCGTTGGGGAAGCGGTTGGCGAAGTCTCTGTAGCGCAGCTGCGCCTCGGTCAGACTCTCGGGATCCCGGGCGGAGTAGAAGGTGTCCGCCACCTTGAGGGCCGCCCGGCGGCCGACCGGGTCGTTGGGGAAGGAGTCGGCGAGGAACGAGTAGTACTTGCGGGCGTCATCCCACTTCTTCTTGGCAGCGAGGGCATCCCCATGCTCCATCACCTGCTCCTTGGACAGGGAGCCCACCTCGACGAGGAACCCCTGGTCGGTGTTCTTGTTGCTTGCGCAGGCCGCAAGCAGCAGCACCGCCGCCACGACGAAGGCGCGCCTCATTCCTGCTCCTCCCCCCGCAGCGCGGCGATGGCGCGGCGCCGGTCGGCGGCACGGAAGACCGAAGTACCGGCCACCAGCACGTCCACCCCGAGCGATCTCAGCGCTTCTGCGTTTCCCGGCTCCACGCCGCCATCCACGAGAAGCTCCGCGCGGGCCCCGCGATGGTCGCGGTCCGACCGGATCCTCGCGATCTTGTCGAGCGTCTCGGGAATGAGGTGCTGGCCACCGAAGCCGGGGTTCACCGACATGATGAGAACGAAGTCCACAAAAGGCCAGACCTCGTCCAGCGCCGAGGCAGGCGTAACGGGGTTGAGGGCCACGCCCGGCTGGGCGCCGAGCTCGCGGATGCGAGTCAAGCTGTGGTGCAGGTGGGTGACGGCCTCGACATGAACCGAGATCCGGTTCGCCCCGGCCTCGATGAACGGCTCGACCAGGGAGTCCGGCTTCGTCACCATGAGGTGCACGTCGAGGGGCAAACGGGTCAGGCGGCGCACCGCCGCGCACAGCCCCGGTCCAAAGGTGAGGTTGGGGACGAAGTGGCCGTCCATCACATCGAAGTGCAGAAGGTCGGCCCCGGCGGCCTCGACCGAGCGGATCTCTTCCGCGATGTGAGCCAGATCACACGCCAGTAGCGATGGGGCGATCTTGACGCGGCTCATCGGGAAACCCAGAGTCCGACCACGGCGGCCTGCGCCACCGGTCCTCCGACCGGGGGGTCCTGCCGAAGCACAGTCCCGGCCGCCACGCCAGGGTAGGAAACGGGCTGCACGGTGGCGAGCTGAAAGCCCAGGTTGCGAATGACACGCGTGGCGTCTACCTCCGCGGCACCCACGAACTCTGGCATCACGTAGCGCTTCTCCCGAGGTCTGCCGTTCACCAGCAGCGTGACCGCCGAGGCCGGGGCGACAAGGGTGCCGGGCGCGGGCTCCTGCGCGAGCACCACCACCGCGTCCGCCTGCCCCTCGACCTCACACCTGCGATCGGCCGTGAGCCGCTCGGACTCCAGTTCGGCCTCGGCCAGCGAGAGAGGCATGCCGGTCAGGTCCACGACCTTCTGGACTGCCTCCCCCAGCGAAGGGTAGAGCAGCACCGTGCCGCCGCGCTTGAGCTCGAAGCCCGCCGGCGGGCGCTGCACCGCGACCCGGCCTACGGTCACCTGCGGGTCGAACACCCCCTGCTGTACGCGGGCGACCAGCCCTGCATTGGCGATCACCGCCGCGGCGTGGGCGCTTTCGATCCCGGCCACGTTGGGCACGTGCACCGCCGTCGAGCGCACGCTCACCCAGAGCACGACCCACACGGCGACGCAGCAGCCCACCGCAAAACCCACGGCCGCTGCCAGCCAGCGCAGCAAATGGCCCGCTCCCATCGCGCGGTGAGGGTAGCATATCCGCGCCATGCCGTTTCTCGGAGCGCACCTGTCCGCCGCCGGCGGCGTCTCGCGCGCCGTCTCTGCCGCCGTCGGGGCCGGCTGCGAAGCGCTGCAGGTTTTCCTGCGGGCGCCCGGGCGCTGGGCCGCGCCGCCGCTCGCGCAGCCGGAAGTGGCCCGGTTCCGCTCGGCGGCGCGCGAGGCGGGGCTCGTGGGGCGGTGCTTCGCCCACGCGCCCTACCTCCTCAACCTGGCGAGCGCGGACGAGGCGCTGCGAAGCCGGTCCGTAGCGGTGCTCGTCGAAGAGCTGCGGCGCGCGGGCTGCCTCGGCCTCGCCGGCGTCGTGCTGCACCCCGGGTCGGCCGGCGAGGGGAACCGGGGCGAGGCGGAGGCACGCTGCCGAGCGGCGATCACCGAGGCGGTCGAGCGCGCCGGGGCGCGGGCGGCGATGCTGCTGGTCGAGGGGACCGCGGGGGCCGGCGGCCAGATCGGCCGCACACCCCGCGAGCTCGCTCGGCTGGTGGAGCGTCGGGTCCGCCACCGCGTCGGAACATGTCTGGACACTGCTCACCTATGGGGCGCCGGCTACGACCTTCTGGGAGACGGCTGGGAGCGTGCCCTCGGCGAGCTCTCGGAGCGCTGGGGCAGGGAGGTCCCGCACCTGCTCCACGGTAACGACACCCTCGTCGAGCTTGGCTCGCGTCGCGACCGACACACCCCTCCGGGAGAGGGACGGCTTGGCGAGGCGTTCTTCCGCAGGCTGCTCGCGGACGCGCGCTGCGCCTCGCTGCCGGTCGTCCTCGAGATTCCGCCCGGCGATGGCAACGTCATCGTGCGCGAGACGCTCGCCCGCCTGCGCTCCTGGCAACACCGGCGCCGTCTGCCCTGACAGGAGCCTTCCTTCTCGCTGCGTGAAGCTTCTTTCTTGCCCGGCGGGTGTGCGGCCTCTGTGTGTTTTGCCACTCCGTGGGGTTTCTTTTGCCCCGCGGGCTTGGAGGCGGCTTTTTCTTACCACTGCGTGGCGGGTTCTTCTTTGCCCGGCGGGTGCGCGACCCATTTTTCTGTTTCACTGCGTGAGGCTTTTTCTTGCCCCGCGGGCTCGGAGCCAGGTCGCTCGGGCTGCGCATCGAGCGCAGCCCTCCGAGCCGCCTTCGCGTGCGACCGAGCTGGGACGTCCCGCGGTGGGGCCCCTCGCTGTTCGCCTGAAACCGCGCCAGCGATACCCCACTGCGGGGCGCCCGCTCGGTGCCCGCACGCTCCGGCGTCATGGCT
>Ga0315275_10001196_pt1 | contig 22637 bp, 15 predicted proteins | sample YL17G03_0_MG_FD_205557 | JGI IMG/M metagenome (GOLD analysis project Ga0315275, IMG submission 205557) | Sediment microbial communities from Yellowstone Lake, YNP, Wyoming, USA - YL17G03_0 | ecosystem: Environmental > Aquatic > Freshwater > Lake > Sediment | place: USA: Wyoming | collected...
AGCGAAAGCTCTCGGAGGCCACGATCGAGGCCATGAAGATCGGATACGCCATGGACGCCTGGGGCGCGCTCATCGAGCATTTCCGGACGAAGAGCGTCCCGGCGACCCTCCTTGAAAAGGCCGGCCTTGCCCTTCCGGGAAAGAAGAAGGACGAGTATTACGACCGGTTCCGGGGACGCGTCATCTTTCCCATCTTCAGCCTGACGGGCAAGGTCGTCGCCTTCGGAGGCCGGACGGTCACCGGGGCCGAACCGAAGTACCTCAACTCCCCGGACACCCCGCTGTTTTCCAAGGGGAAGCTCCTCTACGGATTGAACATCAGCAAGGATGCCATCCGGGAGGCCGGCGAGGCCATCCTCGTCGAGGGCTATACGGATTATGCGGCCCTCTACCAGGCGGGGATCGGCAACGTCGTCGCCTCGCTGGGGACCGCCCTGACCCCGTACCAGGTCGCCCAGGCCGCCCGCTTCACGCCCCGCCTCATCGTCAACTATGACGGCGACTCCGCGGGGAAGAACGCCTGCGCCCGGGCCATCCCCCTCTGCCTCGAAAAGGGGATGAATGTCGGCGCCCTCATCCTTCCCGAGGGTCTCGACCCGGACGCCTTCATCGCGAAGCACGGCCGCGACCGTTACCTGGGGCTGTTGAAGAAGAGCGTTCACGGGCTCGAGTTCCTGATCGACACGTACGTCCGGGGCGTCCGGATGGACCTCCCCGAGGAGAAGGCCCGGGTCATCCGGGCTGTGATCCGGGAGGTCGAAAAGGTCCCCGACGCCATCGCTCGTGGCGAGTACCTCCGGATGGCCGGCGAGCGCCTCGGCGTCGACGAGGAGACGCTCCGGAAGATCGTCGGGCCCGGGGAGCCGACGAGAGGCCCCGGGGAAAAGGTCTCCCTTTCTTCCGCCGAAAAGAGGCTTCTCCAGATCCTCTTCGAGAACAAGGAGATCGCCCCGGACATCTTCGAGGAGGTCCGGGATGGGGATTTCCGGGGCCTCCGGAGCGAACCCGTCTTCGGTTTCATAAGAAACTGCTTCCGGAACGGCGTGGATTGGAACTTCTCGGACCTGAAGGCCTCCGTCGACGCCCCGATTCTGGACTGCCTGTCCCGGGCCCTACAGGAGCGGCCCGGTGAAGCATCTGCCAAGGAAGCCAAGGAATGCCTGCATTCGCTACGGAAGATCGCCTTCCAGAACCAGCTCAAGGAGATCCAGGCCGAGATCGCCAAATCGCAAAAAAGCGGCGATCGGGAGAAGCTGGTAGCCTTGGTCTACCAGAAGCAGGACATCACCAAACAGCTCCTGGCGTTGTGACACATGAGGAGAAGAGAGTGACATCCGACGGCAAATTCCAGACGGACGAGATCCATCAGCTCATCTCCAAGGGCCGGAAGCAGGGCTTCCTTCTCTTCGAGGAGATCGATAAGACCTTCACCGACGAGCTCGATTCCGAGGTGGACTTCGACGATTTTCTGTCCTCGATGGACCGCTACGGGATCAAGATCCTCGATTCCCGCCAGAAAGAGATGATCCCTCGGCGGCGGAAGAGCGACCTGGTCTCCCTCCACGGGCTCGAGCGGACGACGGACCCGGTCAAGCTCTACCTCCGGGAGATGGGAAACATCTCTCTTCTCACGCGAGAGGGAGAGATCGCCATCGCCCGCGAGATTGAGCGCGGCGAGAAGTCCATTATCAAGGCCCTCTCCAAGACCCGGATGGTCCTCAACGAGGTCCTCGACATCGAGGAGAGGATCAAGGAGGTCCCGGCCGTCATCCAGGAGATGTTCGATTTCACTGAGGAGGACATCGCCGAGGGAAAGATCGAGGAGAAGAGGAAGCAGATCCTGTCCAGGATCAAGAAGGTCCGGGACCTCAGCGCCAGGCTCGGAAAGCTCCCGACGACCCGGAAATTCGTCTTCACCCGCGGCCGGTTCATCGTCCGGATCAGCCGGCAGATCCGGGACCTCAACCTCCGCACGGCCCACAGGGAGACGATCATCGACGACCTCCGGGAGAAGCTCCGGACGATCAACGAGCTCGAGGACGCCCGCGAGGAACTGGCCCTCAAGCGGAAGACGAGCCGGAAGAAGAAGGAGGACCCGGCGGCCCGGCTAAAGGTCCGGGAGATCAACCGTCAGCTCCGGAAGTACCAGACCGAGATCGGCCTGGACCCCCAGGCCCTGCGAAAGGCCGTCCGCTCCATCACCACCGGCAAAAAACTCAGCGACCAGGCCAAGAAGGAGCTTGTCGCCGCCAACCTCCGGCTCGTCGTCTCCATCGCCAAGAAATACAGCAACCGGGGGCTCCAGTTCCTGGACCTCATCCAGGAAGGAAACATGGGCCTGATGAAGGCCGTCGAGAAGTTCGAGTACCGACGCGGCTACAAGTTCTCGACCTACGCGACATGGTGGATCCGGCAGGCCATCACCCGGGCCATCGCCGACCAAGCCCGGACGATCCGTATCCCCGTCCACATGATCGAGACCATCAACAAACTCATCCGGGTGTCCCGGGCCCTCGTCCAGGAGATCGGCCGGGAGCCGACCTCCGAGGAGGTCGCCCGGAAGATGGACATGCCGGTGAGCAAGGTCCGGAAGATCATCAAGATCGCCCAGGAGCCCATCTCCCTCGAGACCCCGATCGGGGAGGAGGAGGACAGCCACCTCGGCGACTTCATCGAGGACAAGCTCATCCCCTCGCCGCCCGACACCGTCATCCACATCAACCTCCGTGAGCAGATCGAGGAGGCCCTAAAGTCCTTGACCGACCGCGAGGCCAGGGTCCTCAAAATGCGCTTCGGCCTCGGGGACGGCAACGAGCACACCCTGGAGGAGGTCGGCCAGCAGTTCAAGGTCACCCGCGAGCGCATCCGCCAGATCGAGGCCAAGGCCCTCCGGAAGCTCAAGCACCCCAGCCGCAGCCGAAAGCTGAAATCATTCACCAATAACCATTGATCTTCTTGAACTTACATTGACTCCCCCGGCGATATCTGGTATAAAGTCCGGTCGAGGGGCCTATAGCTCAGCGGTAGAGCTACCGGCTCATAACCGGCAGGTCCCAGGTTCGAATCCTGGTAGGCCCATAAGACTTGAGGATAATTTGGATATCGACTTCGAAAAACTGATCCAGCTCCAAAACCTCGATTCCGAGATGAAGCAGACAACCCTCTTCCTCGAGAGCATCCCCCGCCTCATCGAGGACATCGATCGGAAGATCAAGGCGGGTTCCCAAGCCGTCGCCGACGCCAAGGATAAGCTCGCCGTGAACCAGAAGGCGCGGCGGGACCTCGAGGCGTCGGTCAAGGACGTCAAGGTCAAGATTGCCAAGTTCAAGCGCCAGCTGGGCGAGGTCAAGACCAACAAGGAATACACCGTTCTCCTCCACGAGATCGAGGAATCCCAGCGCGAAGTGGACGCCGTCGAGGAGAGGATCATCAGCGAGATGCTCACCGCCGACGACATCGATGAGGAGATCCGGTCGGCCACCCGCAGGCAGAACAAGGAGCACGAGACCCTCCGGGCCGATCAGGCCGTCCTGGAGCTGAAGAAACGGGAAATGGAATCCCGGAGGGACGCCCTCATCGCGGAGCGGGAGGCCCTCGTCCCCCTCATCCCGGCCGACCAAATGAAGCTCTACATGTCCATGTTCAACAAGAAGAACGGCACCGCCTTGTCCGCCGTCAAGGGCGAGTTCTGCTCTCTCTGCCACGTGCGCATCCGGCCCCAGATGCTCAACGAGATCCGGGACAAAAGCAAGATCTACCTCTGCGAAAATTGCGGCCGGATCCTCTACGGGACCGTCAAGCCGGAAGCCCGGCCGGAACCCAAGGCCGAGTAGCCCCGCCCGTTTGATGCGCTCGACGGCCGGGCGCTATTCCATGAGCACCCGTCGATCGGTGGGAATCCCGGCTCATAACGATCGTACCTCGATGCCTTCTTCCGTGAGGGCCCCGCGAAGCCGGCGAGCAAAAGCCAGGGCTTGTGGCTGATCCCCGTGGATGCAGACCGTATCGGCCTGGATCTCCACGTCCTCCCCTGGCCGGCTGCGCACCAGGCCTTCCCGTATCATGCGCAACACGCGGGAGACGGCGATGTCCTCGTCCTCGATCATGGCGCCCGTAGTGCCGCGGGGAGTGAGACTCCCGCCCGGCTCGTACCCGCGGTCCGCGAAGACCTCGCTGGCGCAGACCAGGCCAAGAGCCCGCCCCGCCCGGAGCAGTTCGCCGCCGCTGAGTCCCACCAGGATGAGGCCCGGATCGAAGTCCCGCGCCGCCCGAGCGACGGCATCCGCCAGTGCCGCGTCCTTGGCCGCCATGTTGTACAGGGCCCCGTGGGGCTTGATGTGGTGGAGCTTCCCTCCTGCCGCGCGGACAAAGGCGTCCAGGGCTCCGATCTGGTAGAGCACCAGTCCGTAGGCTTCATCAGGGATGATCGTCATGACTCGGCGCCCGAACCCTTGCAGATCAGGAAGAGATGGATGGGCCCCCAGGGACACGCCCCGGGACAGGGCGGCCTTGACCGTGCGCCCCATGATGGACGGGTCTCCGGCGTGGAAGCCGCACGCGATGTTGGCGCTGGTGACGAGATCCAGGAGGGCATCGTCCTGGCCCATACGCCATGCTCCGTAGCCTTCGCCCATATCGCAGTTCAGATCGATGTGAGGTGTCATGGGGCCCCCGGGGTCGAAGAGTTTCTTTTCATCGGCGATATCTATCGAAGCATCCGGCCGGCCAGGATCTTCTCCAGATCCCGCCGGCAGGCTTCACGACGAAGGTAAAGTCCCTGGGATTCTTCGAGCGTGATCGGCTTGAATCGCAAGCTTTCCCCAGGGCGCAACTGAGCGGCTTTGGGAATATCCACGGTGGCCACCTCGCCGATCCGCGGATAGCCCCCCGTGGTCTGCCGGTCGGCCATGAGCAGGATGGGGGATCCATCGGGAGGCAGCTGGATCGTCCCGGTGGTCACGCCGGAGGAGATCATCTCCCGGAGCTGCCCCAAGGCCAGCTTGGATCCCTGAAGACGGAGCCCCATGCGATCCGAGTCGGGCGCAACATGGAAGGTTTCACCCAGGAAGGCGGCGCGGGAATCGTCCGTCAGCAGCTCCCATTGCGGACCCGGGATCACGCGCAGGGTGGAAGGCCTCACGAAATCCAGCTCCTGGATCCAGGGGGCGAACCAGTCCGACCCAAGGAAGGCAGCGCCGTGCGGCCTGAAATTTCCCTGCAGGGACGGGCAAAGATCCTTCGGGAAAGGCTCCGTTTCCAGCCGATCCCCGGCCCTCAGCCGACGCCCCTGGAATCCCCCGAAAGCCGCGGCGAGATTGGTGCTCGCACTTCCCATGGCCAGGGGAATCCTGAAGCCGCCGCCCACTGCCAGGTAGCACCTGGCGCCGCGGATGGGCTTGCCGAAGGAGAGGCGCGAGCCCGCCCGCACCATCACGGGGCGCCACAGGGGAACGGGACGTTCGTCGATCTCGGGGGAGAGATCCCCCCCGCATAGGGCGACCAGCGATTCGGTCTCGAAGCGCAGGACAGGGCCCGCCAGGGTGATCTCCAGGGAGGTCATCTCCGGGGAGTTCCCTGAGAGGAGGTTCGCGAATCGATGGGACACCTCGTCCATAGCTCCGCCGGGACCCACGCCCAGATGCTGATACCCGTGCCGCCCCAGGTCCTGGATCGTGGTCAAGAGGCCGGGCGCTTCCACCAGGATGCTCATGGACGGCCCTCCGGCTGGAACGCCGCTTTTTCGATGGCCACGAAACGAAGGCGATCCCCGGGTCCCAGCAGACAGGGCTCTTCGAGGGAAGGATCGAACAGCTTCAACGGGGTCCTGCCGATGATCTGCCAGCCGCCCGGGGTATCCAGTGCGTAGATGCCCGTCTGGGTGCCCGCGATGCCCACGGAGCCCGCGGGCACCTTGAGGCGGGGGGTTTCCCGGCGGGGCGTTGCGAGGGCTGGATCCAATCCACCCAGATAGGCGAAGCCCGGGGCGAAGCCGAGCATGAACACCCGATACTCGGGGCACGAATGGCGGGCGATGAGGGCCCTCGCGGACAGGCCGCAGTGATGGGCGACATCCTCCAGGTCCGGGCCGAATTCCCCGCCATAGCGGACGGGGATCTCCACCAGCCGGGGAGGTCGAGGGCTTGCGGCCCGCGCCTCTTTTGAAAGGCGCAGAATCTCGGATCTCACCGCGTCATAGGGCAGAGTTCCCGGCCTCGACCAGCTCGACGGATCATAGTGCACCGTCAGCGTGGCATATGCCGGAACGAGATCCAGGACGCCCGGCAGCTCGCTTTCCCTGAGTATTGAAAACAGGCCGTGCACCCGGTCGTTGACGTCCGCATCGATGCATTCACCGAACACCACCAGCAGGGCCCGGTCCCCCAAGGACTCCACCCGAAAGATGGCGCCGGAGGTCGGGATTGTGGTGTTCGTCTCCATTTCAACTCAGTTCAACCCCTCGGGTTTCGGGGATCAGGAAGATGGCCAGGGAACCGGCGACGAACGCGATGGCCGTGATGGTGAGGGCGCCCCCCACGCCGAACTTGGCGGCGAAGAACCCGATGACCGTGGGGGCGAGGGCACTCACCATGCGGCCCGTATTGTAGGTGAATCCCACCGCCGAACCCCGGGCGCGGGTGGGGAACAGTTCCGATATGAAGGCACCGAAGGCGCTGAAGTAGCCGGAACCGAAGAACCCGATGAAGGGCCCCATCACCATGAGGGCCGCGGGGTTGCGCGTGTTCCCGTACACGAAGACGAGAAGCGCCGAGATCAGGAGGTAAGCGGCGAAGACGGGCCGGCGACCCAGCCGATCCGCGATGAATCCGAAGGAGACGTAGCCGAAATACGCTCCCATCATCATGGGGATCATCCACATGGGCGCCTTGACGATGGAAAGCCCCGCCCCGCCCTTGTCGACGGGGGATGCCAGGAAGCTGGGCAGCCAGGTGAAGAGACCCCAGTATGCGAACATCACGAAGGTGGAGATGAGGGTGCTCATGAGGGTGAAGCGCAGCAGGTCCGGGGCGAAGATCTGGAAAAAGCTTCCTTTAGCCGCGGGATCCAAATGTTCCTTCCGTTTCTGGTTCACCCAGACTTCGGGTTCTTTCACCTTCGTGCGCACCCACACCGCAAAGAGCGCCGGGAGGATGCCGAGGAAGAACATGACCCTCCAGCCGAAAACCGGCAGTACCGTGGCCGCGGCGACGGCTGCGGCGATGTAGCCCAGAGCCCAGCCGCCCTGCATCAGGCCGATGGCCTTCCCGCGGTGTCGGGACGGCCATGTCTCCGATACCAGCAGGGCCCCGGACGCCCATTCCCCCCCCATCCCGAGGCCCAGCAGGGTCCTGGCGATGGCCAGCTGGGTCAGGTTCCGGGCCAGGCCCGAAAGCCCCGAGCAAAGGGAAAAGAGAATGACGGTGGCGAGCAAGGCGTTCTTGCGCCCGATGCGATCGGCCACGGCGCCGAACAGGATCCCGCCGAAGGCGGAAGCAAACAGCGTCAGCGACACCATGAACCCGGCCGTGGCCGGGCCCAACTGCCACTCTTCCATGATGGGCTTGAGGCAGAACACGTAGAGAAGCACGTCGAAGGCATCCAGCGCCCAGCCGATCTTTCCCGCAAGCAGGGCATACCACTGGTTGCGGGTGATCTCCTTCCACCAGGGAAGGCGGGAGGCGGGATGGACGGCATCAAGGTTCCGATCACTCACGGCGGCGTTCCCCGGCGAAACTATATCGCCGGCCGGTCGGCGCTGTCAATCGCTGCGAAAACGCCGGTCCGAACAGCCCTCAGCCGTTCCTGGAGTCCCCAGGCTCCTCCGCGTACAGTCCGTCGATGACGTCCTTGTAGCGCTTCTCGATGATGGCCCGCTTGACCTTGAGGGAGGGCGTGATCTCGTCTCTCTCGATCTCGAAGTCCCGCTCGAGGAGGGCGATCTTCTTGATCCGCTCGTAGGGGGCGAGACCGGGCGTCGCCCGGTCCACCTCGGACTTGACGAATTCGACGATCCGCGGGGCGCGGACGAGCTCGGCCCGGTCCCGGAAGGCGATGCCGGCCGACCGGGCGTATTCCTCGAGCTTCGCGAAATCCGGGACGACGAGGGCCGCGACAAACCGCCTGCGGTCGCCGACGACGACCGCCGTCGTAACACAGGGGATCATCTTGAGGAGGTTCTCGATGGGCTGGGGGGCGACGTTCTTGCCGCCGGAAGTGACGATGATATCTTTTTTACGGTCCGTGATGACCAGGAACCCATCCCCGTCTATGTGGCCGATGTCCCCCGTCTTGAACCAGCCGTCCTCGAAGACCTCCCGGGTTTCGGCCTCCTTCTTATAATAGCCCTTCATGATGTTAGGCCCCTTGGCCAGGATCTCACCGTCGGGCGCGATCCGGATCTCGACGCCCGGGAGGGGCTTTCCCACCGTCCCGAACCTGATGGCCTCGAACGTATTGGCCGTAAGGCAGGGGGCCGTCTCGGTCAGGCCGTAGCCTTCGAGGACGACGAGCCCCATGGCGTAAAAGAATTCCGCGATGTCCTTGGAGAGCGGGGCCCCGCCGGAGACGAAGAACCTCACCCGGCCGCCCGTCTTGGCGATGATCTTGGAAAAGACGAGCCGGTGGGCGATCGCCCGCCGGAGCGCGAGGCCGGGCGGGATCCTGTCGCCGGCGATCTTCAGGGCGCCGTAAGCCCGACCCACGCCGGCCGCCCAGAAGAATATCTTCCGCTTGGGACCCGAGCCCGCCAGGACGGCGTCCATGACCTTGGCGTAGATCTTTTCGAAAACGCGGGGGACGCTGACCATGATGTGGGGCCGGACCTCGAGCAGGTTTTGGCCGACGGCTTCGACGCTCTCGGCGAAGGCGATCGAGCACCCGCGATAGGTGTAGGTGAACATGACCATCCGCTCCAGGACATGGGACAGGGGGAGGAAGGAAAGGACGGTGTCCTCGTGGGAGAAGGAGATGATCTCGGCGACGCCGATAATGTTGCTCAGGAAGTTCCCGTGGGTCAGGATGACGCCCTTCGGGACGCCGGTCGTCCCCGACGTGTAGATCAGGGACGCTTCGTCCTCCGGCCTGACCCGGAGGGCCTCCCGCTCGAAGAGGCCCGGGTCGGCGGCGTCCGCCTTCCGGCCCATGTCACAGACCTCCTCCATCGTCAAGACTCCGGTCGGGGCCTTGGGGAGGAGTGTGATGTAGTGCCGGACCTTGTCCAGGCCGCTCCGCACGGCCTCGACCTTCTGCCACTGGGCCTCGTCGGAGACGACGACGATCGAGGCGTCCGAGTCGTCGATGATGTAGCGGGCCTGCTCGGGGACGAGGGTCGTGTAGATGGGGACCGTCAGGGCGCCGCGGCAGAGGGCCGCGAAATCCGCCATGACCCACTCGGGCCTATTCTCGGAGAGTATGACCATCCGGTCGCCGGGCCCGAGCCCGAGCTGGCGGAGGCCGAGGGAGAAGAACCGGACCCGGTCGCCAAAGTCCTTCGTGGACAGCGGGACGTAGGCCCCGTCCTTCTTGAAGAGCATGAAGTCGTCCTTGGGGAACGACTTCACCGTGTTGAGCAGGACCTGGGCGAGAGTTTCGGTCATAGCGTCCTCCTTGCGGGAATGTGGGCTCATTGTATGGGCTGGGCCCCGACACTGTCAAGCCTTCTAGGGGGGAGAGGGGGTGGCCTTCATCGCCGAACCCCGAGTCCTTCCCAAGGACCGGGGCCCATGCCAAGAGGTCCAAAATGACCGCGGCCTTGCAGCAGATCTTCTGGATCCTCATGTGCTCGCCTGCATCCCGTTCCTTTTTCCTTTTATCCTCATAGGCTCTATAACTGAAGCACCTCCAACGCACGCGGGGTCGTGTCGACCGTCAAGGCCGGCCCGGAGGGTTGAATTCCTGCGAAGATCCATAAGATAATGAATGGGCATCTGTTCCCGACGGGGAGGGACGACCATTGAACAGGATCTTCATCGCTTCCGACGGGACGGGCCGGACGGCCGAACAGGCCTTGAGCGCGGCCCTGGTGCAATTCCCGGGCGCGCGGGTCAACATCATTGTCCGCGCGAACATCCGGTCGAGGAAAAGGGCCCGTGAGGTCGTCCATGAAGCCGCCAAAGCCGGAGGCTTCATCGTTCACACGATCGTCACGGACGCCGTCCGGGAATCGATGGTTAACTCCGGCCGGAAGAACAACGTGGAAACGATCGACCTCATGGGACCGCTCATCGCCCGGCTGACGGAGACCCTGGCGGTTTCGCCATCGGAGAAGCCGGGGTTGTTCGGCCAGCTGAACAGGTCCTATTTCCGGCGCGTCGAGACGATGGATTTTGCCTTCCGGCATGACGACGGCCAGCGCATCGAGGATCTACGGAAGGCGGAGCTGGTCCTTCTCGGCGTCTCCCGGACGTTCAAGACCCCGCTGAGCATCTATCTTGCCTTCAAGGGCTGGTTCGTGGCCAACGTCCCGATCACCCTGTATCATGAGCCGCCGGCCGTCCTGGGAAAGCTTACTCCGCACAAGGTGTTTTGTCTGGATACGAACGCCAGACAGCTGGCAGAGCTCCGCCGGGCGCGCAGCGACTATCTGAAAGGCGCGGCGGGAGAATACGCCGACCCGGAATACGTGCGGATCGAATTGATGCATGCCCGGCAATTCTTTTTCAAACATCCCCGATGGGCGATCATTAACGTGACCCACAAGCCGATAGAAGAGATCGCCACGGAGATCCTCGCCATCAGGGGCAAGGCCGGGAAGCCGAAACGTGAGGATCTCTTCTAGGGTCGGTCCCGGCCGCGGACCGTCCGTGACCGGTCGATCCCGCTCGATCGGAGGGACGCCGGCCTGACGATAGCGGCGGCCTAGAGGCGTCCTTACTTCACGAGGTAGAGGACGGCCATGATCACGGGCTGGTGGACGAGGTAGATGAGCAAGGAATGGCGCCCGGCGATATTGATGAACGTCTCCCCCGGGGGCCGGGGAATGAGGCTCCGTCCGGGGGCATAGATCCGCTTGCCCAGAGCGGCCCCCGCTAGGAAGACCCCGAACCAGGGCAACAGGGGAAAATAGTCGTAAGATGCGAAGGATGCGCCGTAGATCCCGAGCGGCAGAAGCCAATCGGAGCTCATGGCCGCCGCCTGCCTCATTGTCGGGAGGAGGGTGGCGAGCCCGAGGATGACCGCGCCCCAGGCGGCGCAGGCGGCCGGTCCCTTTCTCTCGAACGCCAGGCCGTAGAGCAGGATCGAGACCGCCAGGCAATGGAGGATCCCGAACAGGACGGCCGACGAAGGCTCGAAGACCCAAGTGACCGCGGTGACGGCGAGGGCCAACGCCAGGAGCTTCAGGCCCCGGCGCCGGTTGCTCCGGCTCATCGTGCTGCTGATGCCGGAGAGGACGACGAAGAGCCCGGCGAAGAAGTATTGGGCCACCGTCCAGGCGGCGCTGGAGAGATCGGTCGAAAAACCGAGGAATCTCCTGACGCCGTTGAATTCACCCAGGTCGAACAGGAGGTGATAGCCCACCATCAGGATGATGGCCAAGCCGCGCAGGAAATCGATCTCCCAGATGCGCGGCCGGCGCCCGGGGGTCGATCCGGTCGCCCGGGGAGCTTTCCTCGGAAATATGATGTCGCCTCCGCGATGCGTTGGGATTCTCTCGGTTCGCGAGCGGCGGCGGTGCCGACTTCCCGCGAACGCTTAGAGGATAGTCCTGTCAGCGGCCGGGCGTCAAGGACAAGGGATTGACGGCGAAACGGGCACATATTATAGAATGAGGCCATTCCGCCCCGGAGGTGACGCATGGACAGACGCGGATTCATGGGTATTATGGCCACGGGGCCCCTCGCCAAGCGCCTTCTGCCTCATAGTTGCGGGACCTCCGCGCCCGACCTTCAAGAACGGCTTCCCGGGGGCTTAACGGGGAGCCAGGACGCGCGCATCGAGGTCGACCTGGGCCATATCGGCCGCAACCTCGCGAGGATCAAGGGGCGCGCCCGGGTCCCGGTCATGGCCGTGGTCAAGGCCAACGCCTACGGACACGGGCTCGTCGAGGTCTCGCGCTGCCTGGAAGGGCAGGGCGTCCACGGATTGATGGTCGGCAAGCTTGACGAAGCCGTTGCTCTGCGGGATGCGGGGATCAAGGGCCGGATCCTCAATTTCGGCCCCTTCGGCAGGAGCGATTGCAGGGAGATCGTCGCCCGGGATATCTGCCAGACGATCACATCGGAGGACGCCCTGTATCTCGACGAGGAAGCGGCCCAGTCCCGCAAGAAGGCGGCGGTGGACCTTCATGTGGATACGGGAATGAACCGCGCCGGCGTTCCTTGGGAGAAGGCCTTCGATCTCGTCGTCAAGCTGTCTGCCCGACCGCATATCGCCTCCGAGGGCGTTTCCACCACGCTGACCGAGGACGCCGCATTCAACCGCGAGCAAGTCCGGCGCCTGGTCGACGTTCATCGGCGGGCGCTGGATCGGGGCATCCCGCTGGGGCTGAGGCACGCAGCGAGCTCCGCCGGGCTCATGCAGGGCCCGGACTTTTGCCTGGACATGGTCAGGCCCGGCATCATGCTCTATGGCTATTATGCCAACGCCGCGGACCAGAGCGGGGATGCGCTTGGGCTCGAGCCGGCTTTGAGGCTCCTGGGCCGCGTGACATACGTCAAAAACCTCGCTCCGGGCGAATCCGTCTCCTATCACAGGGCCCTGGTAGCCCGGGAGAGGATGCGCATCGCCACGGTGGGCCTGGGATACTCCGACGGGTACCCGACCGGGAGCGCGGGAAAGGGATCCGTCGCGATCCGCGGAAAGCTCTTCAGGGTCGTGGCCGCCGTGACCTCGAATCACCTGATGGTCGACCTCGACAACGATCCGGACGTGGCGACCGGGGACGAAGCCGTCCTCATCGACAACCGGAAGGGCTCGGGCTTGACCGCCGATATCGTCGCCGAACGGGCCGGCATCTCGGATTACCGCCTGCTCATCGGCCTGAATCCGCTCCTGCCGAGGACGTTCGGCGCGAAGGGAGGGCGGCCATCATGATGAGGCGCAGGGAATTCTTGTCCGCGGGACTCGTCGGGGCGGCGGGGACCGTCCTCTTGCCGCGTCGCGGGAGATGCGCCGGTCCGCGGGAAGCCAAGGATGCCCCTCCCCTTTTCTTCGACGGCCTCATCCTCTCGCCCGAGGAAGGAGCCGGCTGGGAGGAGCTCGGCAGGTCGGGAATTTCGGGATTCATCTGGGACGTCTCGGCCGTTGAGGAAAGGAACGGAAAGTTCGTCCGTCCCTTCCTCCCCTGCCTGAGGTCCATCGCCGCAGCCGGCAAGTTCCTACGGGAGAATCCCTGGGGCCTCTCCCTGGCCACGAGAGGGACCGACATCCCGGAGGCCCGGCGGCGCATGAGGACGGCCGTCTTCCTCCAGTTCCAGAGCTGCGAGCCGTTCGAGGACGACCTCGAGCTCTTGCGCGTCTTCCACGACCTCGGGCTCCGGGTCTGCCAGGTGACGCACCATGCCTCGAACGCCTTCGGCGGCGGCTCGCTCGAACGGCAATGGACCGGGTTGACCGAGCTCGGATTCCGGGCCATCGCGATGATGAACGCCCTCGGCATCATCCCGGACCTTGCGCACGGCAACGATATCCTCTGCCGGGACGTTCTGAGGACGAGCACGAAACCGGTCGTCGCCTCGCATACCTGCTGCCGGGCCATCGTCCCCAACGCCCGCTGCATCACCGACGAGGCCATCAAGGGGATCGCCGACTCGGGCGGCTTGGTCGCCATCATGCCGTTGAGCTTCTGGATCACCCGGGAGCCCGTGCCGACGGTCGACCACTACATCGCCCATCTCGAGCACGTCATCAAGGCCGGGGGCATCGACGCCGTGGGTCTCGCCAACGACGAGCCCGTCGCCGGGAGCATCGAGGCGGCGAAGCTCGGCAACGACAACGCGAAGGCGGTCAAGCTCGACCTCGATTGGTGGAAGGAGCAACGGGCCGCCGGGATCCTGGGATTCGAGGAACTGCCGGCCCACGCCATCATCCCGGAGCTGAACGACGCCCGGCGGATGTTCACCATCCAGGCGGCCCTGGAGAAGAAAGGCCACACGACGGGCCAGGTCGAGAAGATCATGGGGCTCAACTGGCTCCGCGTCCTGACGCAGGCTCTGGGCTGAGCCCGTCGGGGCCGGGCGACCGGCCCTAACTCTCGCGGACCTTGGCGACGGAGCAGACGCGGTCGTTCTCGTCGAGGGCGATGATCCGGACGCCCTGGGTGGCCCGGCTGAGCGGCCGGAATTGGGTCGTCTTGATGCGGATGACCTTGCCCTCGGTCGTGATGAGGAGGAGCTCCTCCTCGGTCACGCCGACGAGGGTCAGGGCGTTCCCGATCTTCGCACCCACCTTGAGGTTGAGGACGCCCTGGCCGCCGCGCCGGTGGCGCGGGTACTGGATGATGTCGGTCTTCTTGCCGTAGCCGCGTTCGCTGGCCGTGAACACGAAACGATCGTCGTCCTTGGCCACGATCATGCCGATGACCGCGTCCCTGGGTTTCAGGCGGATGGCCTTGACGCCGGCCGCCTGGCGGCCCATGGGACGGACTTCGCCCTCCTTGAACCGGATGGCCCGACCCAGCTTGGTGCCGATGATGATGTCGTTCTTGCCGGAGGTCAGCCGGGCCGTGAACAGCTCTCTCTTGGGCTGGATCGTCATGGCCAGGATGCCGCCCTTCCGGACGTTCTTGAACTCGCTCAAGCGGGTCTTCTTGATCAGGCCATTGGTGGTCAGCATGATGACGAACTGGTCCTCACGGAACTCCTTGACGGCCACGATCGAACGGACCTTCTCGTCCGGGGCGAAGTCGATGAGGTTGACGATAGCCTTGCCGCGGCCGGCCGGACCGACGTCCGGGACCTCCAGCGCCTTGAGCCAGTAGAGGCGTCCCTGGGTGGTGAAAACCAGCAGGTAGCTATGGGTCGAGCAGATGAAGAGGTGCTCGACCACGTCCTCGGCTTTCATCTCGATGCCCTTGCGGCCCTTTCCTCCCCGGCTCTGGAAGTGGTAAGTGCTGAGGGACGTCCGCTTGACGTAGCCGGTGGACGTGTAGACGATGGCCACATCCTCTTCCTTGATGAGGTCCTCGGGGCGCAGGTCCGAGACGACCTCGTCCCGGATCTCGGTCCGGCGCTCGTCGCCGTACTCTTCCTTGATCCTCTTGAGCTCCTCGACGATGATGTCCAGGACGAGCTTGTCGGACGCAAGGATCTTCTTGAGCTTCGCGATGAGGGCCTTGAGCTCCTCGTACTCGGCGACGATCTTCTGGCGCTCGAGCTGGGTCAGCCGCTGGAGCTGCATCTCCAGGATGGCCTGGGCCTGGAGGGCCGAGAGCTTGAAGCGCTCGATGAGCCCCTTCCGGGCCTCGTCGACGCTCTTGGAGGCGCGGATGAGCTTGATGATGGCGTCCAGGTGGTCCAGGGCGATCATCAGGCCCTCGAGGATATGGGCCCGGGCCTCGGCCTTCTTCAGGTCGAAACGGGTCCGCCGCCGGATGACGTCCTGGCGGTGGGAGATGAAGTACTTCATCATCTCGATCAGGGTCAGGGTCTTGGGCTGTTTGTCGACGATGGCGATCATGATGATGCCGAACGACGACTGGAGGGCCGTGTGCTTGTAGAGGTTGTTGAGGACGATCTCCGGGAGCTCGCCCCGCTTGACCTCGACCACGACCCGGATGCCCTCCCGGTCGGATTCGTCCCGCAGGTCGGCGATGCCCTCGAGCTTCTTATCGTTGACGAGCTCGGCGATGTTCTCCAGGAGCAGGGCCTTGTTGACGGCGTACGGGAGCTCGGTGACGACGATCTTGTCCCTCTCCCCCTTGTCCCCGCCGCGTTCGATCTTCGTCTTGGCCCGGAGTTGGATACTGCCCCGGCCCGTGCGGTAGGCGTCCCGGATGCCCGGCCGGTTGAACAGGGTGCCGCCCGTCGGGAAATCGGGCCCCGGGACGAACTCCATGATCTTTTCCAGGGAGGCATTCGGGTGCTGGATGAGGTGGACGAGCCCGTCGACGACCTCGCCCAAGTTGTGGGGCGGGATGTTCGTGGCCATGCCGACGGCGATCCCCGACCCGCCGTTGACGAGGAGGTTCGGGAACTTGGCCGGCAGGACCTCGGGCATGGTCAGGCTCTCGTCGTAGTTGGGGACGAAGTTGACCGTGTCCTTCTCGATGTCGGCCAGCATCTCGCCGGCCAGCTTCGTCATCCGGACCTCGGTGTACCTCATGGCGGCCGGCGGATCGCCGTCGATCGAGCCGAAGTTCCCCTGGCCGTCGACGAGCAGGGCCCGCAGGCTGAAGTCCTGGGCCATCCGGACCAGGGTGTCGTAGGCGGCCTGGTCGCCGTGGGGGTGGTATTTTCCGATGACGTCGCCGACGATGCGGGCGGACTTCTTGTAGGGCTTGTTCCACATCGTCCCGGACTCGTACATCGCGTAGAGGACGCGGCGGTGGACTGGCTTCAGGCCGTCCTTGATGTCGGGGATGGCCCGGCCGATGATGACGCTCATGGCGTAATCCAGGTAGGACCGCTTCATCTCGTCCTCGAGGCCGACGACGGTGATCTCGGCGGCCATGGGCGCGGGCTGTTTCTCGTCCTTGGGACCCTTGGGTTCGTCTTTGTCTTTGGGCATCGTTCGTTTCCGTGGAGTGGGATCAGATGTCCAGGTTCTGGGCCATCAGGGCGTTGTCTTCGATGAACTTCCTTCGCCGCTCGACCTCGTCGCCCATCAGGATCGAGAAGACCTCGTCGGCCGTGACGGCGTCCCGGATGGAGACCTTGAGGAGGGACCGGAACTCGGGATTCATCGTCGTCTCCCAGAGCTGTTCGGGCGTCATCTCACCGAGGCCCTTGTACCTCTGGATGGAGACGCCCTTCTTCCCCTTCTCGTAGAGGTGCTCGAGGAGCTTGCTCTCGTTCTCGACGATCACGGTCTCGACGCCGTTCGTGAGCTCGTAGGGCGGCCGGAACTCCTCGAGCTCACGGACGATCCGGAAGAGGTTCCGATACTCGGTCGACTCGACCAGGCCGAGGTTGATCCGGGAGGTCGAGGACATGCCGTTGAGCTGGAACCGGACGGCGACGTCGTAGGTGTCGTACTCCTCGTCCTTGGTGATCTCCGTCGCCAGCCCCTTCGCTTCGACGATGGCCTGGATCTTCTTCATCCGCTTCCTGTCCTTGAGGGATTCGAGGCCCTCGATCCCTTCCTGGATGAGGAGGTCGATCAGGATCCAGGGGTAGCCTTTCCGCTCGAGGATCCCGACGTAGTTCTTCTTCTGGATGATCTTGAGGAAGAACTTCCGGAACTTCTCGCCCTCGAAGACCTCCTTGCGGCCCTTGACCCGGACCTTGAAGTCCTCCGAGATCTTCTTGATGAGCCACTTCTCGTAGGCCCGCTCCTCCTTGAGGTAGAGGACCTCGCGGCCGCGGGTGATCTTGTAGAGCGGCGGCTGGGCGATGTAGAGGTGGCCCTGCTCGATGAGCGGCTTCATCTGGCGGAAGAAGAAGGTCATCAGAAGCGTCCGGATGTGCGACCCGTCGACGTCGGCGTCGGCCATCAGGATGACCTTATGATAGCGGAGCTTCTCCAGGCTGAAGTCGGCCTCCCCGACACTCGTGCCCAGGGCGGCGACAAGCATCCCGATGGCCTCGCTCTTGAAGATCTTCTCCGCCCGGGCCTTCTCGACGTTGAGGATCTTGCCCCGGAGCGGCAGGATGGCCTGGAAGCGCCGGTCGCGGCCCTGCTTGGCCGAGCCGCCGGCGGAATCGCCCTCGACGATGTAGATCTCGGACCCGGCCGGGTCGCGTTCCTGGCAGTCGGCGAGCTTGCCTGGGAGCGCGCTCGACTCGAGGACGCTCTTCCGGCGGGCGAGCTCGCGGGCCTTGCGGGCGGCGTCGCGGGCGCGGGCCGCGTCCACAGCCTTCTGGATGATCCGCTTGGCGTTGGTCGGGTTCTCCTCGAGGTAGGCCGTCAGCTGCTCGTTGACGAGCGACTCGACGATGCCCTTGACCTCGGAGTTGCCGAGCTTGGTCTTGGTCTGCCCCTCGAACTGGGGGTCGCGCATCTTGATGCTGAGGACGGCGCAGAGGCCCTCCCTCGTGTCGTCGCCGGAGATGCTCGCCGCGCTCAGGTCCTTGAACAGGTTGTGGGCGATCGCGTATGTGTTGATGCAGCGGGTTAAGGCGGCCTTGAATCCGATGAGGTGCGTCCCTCCCTCGGTCGTGTTGATGTTGTTGACGAAGGTGAAGATGGTTTCGGCGTAGCCGGCGTTGTACTGGAAGGCGACCTCGACACAGATGTCGTCCTTCCGGCTCTCGAAGAAGATGGGGCGCGGGTTGAGGACGGTCTTGTTCTGGTTGAGGTAGGTGACGAACTCCAGGATGCCGCCCTTGTACTGGAAATCGTGGGACTTGCCCGTCCGCTCGTCGAGGATGGTGATCTTGAGGCCCTTATTCAGGAACGACAGCTCCCGCATCCGCTGGGTCAGGACGTCGAAGCTGAACTCGTTCGTCTCGAGGACGTCCTCGTCCGGCCAGAAGGTGATCTTGGTCCCGGACTTCTTGGTCTTCCCGATGAGCTTGAGCTTCGCCGTGGCGGCGCCGCGCTCGTAGCTCTGGGTGTAAATGCCGCCGTCCCGCTTGATCTCGAGGTCGAGCCGCCGCGACAGGGCGTTGACGACGGAGACGCCGACGCCGTGAAGGCCACCGGAGACCTTGTAGCTCTTGTCGTCGAACTTGCCGCCGGCGTGGAGGATGGTCATGACGACCTCGGCGGCGGATTTCTTCTCCTTCTTGTGCATCCCGACCGGGATGCCTCGGCCGTTGTCGATGACCGTCACGGAATTATCGACGTGAATGAGGACATCGATCTGGGTGCAGAAGCCGGCCAGAGCCTCGTCGATGCTGTTGTCGACGACCTCGTAGACAAGGTGATGAAGTCCTTCGATTCCGGTGCTCCCGATATACATGGCGGGCCGCTTGCGCACGGCTTCCAGGCCCTTGAGGACCTTGATGCTGTCGGCGGTATACTTTTCTTCTTTCATGCTTGCTATCTCTGAGAAAAAATCGGGGTCATGATGGCGGGATTCGCGGATGACCCTCAGGGCATTTTTCCAAGGTGGAATTATACCGAAAAGCGTCCAAAAAGTAAAGGGAAATCTTCGTTTTTTTTGAAGATTCAATGCCTCTTAATTAATATATATATCAATAACTTGCGGGTGTCGCCCCCGGCCGCCGGAAAATCGGCCGGCGAGGTCAGCCGCACGGGGCTTCCTTGGACGTTAAGAACCGTATAACTGGAAGTATCAAAAAGGGTTAGAGTTCGGAGGCATGAGGTTCGAGGTTAACGCAAAAACCATGCAAAAAAGGGCCTTGTCCGTTGACCTCGAATCTCCCGGTTTTTTCGGGTATAATTCCGGGGAAAGCGACCCGATTCCATGCCCGCCAACCTGCCCCCTGAATATCACAAGATCGAAGCGACCCTCCGCGAAGCGAAGACGCCGCAGGAAAAGATCGAGGTCTGCGAGAAGCTCCTGGCCGTCATCCCCCGGCACAAGGGCACGGAGAAGCTCGTCGCCCTCTACAAATCGAAGATCGCCAAGTTCCGGGAGGAGGCGCAGAAGAAACCCTCCACCGCCCACCGCGGTCCGCTCGTGCACATCGAGGCTTCGGGGGCCGGCCAGGTCGTCGTGACCGGCCCGCCGAACGCCGGGAAGTCCAGCCTGGTCAAGGCCCTGACCGGGGCCGGGGTCGAGGTCGCCGACTATCCCTTCACGACCCGATTCCCCTCCCCCTTCATGATGGCGTTCGAGAACGTCCAGGTCCAGCTCGTCGATACTCCGCCGGTGACGTCCGAGTTCATGGAGCCGTGGTTCCCCGAGATGCTCAAGACCGCCGACGCCGTGCTCCTCGTTGCCGACCTCGGCGATACCGACACGGCCTCCCTCCTCGATGGGATCGTCGCGAAGCTCCGGGAAAAGAAGGTTGAATTCGCCGCCTCCGGCGCAGGGATCCCGCCCGAGAGGCGGCCGTTCCTCAAACAGACGCTTCTCGCCGCCAACAAGGCGGACCTCGACCCTGACGGAAAGGCTTTCGCGGACCTCGGCGTCCTATTGGAAGAGCCGTTCGAAAGGCTCGCCGTTTCGGCCCTGACGGGTTTTCACCTCCAGGAGCTCAAGCGCCGCGTCTTCGACCTCCTCCGCGTGGTCCGGGTCCATAGCAAGGCCCGCGGGAAGAAGGCGGAGCTCGACTCCCCGTTCGCCCTGAGGAAGGGCAGCACGGTCCTCGACATGGCCCGGGCCGTCCACAAGGACTTCGTCGAAAGGCTCGATTTCGCCCGAATCTGGAGCAAGGACGGGAGGATCGACGGCCTGCGGGTCAACCGGGATTATGTCCTCAACGACGAGGACGTCGTAGAGCTGCATATCTAGCTCTACGACGTCCTCGTCGTTGAATTGCACATTTAACATTCAATTCGTGATCGACGGTCTCTAGGATATCCGCTTTTCCTGCCGGGAGCTGCGGTCAGGTGGGATCGCCTGATGGAGGACGGAGGGGATGTCCCCGAGTCCGTCGAAGGCGATCCCTGCACGAAAAATCTAAAGGCCTTGGATAAATCACTTCCGAAATTCGAGGACCGGTTCATTAGCCATGTCCAGGATACCGACGAACAGCATCCGGGCGATGTCCTCCATGATCTCCGGTGTGACCAGGCTCATGTCGTCATGCGAGTTGTGGTAGGTCGGCCGGCCCGGGTCGAAGCCTTCGGAGCCAACGGTCAGGCCTGGGACGCCCTTCCAGAGGAACCGGGCGACGTCCTGGCGCGGCCGCGCGATGAACGCGTTTTCGCCGGTCTCGGCGACCCGGTGAATATAGGTCCTGTTCGCCTTATCAAGGTAGGCCCAGAGGCCCGCCCAACCCTTCCCGATCGTCGCGTCGATCTTATCCCCCGATCCGGCGGCCTCGAGGTTGATCATGGCGACCGTCCTTTCAAGCGGCACGACCGGGTGGGCGACATAATACTCCGACCCGGCCACGGCCTGCTCCTCGGCGCCGAAGCCGATGAACAGAACGGACCTTTTCGGCTTCACGGCGCACTTGGCCAGGGCCTCCGCGGTCCCGAGCATGACGGCAACAGAAGTGGCGTTATCGTTGGCCCCGGGCATCATGGTCCAGCAGAAGCCGAGGTGGTCAATGTGGGCGCCGAGGATGATGACCTCGTCCTTGAGCTTCGGGTCCGAACCCTCGATGAGGCCGATGACGTTCCGGCCGACGCCTTCAGGATGATGGATCGTCCTTGTGCGGACCGTGAATATCTTCCCCGTGGCGAAAGACCGCGGCTTGAGCATCTTGCCGATGCTCCCGAGGACCTCATCGTGGGTCCGCCCCGTCCCGGCGAAAACGTCGGCGACGACCCCCTGACCCACATGGCAGTAGATGAAGCCCTCGCGATAGCTGTTGTTGGGATTGCAGATGGGGCCGTAGTTGTAGAGCATGCCGGCGGCGCCGTGGGCGACGGCGTTCTCGAGCTTGTATTGGTGGAACGAATATGGGCGCCACGTGTTGAAGAGGTCGGCGCCCCGGTCGGGCGAAACGGGGACCTCCGGCTCCATGAGGACGATCTTGCCTTTGACGTCGAGGCCCTTATATTCGTCGAAGCCGAGCTCGGGAGCGGTGATGCCGTAACCGACATAGACAACCTCGGCGGAGACCTCTCCGGAGCCGGACGTCCCTCCCGGGATGAACTCGTCCTCATACCGGTAATATTTTTTGATGATGTCCTTCGAGTTCTTCTGAGGGATGTGCAAGGAAACCTCGCCGTCCGGCAGGACGAGGGTGTAGGGGTTCGGGAAGCTCTGGAACCAGGTGCCGCCGTCCCCTGCGGGCCTGACGCCCCACTTTTCGAGGAGCCCGGCAACCCAGGCCGCGCTCGCATCATACCCCGGGGTACCGGTCAGGCGCCCGCCGTATTTATCAGAGGTCAGTTCCTTGACGTACTCCAGGAGCGGATGGCTGGATATGGCATGAAACGATTCGAGGACCCTCGCCCCGTCATCCGCCCCGGCGGCGCGACCGGGAACGGCCGGGACCGCAAGGACACAAAGCGCGAAAAGGGAAATCAGAGATGATTTGAGCCGGGGTCTATTCATGTGTTTCTCCTCATTTAAGGCGGAAGGTTTCTTATAAGGGAATCCCCGGAAAAAGTAAAGCCGTGCCGGTCTCGTCCGGCGACCGTCTAGAACCGGAACGCGAGCCCGGCCCGGAGCAGGAGCCCGTCCCAGACGCCGGCATCCACGAGGAGGTGGATGTTCTCGGTCAGCCGCCCTTTCAAGCCGATACTGAGCTGGACGAAAGGCACGAAGTTGACGGGGAGAACGAAGTCCTCACCCTTGGCCTCCTGCTCGTCGATGAGCTCCCGCAGGGTCTTCGACTCGGAAGCGGAGTATTCGCGGGACGGCCCTCCCGGGACGCCAAGTGTTCCCGTGTACGAATAGCTGAAGGTGGCGGTGTCGATGGCCTTCGCGGTCGAGGCCCCGACGCCGACCGTGACATAGGGATGGAGCCCCGCCGAAGGGAAGATGTCCCACCGCAGGCTCAGATGGAACGAGA
>Ga0315275_10001197_pt1 | contig 22634 bp, 23 predicted proteins | sample YL17G03_0_MG_FD_205557 | JGI IMG/M metagenome (GOLD analysis project Ga0315275, IMG submission 205557) | Sediment microbial communities from Yellowstone Lake, YNP, Wyoming, USA - YL17G03_0 | ecosystem: Environmental > Aquatic > Freshwater > Lake > Sediment | place: USA: Wyoming | collected...
CTTGCGGTAGTGCAGGGGGGGGACGCGGTCGGCGGTGAAATAACCCGCCTCTGCGACTTCTACCCCTACATGGAGAGAGTGCTTGACAAGCAGGGCTACGGAAACTACCTCCGAAACAGGCTTAAGACGGGGACTGTAGGCCACCAGATCGGTGTCGAGGTTCATGAGGACCCCTGGCTCAAACCAGACGTAACGCAGCCTCTCGTCGACGGGATGGTCTTCTGCGTCGAACCGAAGCTCTGGAACAAGGGTGAGTACTATCTCAGGGTCGAAGATATGATCCTCATCAGGAACAATAAGGCCGAGTTCCTCACGACTTACTCGAGGGATCAGTTCCAGGTCTAGGAAGGCATTTACGCCCCTTGCGTCCCTTTTCCACTCGATGGCTCCGAGGGGCTGGTTCATCGTCTTCGAGGGCGTAGACGGCAGCGGTAAGAGCACTCAGTTAGACCTGCTCAGCATGAAGCTGCGTGACCAGGGAATCGACCACATGCTGGAGAGGGAGCCGAGTGACGGCAGCATAGGACGCTTCATACGCGACTACGCTGAGGCGGGAGAGAGATATCTCAGCCCAGAGTCAGAGGCCCTCCTATTCACAGCGGATCGCTTTGAGCACAGCAAGCGAATCGAAATCATACTCGAGCAAGGGTTGACCGTGATCTGCGACAGGTATTATCACTCCACCCTAGCCTACCAGGGGGCCGCAGGCGTCGATGTGGCGTGGCTCCGAGATCTGCAAAAGTTCGCCCTCAAGCCCGATCTCGTCCTCCTCCTCGATGTGGACCCTGAATGGAGCCTTATGAGGGTCTCCGGAAGGACTTTAACAGTCTTCGAGAATAGAAACTACCTGAAGATGGTGCGTGACCTCTACATCAGTTTCGCCAAGAAGGGGGAGATGAGGATCGTGGATACTGGACGCCCCGTCGACGAGGTCGAGGCGGAAGTTTTGAGGCTCGTCGAGGAGCTTATGGGAGTAGAGCTGTAGGCGCTGGGTTGTGTGTCGCAGTCGTCACTTTGTCCCATTCCTAGGCTTTAAGTGCCGCTGGGCTTCAAGCAGGGTTATGATCGTCTCTGTGAGCCTCCTTATTTCGGTGGGCTCAGTTTCAGCGTCGAGCCTATGCTGAAGGAGCCGGAGCTTGGCCTGAAGGGTCTTCTCGAGACCCGCGTCCTGCTCGGCCTTCTGGGCGTCCTCGCTGTCCTTGACTATTTTGACCTCTCTCTTCTCCCGTGGGCAGAATGTCTCTCCGGTTTTTAGCTGAAAGAGGGGTGCGCCGCACTCTGGGCAGGTGGTGCTGAGCATCTTAGCTCCCTGGCGTAGCATCTCAGCCATATCCTTCATGCTTTGGTCGGACAATTCACTCTATTATCAGGGGCATAATCCTATATGGATTTTGACGTGTGCGCTCCTCAATATTCTACGATGGTTCTCCCACGGCGACTTTGAGCCACCTTTCGGGCTTAATGAGGGGAGGAATATGCTTATACCCAGCCATAATAACCAAGATGAGGAATTATCGCTTGAAGATCGTCGACGCCCACCGGATTAGCCTTGACGACTTCTTCAAGGGGTGAGGTAATTTGGGGAGTAATCGGCTTGGATTGACCCTGGAGACGCCCCTCATCACTCTTGAGATTGCCTTAGAGGAACTGTGCAGACTTCACATACATGAGGAGATAATACCAGAGAAGATGAGGGAGTTAGTGGATAAGATGCCCAGAGACGGAGTCTTCATCCACCCCATTATTGTCGACTCTAAGAGCCTAGTCGTTCTCGACGGGATGCACCGCGTAGCAGCGGCCAAGGAGATCGGTTTCCGATACATCCCCGTCTGCTTCGTCGACTACGATAACCCCCACATCCAGATAGGATGTTGGTACAGGATGTTTGAGGGGCTATGCGATGCCTCCGAAGCTGAGACCTTCTTCAGAAGGGAGGGTATGGCCACGGCGCCCCAACCATATGAGGCAGCCCATGACCTCGTAGAAGGGAGAAGGGCAACCACAGCCGCCTTCTCGAAAGATTGGAGCCTTACTGCAGAGAACCACGCAGGGGGCATTAAGGAGAGGTACGATGCAATCAAGAGAATAGAGATATGCCTAAAGAAGGCTGGGCACCGAATGGGGTACAGCACCGATATGGACGCCCTATCGAAAATAGCAGCTGGGGAGTACTCCGCGGGCCTGATGACCCCCACCGTCACAAAGAAGGAGGTAGTGGAGACCGCCCTTGCTGGCAAAGTCTTCTCCCAGAAGACTACCCGCCACATAATCCCGGCGAGACCCATGAACGTCAATGTCCCAATAGCCTGGCTACACGGCGAGATGAGCCTAGAAGAGGCCAACAGTCGTCTGGTAGATCACCTCACCGTAAAGAGGATCGAGAAGCTTCCGCCGGGCCAGATCCTCGACAGGAGATACGACGAGGAACTCTACGTCTTCAAGTAAATGATAGAACCGTAAACGTAGAATATTCTGTAAATTTTTTTCCATGCGCGTATCCGTTGCTACACTTTCATCGAATTGAGTCAATGAATCGCGCCAAGACGCTTCGCGATGAGCGCCACTCTGAGTGTGAGGCTCGGGGAGGGCTCCCTCTTCTGGGCGAAGCTCCAGCCCTTCCATGCCATCCAGACCGACTCGGGAACAAACAAGCGATCATCCCTCTGCTTGGACGCCACAGAACCCCACATCTCCAGCAGCCGGTCATCCCTGCGGATCCATTGAAACCTACTCAAGACATCCAAGACATGCAGCACATCGTACCAGACGTGTGGATACTTGAGCTTCAGGAAGTCGGTGCCTATCCCAAATAGGTAGTACTTCCTTTCACGCCTCTTCTCCCAGTGGCTCAGCTGAGCCTCAACGCCGACCTTTACCTCATCAGAGCCGTGGAGGGCCTGGACGAGTGAGAGCGCCTTGAGGCTCAGGAGGTTCGCGTAAGGGCAATGATCTTCCTTCCTGCCAGGTCCTCTGAATCGAGGGATTGAATTAAGGCACCTCCACCCGTTAGAGGAGATGGATCGGATCAAGTGTTCAACCGCTGCCGCGACGACGGGTTCTCCGCTGAGACCAAAGGATAGGATGGAGTATAGGAGGAGGGAGGCGTCACAGAGCATCCAGTCCATCCCCGGGGCGCCACTCCCACCGTATGACTCAGGCACATGAATGAGAGACTGAAGGGCGCCCTCACGCGAGGTGCCAGATAAGATGTCTCGAGAAACTTCCTTGACGCCCTCATCGGTGGCGTCGACCCCCCAGTCCGCTAGGAATGCGAGTTTATGCATCAAAAGAGTCGCGTCGTTGTGTCTCGTCACTGGTTTACCTGGCCAGCCCACACACTCGTCGATGATCCCTCGGAACGCGGGATTGGTGATCATCTCTCTCCTCGCGTGGATGACCTCTGGGTCATCGGCTCTCTCCCCAAGGGTCGACAGTGCCTTATATCTAACCCAAGGTTCATCCGAATGGAGAAGCTGCTCCGTCGGGTCGGCAATTAGTTGGAGGGGCAAGGCTGTTTCATGTTAAGTCCCTCGCAATTTATCGTTTTGGCGAAAAAGAGCCGGGCCACATTGATCCAATTTGAACACTTTTAATCCACAAGCGTATCAGGAACCCGCAGGTGACTCCAAACTGTCGACGTGGAGGGAGAGCTTAAGATATGATCCGGTCAAACATTTGCTCTTCTCAGGGTCAGACGCAATAAGATTCTATGCCAAGAGGGATCTCCTAGGGGAAGACGGCGGTTCCGTCAGAATACTTTGGGAGTTGGCTGAGCCAAGGCGGCTCCTGAGGAACCAAAGAAGTGACGGCTCGTGGAGTGTTACAGGGAAAAACCCCGAGAAATTCCCCGACGTCAAGTATGGCCTGATTGAAACCTTCAAACGCCTTAGAGTACTCGTTGGGAAGTTCGAACTCGATAAAACGCACCTAGCCATCGAAACCGCAGTAGAGTATGTATTCACCTGTCAGACTGAGGAGGGGGACTTCCGAGGATTCTACGTCGATCAATATGTACCTCATTACACAGGTCTCATCGTGGAACTATTGACTAAGGCTGGATACGGTGGTGACGCACGTGTAGTGAAGGCGATCAATTGGCTAGTCAAGGTCAGGCAGCGTGACGGCGGCTGGACGTACCCGGGGCTCACGGAGAAGCTAAGCTGGGAAGAGGGGGTCTATATATCGAGCCACCACGCCGAGACCCTCCGGTTCGACCCGAGCCTTCCCTTCAGCCATAGTATAACTGGGATGGCTTTACGCGCCCTTGCATGCCACCCCGATTACGTCCATACCGAGGAGGCAACCAACGCGGGGGAACTACTCGCCTCCAGATTCTTCCAACCCGACCTCTACAAATCCTACAAGGCTGCCGACTACTGGGTCAGGTTCCAGTATCCCTTCTGGTGGAACAATCTCGTCATGGCATTAGACTCCCTTTCCCGCATCGGGTTCACCTCAGACCATCATAAGATAAGGAAGGGACTAACCTGGCTCGTGGATCACCAGTCAATGGACGGCCACTGGGAGAACTCCTACAGGGATAGCGCGAAGAATATTGAGACGGAGAAGGCGGAGGAAGATAGGCTCTGGGTAACCCTGGCGATCTGCAGGGTGTTCCAAAGACTAAGGAAAGGTTAGAGAGGAAGAGCTACTATATCTTCATCCTGTTGAGCTTGCCCTCGATGGTCTCCATGCCCATGTACTTCTGGAGCGCCTTCGGTACCTTAATAGTGCCGTCGGACTGCTGGTACTGCTCCATTATCATGATCATGGTCCTCGAAGTGGCGATTGCGGTGTTGTTTAGAGTGTGGACAAAGCCCACTGGTGCCTGACCCTCCTTTATTCTGTACCTCGTGTTCAGGCGCCGCGCCTGGTAGTCAGTGCAGTTCGAGTTGCTTCCCACCTCGCGGAACTCACCATCAGCCATCCATGCTTCCGTGTCATACTTCTTAGCCGCGATGCTCCCAATGTCACCCGTGCAGACATTCACCACCCTGTAGTGGAGACCAAGTCCCTCGTAGAGAGCCTCACAGTTACGCTGAAGCTCCTCGTGGAGTTCCCAACTCTGCTCGGGGAGGCAGAAGATGAACTGCTCGATTTTGTTGAACTGGTGGACGCGGAATATTCCCTTGGTGTATTTTCCGTGGCTACCGATCTCCCTCCTGAAGCAGGGGGAGACGCCGCACATCTTAACGGGCAGCTGATCAGCATTCACGATCTCGTCTTTTAGCATCGCCCCCAAAGGATGCTCGGAGGTTGCGATTAGATAAAGGGGGTCCTTCAAGTTCTCGGAGTCGTCTATCTTATACATGACGTTCTCGAAGTCGCTGAGGTCGGTGACGCCCTCGTAGAAGCTTCGTCTAATCATATACGGCGGCTCGATGAGGCTATATCCCCTGCTGAGAAGCAGGTCCATCGCGTACCGCATTATCGAGTAGTCGAGGAGTACCATCTCGTTACGCAGATAATAGAAGCCCGTCCCCGTGACCTTCGCCGCCCTCTCGAAGTCGGCAATGCCTAGGGACTGGGAGAGCTCCGCGTGACTACTCGGCGAGAAGCCGAATTTTGGTGGCTCACCCCAGACTTTCACGACGACGTTGTCCTTGTCGTCCTTCCCGTAGGGCACGGACTCGTGGAGGAGGTTCGGCAGCCTCATCAGGCCATTCTTTAAAAATACTTGCCTCTCCTCTAGCTCGGACTCTAATGTCTTGATCTCCTCAGGAATTCTACTTGCTTCGGACTTCAGAGATGAAGCGTCCTTGCCGGCCTTCATGACCTGTGCGATCTCCTGGCTCACCTCGTTCCGCCTCCTACGGAGTTTGTTCATGTTAGCGGTCAGCTCGCGCCACCGCTTGTCAGCGTCGGCTACCTGCTGCAGGAGCTCCAGCTTCTCGGGCTGGTGTCTCCTCTCCAAGTTGGCGCGCACCATCTCAGGGTTCTCCCTGATCAGCTTGATGTCAAGCAATTGCAGTCACGCAGAATATCCATCATCACGAGGAGACATTTAGAAGTTACCACCTGACCCACAGCGTTACGTAGATTATATTTATTATCTACTGATCATAACGAACATATGGTGAGTTGTTTGAAGTTCATTGCGTTTTTGGAGTGCGGTTCGGAGGACATGGATGATTTCATAGAGGTCTGGAGGAGGAGGACGAAGGCGGGGCACACCGTGAAGACCCTCTTCCCGCCTCACACGATGGCGAACGCCCCGAGGGGCTACTCAGGCTTCACTATCTTCGAGACGGATAATCCGGAGGACGTGATGCACTACGTCACGGAGTACGGGCAGGTCGCGAGTGTGCAGGTGTTCCCTATCTGGGAATCCGAGAAGGGGGCGGAGCTCTACAAGAAGCTCAAGTTGCCGATGAAGAAAAGTGCCAAGTAGCCATCGGATCCAGTTTCACCCGAGTCTCACCTGCTTCCTAGTGCGCAACTCCTTTTAATGCTGGTGAGGCGGGGTTTCGCGGTGAAGTGCATGGAGTCAGCCTCAAGTTACCAGATGGGCGCATTCGAGGCGCTTGAGTGGACCTGGCACCTCCTTAGGACCCAGAAGGAGCACAGCGGTTCCGTCGACGAAGCTTATAGCACCGTCCAAGAGCTTCTCGCCAAGGTCGGTAAAGGAGGAGATATAGATTTTCGTAAAGAGATCAGCCGCCTTCACTAGATGAGATTCTGGAAAACCATTAATCACACAACCCCGACTTCTACCACATGGCCCAGAAAGTCCCAGTAAAAGTGGTTAAGAATGCATACCTCGTCGACGGGACGGGGAAGAAGCCTGCAAAGAACACGACCATAGTCATCAAGGGTAACATGATTGAGGATGTGGGTAAGACCTTGGACGCTCCAAGCGGGGCCGAGGTCATAGACGCCGCGGGGAGGACGGTGATGCCAGGTCTCATCGATGCCCATGTGCACATCTGCTTCAACGGTGATCCCAGCGTCCTAAGTGCCTTGAACTACCCACCGGGACTCATCCAGCTCTTCGGTGCCTACAACGCTTCCAAGACCCTCGACGCTGGCTACACGACTATCCGCGACATGGGCGCCCCATTCGGCTACGCCCTCGCCCTCAAGAAAGCCATAGAGATGGGGATCACTAGGGGACCACGCATCGTCGCCCCCGGCAGGATAATTAGCCAGACCGGTGGCCACGCCGACTTCTACCTACCGAGCGGCGTCACATACAACGAAATGAGCCTCATTAGTGATGGTCCCTCCGAGACTCGTAAGTCGGCGAGGATCAACCTCCGTGACGGTGTAGACTTCATAAAGATCTGCACAAGTGGGGGCGTGATGAGCCCGAGCGACCCGGTCGATACACCCCAATTCACCGTCGAGGAGATCAAGGCGGTCTGCGAAGAGGCCCATCACGTCCACAGATTCGTCGCAAGCCACGCCCATGGCCCAACCGGTATCATGAACGCCATCCTAGGGGGTGTTAAGAGCATAGAGCATGGCAGCATCCAGACCAATGAAACCGTGAAAGCTATGGTCGAGCACGGTGTCTTCCAGGTACCGACTCTGACAGCTAGCTGGAACATCATCCAGAATGGGACGGCCGCGGGCATCCCCGACTGGGCCGTTGCCAAGGCGAAGGAGATCGCCGAATATCCGCCGAAGAGCCTGATGCTCTGTTACAAGGCGGGAGTCAAGGTCGCCGCTGGTACTGATGCAGGGACCCCCTTCAATCGCCACGGCGAGAACGCCAAGGAGTTGGAGCTAATGGTCGCCGCCGACCTCAAGCCCATCGAGGCAATCACATGCTCTACGAAGATCGGAGCCGAAGCCTGCTACCTAGGCGCAAAAACAGGCACCCTGGAGAAAGGAAAATGGGCCGACCTAATAGTGGTCGACGGCGACCCCACCGCTGACATAAAACTCCTCCAAGACAAGGCTAATATCCGCCTTGTCATGAAGGCGGGTGCCGTCGAGGTAAACAGGGGCATCTAGGAGATGGAGATTAGGCGGCTTAGCCTCCTCGAGGGGGCACGGAAGGCGACGGGCACAGCTGTCGTCATCGATGTCTTCCGAGCATTCACAACCGCTGCCTATGTGATGGCAAATGGGGCGGAGAAGATACTCCCCGTCGGAGGAGTGGATGAGGCGCTGGAGATCCGTCGGCGCAACCCTAGGTGGCTCGCCATGGGGGAGGTCCATGGTCACAAGGTCCCCGGCTTCGACTACGGCAACAGCCCTGACGAGGTAAGCCGCGTCGACTTTACTGGGAGGACCGTCATCCAGAGGACGAGCAGTGGTGTCCAGGGTATCCTCGCAGCCTCGAGGGCTGAAGAGGTCCTCCTAGGCAGTTTCGTTATAGCCGAGGCGACGGTGGAATACATCAAGAGGGGAAATCCCAGCGTCGTTTCCATCGTTGCCATGGGCTGGGAGGGGGAGCACGAGGCAATAGAGGACGAGCTCTGCTCCGAGTACCTCGAGGCCCGGTTACGGGGTGCCAAGCCGGACTTCCCTAAGATAGTGAGGAGGATCAGGGCGGATCCACAGGGGGCCAAGTTCTTTGACTCCTCCCAGACCAGTTTCAGGGAGGGGGACTTCCACGCGGCTATGAGTCTCGATAGGTTCCCTTTCGCTCTTAGAGTCGTTAAAAACGTCCCCCTTCGCATCGAGAAGGCCTGATCGCTACTTTTTACTATCACCCTTACTATAATATTCTCGATTCTTATGCGAGTCTCCGATATTATGACGAAGGCACCCGTTACACTCTCCCCAGCGGCGAAGGTTGACGAAATCGCCCACATCATGAGCGAGAAGGGGATAAGCAGCATCATCCTTGTCACTAACGGGAAGCCCGTGGGGATAGTCACGGAGAGGGATCTCGTTCACAGGGTCCTCGCCTTAGGGAAGGATCCGAAGATGCTCATGGCAGCTGATATATGCACGAAGCCCGTCATCGCAGTCTCCATCCACTGCCCGGTCGAGGATGCGGTAGACACCATGAATGAGTACAAGATCAGGCGCCTGGTAGTAGTCGACGATATGGATCATGTCATCGGCATAGTCACAACAGACGACGTCGGTTACAACCTGAAGAGTATGAGCGAGGAGCTCGCTATCAAGTACCTCAGCCTCACCAAGAGGAAGTAAGATGTGCAGAATCTGGGAGAGCCTAACCAGTTCCTCCATTTATTTTTTAAGCTGAACCACCCCTAGGAATAGTAAGGAGGCCCCGTGTCTGAAGATCGACCCTTTCAGGCTTGAGCGTTGGCTTCTCGAGAAGGCTGAGATAGACCTCGGCGGGGGAGGCGTGGCGAAGCTGCAGCTAAGGGAGGTCGTCCCCCAGATTCCCACAGACACCCCTATGATGTACGGTAGGACCTGCGGATCCGAAACCCTCAGGGCACAGGTCGCCGAGTGGTACAGGGTCGATCCCGAGAACGTCCTCATCACATCAGGGACAAGCGAGGCGAACCTCCTAGTCAATCTCGTCCTCATAGAGCAGGGGGACGAGTACTTCACCGAGATACCCCAGTACGAGCAGACCACCGGCTTCGCCCGGATGCTCGGCGCTAAGATGAAGCCCTTCCACCTAATAGAGAATAATGGCTGGGCACCCGACCTCAAGGAGTTAAAGGAGAAGGTCAACCGCCGCACTAAACTCATCTTCTTAGACAACCCCAACAACCCCACAGGCGCCATCATGACGCAGGAGGAGATGCAGGCACTCTGTGAGATAGCGGAGCACGTTGGGGCCTATGTTCACTGTGACAATGCTCTCCGTGGCTCAGAGGCAGATGGCAAGCCTGCTGCGACCCCCGAGTTCTACGAGAGGGGCGTCATCACCGGCAGCATAAGCAAACTCGGGGCTACAAGCCCACGCATAGGCTGGATCGTGGCAGAGAAGGAGATCATAGAGCGGTGCTGGGTGATGAAGGACTACACTACCCTCAGCCACTGCGGCATAGGCGAGACTATCGCCGAGAAGCTGCTAACCAACCGCGCCCGCTACATTAAACGCAACCAGACGATCAGGCAAGCGAATGTCGATACATGGAACGAGTGGTGCAAGGAGAATCCCGAACTTGTCACGTGCACAGACCCAAAGGGCGGCTTCACAGTCTTTCCCCGTTATAAGAACCGCCTCGGGTCGTCAAAGTTCTCAGAGAGGCTACTGAAGGAAGAGGGTGTCATGGTGAGCCCCGGAGACCTGTTTGGAGTCGAGAGGCACCTCAGGATCAACATAGGGACGAAGGGTGAGGCTCTCACACAGGGACTGGGTCGAATAGGCAGATTCATGCGACGCATCCTAAAGTAGCCAAGTGGGGGACAGTGGTGATATTTCCCGAACCGGGACATCTACCTGAGTCTAGTTGAAGATAGGATCCTCGGCTGCACGGTTAATAGGGGGAGCGCGCGCGATGCTTAAAATTGTGAATATCGATACTGAGTATCGGGTTCGTGTTCGTGATTTTAATTTTCATCATGTATATATGTCATTAAAGTTACAGGCGCGCACGCATGTAGAATTGGCGCCGGGAGAGGGATTCGAACCCTCGAGTCCGTACGGACACCAGCTTTCCAGGCTGGCTCCCTACCGAGCTAGGAGACCCCGGCTCCACCAATTACCCGAGAGATCATTGATTTAAACTCTACTCGCCAAAGACCGGAGACGTTTTTAGGGGCGATGGGGGAGGCTTCTACGCAATGGAAGCCCTCAACGTCAACTGGACGGAGCGCAGCGAGAAAACACTCGAGGAGCTCAGGAAGATCAGAGAAAAGAAGGACCAGGACCGCCTAGATAGGGTCCGCGCCATGCGCTTCGCTTTCATGGCACTAGGCCAGAGCCTAGCAGGCTGGATGCAGTGGGTCAACAGCCCCGAGGTTATGAGCAACTTCACCAAGGAGGAGTTAGAGGAGATGAGCCAGACCGTCCTAGGAATGGCGGAGAAGTTCGTGAAGTATGACATCGAAATAACTAACGAGGGGATGAAGAAAGGCGTCGCCAAGCAGCGCGAGCAGGAGCAGCTCGGGCAGCAGGGTAACCACTTCGTTATCTAACCTAGCTTATTACCAGCTCCTACGCCATTTCCTTGGAATATTTCCTCGACTACACGGACACAGCGGCCTTCCCAGGGAACTGGCGAGTCCCGCTAGTCGACATCCTCCTAATCTGCTTGAACCGAGGACCAGACGTCTCCCAGTAGACCCTACACTTGATCTGGTAACTCTTCCCATCCAACCAGCCGTTTAAAGCCACTACCGGGTTATCCTCCATGTTTACCCTCGTCTTGCGCGCGCGAAAACACACACCGACCAAACAATGCAGTCGAAGATGTGATAAGCATTAGTAAGATAGTAGCCCAAGGAGCACAGTATGTCGTACTACGACGAGAAGCAGACGAGTGAGCTTCGGAAGGTACTCGAGGCGCGTATCCTTAGCTGGTCAGGCGTAGAGAAGAAGAAAATGATGGGCTGTCCATGTTACATGGCTAATGGGAAGCTATTCGCGATAATGGTGACGGGGGGAGTCGTGATCACGAGGCTCACCGACGCGGAGAGAGAGGGGCTCGGCAAGGTCCACCCTTTCAAGCCTTTCGTGGCCCACAACACTGTAAAGAAGTGGGCTCACCTAGCCCTAAAAAAGAGCGAGATAGATAAAATTCTCCCCTGGGTTGAGACAAGTTACAGAGCCGCCCTCAGGGAGTCGAAGCCTTAACCCACCTTTTAAGCGTCTAAACCGGATCTTTATAGATCCGGCTTGGATGAGTATACACTCAGACTCCACAGGCAGGCACTCATAGTGGACACCCACTGCGACACCCTCAAGTGCCTCCTCCCCCACTTCACGCGTCTACGCGACAGCATGTGGGAGGACAGGAGCAAGGTGGGCTTCGGCAAACGCTCGAAGCTCGGCCACATAGACCTCCCTCGCCTAAAAGAGGGCGGAGTCGACCTCCAGGTCTTCGCCATAAGCTCAGAGCGAGACCCTACACCGGCTTACCCTCTACGCACAGCCATGGAGATGATTGAAGCCTTCTACACGGAATGCGAAAAGTACCCGAAGCTCGTCCAACCCGTCGCGAGCCACAACGAGATCATCGAGTCAAATGAGGATGGTAAGATAGCGGCGATGCTCAGCATCGAGGGGGCTGACGTACTAGAGGGGCGCCTCAGCATGCTCCGCGTCTACCACCGCCTCGGTGTCAGGATGGTCGGCCTAGTCCATAGCCTACGCAACCTCCTCGCCGACGGCGTCGCCGACAACCGCACAAAAGGTGGCCTCAGCTGTTTTGGTATAGAGGTCGTCGAGGAGCTCAACAGGCTCGGCATGGTCGTAGATGTGAGCCACCTTGGCGACGCGGGCTTCTGGGACCTCATCGAGACCTCGAAGGACCCAGTAGTGGCGAGCCATAGCAACGCTCGCGCCGTCTGCCCTCACCCCCGCAACATGACAGACGAGATGATCAAGGCCCTCGCCGAGCACGGCGGAGTCATGGGAATGAACTTCGCCCCCGACTTCGTCGACAAGAAAAAGCCCAGCGTGGAGACCCTGATCGACCATATCGACCACATAGTCGACCTCGTAGGCCCCGAACATGTCGGCCTCGGATCAGACTTCGATGGCATCCCCAGCACCCCGAAGGGACTCGAGGACACCTCAAGAATGCCTGCAATAACAGAAGAACTCGTGAGGCGCGAGTACTCCGAAGAGTACATTCGACTCATACTCGGTGGGAACCACCTGAGACTGTTAAAAAGAGTGATTGGTTAAAAGAAGAGGAGGTTTACTCGTCGTCGCCGCCGGGGGGCATGCCGCCCTTTCCGCCGGGGCCGCCGGGGCCGCCACCGCTCTTCGCGGCGACTACGTCGTCGATCCTAAGGATCATGCTGGCGACCTCAATGCTGCTCTTGATCGCCTGCCGCTTCACGACCATCGGTTCGATTACGCCCTCCTTGAGCATGTCGATGACGCCGCCCTCGAAGACGTTAACCCCCATCCTGAGGCCGTTCTTCTTCTCGTGGGCTGCCCTCATCGCCACCATCGTATCCAGGAGGTCTAAGCCGGCGTTCTCGGCTAGAGTCCTCGGGATTACCTCGAGTGCGTCTGCAAAGGCCTCGATGGCTAGCTGCTCCCGCCCGCCGACCTGGCGCGCGTAGCTGCGTACCTCCTTCGCGAGCTCCATCTCGATGGAGCCTCCACCTGGCACCATCTTTGGCACCTCGGCGACGTCGCTCACGACGTAGAGGGCATCGTTGAGGCTTCTCTCAGCCTCATCGATCATCCTCTCCAGTCCTGCTCGGACGAAGATAGCGACGCTTGCGGGGTTCTTGCACTCCTCGACGAAGATCATCTTGTCGTTGCCGACCTTCCTCTCCTCGACGAGACCGCAGGCCCCCAAGTCACCCTTCTTAAGATCCTTGAGGTTGTTCACGATCTTCGCGCCGGTGGCCTTGGCGAGCTTCTCCATGTCGCTCTCCTTGAGGCGGCGGGCAGACATGATCCCAGCCTTAGCGAGGAAGTGCTGGGCGACGTCGTCTATTCCCTTCTGACATAGCAGCACGTTGGCACCGGAGGCGGAAACCTGGTCAACCATCTTCTTCAGCATCTCGGTCTCCTGGTCTAGGAAGGCCTTTACGCTGTCGGGTGTCTTTATCCTGATCTCAGCGTCGATCTCGGTCTTCTCGATCTCAATAGCTACGTTGAGGAGGGCGATCTTAGCGTTCTTAAGCTTCTTCGGCATCCCATCGTGTACTACCTCTTTGTCGACGATGATGCCCTTGATGAGCTTGGTCTCCTTGAGGCTCTTGCCCTCTTTCTTCACGATTTGGATGTTGTCGACGTCGGCGATGACCTCGTCTCCGCGCTTCTCCACGATCTGCTTCACTGCGTCCACGACTATGCCTGCGAGGTGCTCCCTATCGCTAGATACCGTCTTACTCCTCATCGATGTACTTGCGAGCTTGATCAGTGTCTCTCTATCATCGAAATCGACGGGGAGAGCGACCTTTTCCAGCACCTCTAGTGCCTTGTCTGCGGCCTTCTTGTAGCCGCTGATGATGATGCTCGGGTGTATCTCCTGCTCAAGCAGCTCTTCTGCCTTCTTCAAGAGCTCGCCCGCGAAGATGACTGCGGTGGTGGTGCCGTCTCCTACCTCCTTGTCCTGGGTCTTGGCGACCTCGATTACCATCTTGGCTGCGGGGTGCTGCACATCGATCTCCTCGAGGACCTTCGCGCCGTCGCTTGTAATGGTGATGTCGCCTAGACCATCGACGAGCATCTTGTCCATTCCTCGGGGACCGAGGGTCGTCTTTAAGACCTCAGCGATTATCTGACCCGCCATCATATTGCTGCGGCGTGCGTCCCGGCCGCGGCTCCTCTTCGTGTCCTCCTTGAGAACTATTACTTGCTGATTACCTTGGTATGTCATTATTGTTCACCTACATCATTGGGGGCATGCCGCCTGGCATGCCTCCCATTCCGCCCATGCCACCCATGCCTTCCGCTCCGGGTGGTGGACCCTTGCTCTTCGTCGACGCGATTACATCGTCGATCTTGAGTAGCATTGTCGCTGCCTCCGTGGAGGACTTTATGGCCTGTGCCTTGACGACCTTGGGCTCGAGGATCTCGAGCTTCTCCATGTCAGCTATCTTACCCTCGATGCCATCGACGCCGGCCCACTTCTCGCCCTTGGCGTGGCGGCTCTGTAACTCAGCCATCGCGTCTATGGGGTCCATGCCAGCGTTCTCGGCAAGGGTTGTTGGGAGGACCTCGATAGCGTCTGCGAAGGCTGCTACCGCGAGCCTCTCCCTGCCCTTGAGCTTCTCAGCGTAGGCGCGGAGCTTCCGGGCGATCTCGATGTCAACAGCACCCCCGCCGGCAACTATCATGGGCTCCTCAACGACGTCTTTAACGACGCAGAGGGCGTCGTGTAGGCTCCTCTCAGCCTCGTCGACGATCCTCTCGGTGCTGCCGCGGATGAGAATGCTCACCGCCTTGGGGTTCTTGCAGCCCTCGATAAAGAGGAGCTTGTCCGAGCCGATCTTCTTCTCCTCAACGGAGTCGGCGTAGCCGGCGTCCGCTGCGGAGAGCTCGTCGACGCTGCTGACGACCTTAGCGCCCGTCGCCTTGGCGAGGGCCTCCATGTCGCTCTTCTTGAGGCGGCGCGCCGCGAGGATTCCCTCGCGTGCGAGGAAGTGCTGTACCATGTCGTCGATCCCCTTCTGGCAGAAGAGGACCGTGACGCCTGCGCCCTTGACCTTCGCAACCATGTCGCGGAGCATCTTCTCCTCCTGATCCAAGTAGGCCTGCATTTCGTCGGGGGTCTCGATGCTGATCTTGCTCGTGAACTCGGTCTTCTCGATTTCCATAGCGGCGTCGAGGAGTCCAATCTTCGCCTTCTTGACGAGCTTAGGCATGTCGCTGTGGACGACCTCCTTGTCGATGACTAGGCCCTTGATTAGCGAGGTGTCCGTCATGGAGCCACCAGGCTTCTTCTCGACCTTTACCATATCTAGGTCGACCTTCCAGCTGCCGTTCGCCTCCTCGGCGACCTGTAATACGGCATCGACGGCGATTTCTGAGAGGTAACCGCTGTGGCCGCTCACCAGTTTTGTAGACATCGTCGTTTTAGCGACGCGTTTAAGGGTCTCCCGGTCCTTCGGCTTGACCTTGATGGCGAGTTCGTCGAGGATCTTGAGGGCTTGCTCCTGGGCGTCCCTGTATCCGTCGATGATGACAGTGGGGTGGACCTTCTTCTGCAATAGGTCCGAAGCCTTGCCGAGGAGCTCGCCGGCGAGGACAACGACAGTCGTCGTGCCGTCACCGACCTCAGTATCCTGTGTCTTGCTTACCTCGACCATCATCTTAGCAGCGGGGTGTTGAATGTCCATCTCTTTGAGCATCGTGGCACCGTCGTTAGTGATTGTGACGTCGCCAAAGCTGTCAACGAGCATCTTGTCCATCCCCTTAGGACCGAGACTGGTCTTTATGGCTTCAGCGACTATCCTCGCGGCCATTATGTTGTTGCCGCGAGCGTCGTTACCCGTGTTTCTCTCGGTACCCTCCTTGAGGATGTAAATTGGTTGATTTCCACCTTGTGCGCTCATACGTTCATCTCCATTTTTTTAGTTTCCGAGGGGTACACCATTGTCCCAGCTATCCGTGGAAACGGTGCTCGGGGCAGACGCATCATGCATCACGGTGTACCACTTTCGGTTGTAAACCAACAGTTGTAAACACGAGCCACAATAAAAAACCTTTTGGTGGTCTAGGCTTTGTCAGGTGTTCAGGCTTATAATATCTTCGTCCCGTGAGACGAGGCTTTCCTTCTCCAGCTCGGACACCACGTCACTGACGTCGGCCTTCTTGAGTTGGAGGGTCTTGCTTAGCACCTCGATGCTCGTGGGGCCGAGGTCGACGAGGCGCTGGATTATCTGCTTCTTCATCCTGCTTAGTTCTTCGAGGGCGCCCTGGGTCGCCCCGAGTGCTAGGTTGCGTATGTAAAGGAGTCGGGCACGCCTTTTTTCGAGGCTTTCTAGCTCGTCGTCGATCAACTCGACGATCTGCCTGAGGGGTGAGATATCCTCGACGTCGAGTTTTTCCTCCTCTATGTCTTTTACCTGCTCCTCCAGCCTCTCCATGTAGTTGTCCTCCTGTATCCACTGGTGGGGGTTGTTGAAGCTTATCAGCCTCTCGTTGTAGAGGCTGGGGCTGAAGTCTATTTGGAGGCTGTAGAACTTGTTGAGGTGGAAGACGTTCTTATCGGCGCCGATGTTGCTCTTCTGGCGTACGACGTCGACGAGCTCGGCGTCCTGTATTATTTTGAGGTGCTTGGCGGCGAGTTGCTGGTTTATGTTGAGTTCGTTGCTCAGTCTGAGTGTGTAGTCGGGGCCTTCGCTGAGTTTCTTTATGATGTTGCGTCGAACCGGGTTCCCGAGGATGCTTACGACGGTCTCGAAGTCCTTCCTCTGAGCCCTTTTCTTGTTCGACATTGGTTGTAAACCAGAAGTTGTAAACCGGTTGGGGCACTTAAATATTGTGAACGTCCCGAGCGATGGTTTCCTGGAGTGCATCCATTCCAAGCGTGCGCGGCACTTCGCTTCCTTAAGACTCTCGAGGTTCTGGAGCTTGAGTTAGAAGTGCGTGTCAGTGAAGGAGTATTTCAGGAATCCGACTTCAGTGATTACCCGAATATCGATTTCCATCGGTAGCTTAGGCAGCCGCATTCCTTGTAATCGGGATCCGTCTCGGCGACGGTGTCCAGGAGTGCTTGCCCTGTAGGGCGGGCCCACTGCGCCTGGAAGTCGCTGAACGCCATCTTCCCCTCCCAGGTGGTGGAGACACAGCCTTCTCCATAGTTTGAGACGACCTCGACGCAGGTGTAGCAGGCGCCGATCTCCCTCGCGAAATATATCTCGGGGATGAGATTCATTGTTACGACATCGATCCCTGAGTTAGTGTACCTGATCCTGATCTCGTCCGGGGATTCGAGGTGGGGGCCCTCGGCGACGCCCACCACGCCACGCTGGAAGACCCTGGGGAACCCCGCCTTCTTCACGTTCATGTATAGGCTCCTGCTCAGTTCGGGGCAGAAGGCTTGGTGGAGGCGGTAGCTCGCCCTCTCGACGTCGACGCCCCTCGACTCGAGGCTACGGAAGAATGCCTGACATCTCTTCGTCGTGTAATCGACGAATCCGTCGGGGATGACAGCGTCTGCAGGGTCGAGCAGCCTGTTGGAGGAGCCGCAGAGTGCGGTGCCGAGTATCTTCTTGACTCCCGCCCTCCAGAGGACGTAGAAGATGCGCTCCCCGGCGCTGTTGGGTTCGGTGTTCTTTATGGTCTTAGTTATGCCGTGAAAGGGCACGCTTAGAAACTCGCGGCCTTTCACTCTAGCATGTGTAAAGGGGGCGGTGGGCCCGAAGGGCGTCTCGTATATCATGTCCTTCGTGAGGACCTCGACTCCGGGGAAGGCCTCAGGGAACCTAGCGTTCATATTAGTGGATCCGCCGATGACGGCAATGGAAACCTTCGGTATCTCACTCATGGAGCCGTATTCCACCCCTGCGCGATTAAAGAGTTGCCCGCGCGGGGGATATCGAAAAAATTACTATCCTGATAGGAATACCGCCCCAAGGTGGTTAAATTTGAGACTTTTCGTGCCGTAAAATTCGTAAAATACTCAAAGTTACTCATTTCTGATTACCATCAATACTAGTAAATGCATTAAGCGCCCCATTTTATCGGATTAGCTATAGTAAGTATATGGATAAGGATTATATACTAGTGGCTGAGTTATGCCATACTCTATGGGTCGCGGAGCCCGATTCCGATACTAATCGGAATATTCCGCAGATAATTGATTAGGGAAGAGTGAAGAAGAATGATAGTTAAGACCGAGCAGTCTTCGAGCGACAACTGCCCAGAGTGTGGGTCGAAGAACGTAATCATCGATAATGATACGGGGGAGAAGATCTGCGGTGGATGCGGGCTCGTAATGGCCGTCAATATGTTGAATGAAGGCCCCGAGTGGAGGGCCTTCAGCCAAGACGAGAGGGAGAGCCGCAGCCGCGTAGGTATGCCACTCAGCTTTAGCGTACACGATAAGGGGCTAAGTACTATGATTGGCCAGGTTGGCAAGGACGCCTTCGGCCGCACCATACCGAGCAAGACTATGTTCCAGATGCTCCGCCTGAAAAAGTGGCACATTAGGAGCAGCTACCAGAGCAGCATCGACCGCAACCTCAGCCACGCCATGACCGAACTAAGCAGACTCTGCGACAAACTCCATATCCCTAAGCAGGTGAAGGAGCGCGCTGCTGTCATCTACAGGAAGGCTCTCGAGAAGGGCCTCGTTAGGGGCCGCAGCATTTCCGCAATTGCAGCAGCGAGCCTCTATGCTGCCTGCCGCGTAACAGGCACCCCTAGGACACTACGCGAACTCGCACGCGTCTCCACAATCGACAAGAAGGACCTCGCCCGCTGTTATAGGCTCCTCCTCCGCGAACTGACGATTCAGATGCCGATCCCTAAGGCACAGTATAGGGTACCAAAGATCGCAGCGAAGGTCAACATTGGTGAAAGGACTCAACAGACAGCCGTCGAGATCCTCGAAAAGGCGGAGAAGAAGCGTACAACCGCTGGCAAAGACCCCATGGGTCTAGCAGCCGCCGCACTCTATATCGCATGCGTAATGAATGAGGAGAAGCGGACCCAGAAAATGATCGCGGACGCCGCTGGCGTAACCGAGGTTACAATCAGGAACCGCTACAAGGGGCTAAAGGAAGCTCTCAAGCTCGACATCTAGGCTCTCGGGTTGCGCGTGAATCGTGCGTGCGTTAACTTCATAGCACGTAATACTAATTCTGGTTCACAAATCGGTCGTTAACCCTTTTATTCTGTCCATCGTGGTATCCCGTGGGTGCTATCGAAGCTTTGGGTGAACCGGTGACCTATCTAACTGAGGAGTCTTATCGTCCCGATTGGCTGAAGGAGGGTGTAACCGAGGCAAGCTTGAAGGCGGTTCTCGGGGCTAAGGTTGAGATTCAGCGGCTCGGTAAGGAACTGGCTAAAGCAGAAAGGTTCTATCTCGTGGGGAGCGGAGGAAGCTACAGCGTCCAGTTCCCCGTCAGGTATCTCGCTGAGAAGTATTCTGATGTCCCTCTCCTTCAATATAGTGGCTGGGAGTTCCTCGAGAGGATGCCTTGGGCCGCGAACGAGGGCTCCGCCTGCATCTTCATTACGCAGAGTGGGAAGACGAAAGAGGTCCTTAGGGCCTTGGATTGGGCGAAGAAGAATGGCGCCCTAACCATGGGGCTGAGCCAGAGGCAGGACTCCGTAATCAACAAGGCGGGGGACCTCGGCTTCGGGACGGGCGCTCGCGGCGTCACTATGGGGAAGCTCACAACCCTCTACCTTCTCCTCGGGACGGTGCTGAAGGAGAAAGGCTTCGAGGTAGGAGGCAGGATGATCAAGGCAGCGGAGTCTCTGCCGGGTGTGCTCATCCCGATGATTCCGAAGGCCAAAGATTTCGCGAAGAAGACGGCGATCAGGTTCAAGGATGATCGGGAGATGTACGTCCTAGGAGGCGGAATAAACTGGGGCCTCGCCTACCAATACGCTGTCTGCACCCTGCAGGAGATGTGCTGGGTACACGCCACCCCGATAAATTACTCCGAGTTCCGCCACGGCCCAGTCGAGATGTTCACACCGAGTACACCAGCGATCTTCCTAAGGAGCAGGGGGAACGAGGGAGAGCTAGAGAAGGCCGTAGTCAACTGGTCGACGCAGAACGGAGTCAGGGGAATAGTCTTGGACAGCCAGGGAGGGGAGGTCGATAACCTGTTGACGCCTTTCACACTCTTCGTTGAGCTAGAGTGGCTGAGCTACTACCTGAGCCTCGCGAAGAACAGGGACATGGCGCAGTGGCGTTACTACGACAAAGTCGAATGGTAGTCGAATAATGTTATATATTTTGTATCATGCCCCTATTTTCGCGCGCGTGACTATTTTGACCTACTACTTTCTTACTATCAATTTTTCTCGAAATACAGGTCTAAGATATCTCTCGATCTCTTCCAGTTTCTCAGGCTTGGTTCTAGGAATCATGAATTCCTGTTGTGAACCTGCAGTCCTATTGACCTTCAGTAAGATGTAATTTATCGTTAACAGCATCACTTTCTTCACAACAGCCTCAAATTCAATAACATGTATCTCGTTGTACGGAATGAAGAAGCTCCTATTGTCAGACAATAATTCGTCGATCGTTTTTCCCTTCATATGCTGCATTTTTGCATCATCATAAGCCATCCTGCCGACACCAGCGGTGGCGAGACGTGTCAAGCCACCACTCTCAAATGCGGCAACAATTCTTCGGTCAGTGAAAACAAGTAGATACTTGGAACCTCGCACGTTGGGTTCTTCCACATCGATGCTATATACAACAGATTCAGTGGCCACAGGAACAGATGGAGCGACAACAAAAGATGGGGCAGGTGAGGAAGTGACCTTCTGAGTCACAGATGTTCCACAGTTAGGGCAGAAAGCTGCTGAAACCGCTAATTCGTGACCACAGTTAGTGCAGAAAGGCATTTCTAATCGTGAATGGGTATTGTAAACTGTCTATAAATATTTTTCTCGAGCGCGCGCGACCTATTTTATTTGAATTGTGAGCAAGCCACTAAGTACTCATCAATATCCATGAGGTGAACAGATTTCATTCTATCGACATGTTTAGGATTAACAAAGATATCAACAGCCGTCATAACCATTGCCTTAGCACCATTTAACAAAGCCTTATGACCATCATCAGTCGTCGTCGCTTTAGCTAATTCAACACTATGCCCAGCAATAGGTCTTTTACTAATCGATATGTGTGGGTGTAAACCAGGAACCCTCCTCGTAACATTACTAAAATCGGTTCCTCCTCCCGGCTCGCTTCTAGCGGTAATCCTCCAATCTTCAAGCTCTACTCCTAATGTCTGGAAATTATTGAACATGAGCTCGGTAAGGTATAGATTAGAAGCCATCGACGCCATCCCCTCACTACCAACCTGATGATGTAGACCACCTCCAGGTCGTAGAGTTATTTCTTCTTCAGTGCCAGTCATTAGCGCTGCTCCTTTAGCACAGTTCTTGACCATTTCAAATAATTCTTTCAGATACGTTTGGTCCTGACTCCGAATCCCACCATAAACCTTGGCTAAATCAGGAATAACATTACCCGCCGTTCCTGCCTCTGTAATTATCCAGTGAGTTACTGGAGAGTAAGGTTTGCCTCTTCGAAATTGCTGTCGCATAGCATTTATGCCATTAATGAAAAGGACTGCCGCTTGCATGGCGTTCCTCCCCTCCCATGGATTACCAGCAGCGTGAGCCGTCTTACCCTTAAACACGACGTCAATATATTGGCCTACTAATGTTCCTTTATTCAACAGAGTCAATCCACTTGATGGATGAACCATCATCGCAACGTCGATGTCATCGAAAACTCCCTTGGCACACATTATTGATTTACTTGACTGGCAAGGCCATCCACCTGGGGGTCCCCCCTTACGATTTTCTTCTGCAGGACACCCCAACACAACTACTTCGCCGTTAAATTTTTTCATAACTTTACTTAATGCGATCCCTGCGCCTATTGCAGCGGTACCTATGATATTATGACCACACCCATGACCTATTCCTTCAAGAGCATCATACTCTCCTAAAATCGCTATCCTAGGTCCACCCGGTTTACCTCGATAGCTTGCCTTGAAGGAGGTAGGCATCCCTAGGAATGGTTTATCAATTTTGAACTCATTCTTTTCTAGCTCATTACTTAAGAGTTTGGAGGCTTCAAACTCTTCACAACCGTATTCTGGATTCTCATAGAGCCAGTCACTTATCTCCATTAGACGAGGTCCAATAGAATCCACTGTTTTACATACAGTATTTTTATAAGAATTTAAACTGACCATAATAAACGTTGCAATTATAACTACTATTAATAGTTTTATTAATTTATCATTATATAAGAAGCTCGCGTACTTATACACAACCGTTCGCGTGGATGCGTGTAGGTGAGGCAATGTAGCCATGCACACATTCGCTTATCCATCCCTTTCCAAGGTAGGTTTAGTTTATACCGAGTCTAGGCGCGCGCGCTGAAGCGACTGGGGAAGGACCCGAAGAA
>Ga0315275_10001199_pt1 | contig 22611 bp, 12 predicted proteins | sample YL17G03_0_MG_FD_205557 | JGI IMG/M metagenome (GOLD analysis project Ga0315275, IMG submission 205557) | Sediment microbial communities from Yellowstone Lake, YNP, Wyoming, USA - YL17G03_0 | ecosystem: Environmental > Aquatic > Freshwater > Lake > Sediment | place: USA: Wyoming | collected...
GCGTGTCGACGTGCAGCGCGTCGCCGAAAGCGAGCACCCCCCCCGGGACGGGTGATTCGGTGTTGAACACGGGGAACCGGGCGGTATCAATTTTTCGGATGAAGCAGCCTCGGTAGGGTAGATACTGGGTTTCGATCGCGACAACGCTGAAGGGCATCACCTCTGCCGAATCGCTGTGGACCCGGCCCAGGAATATGTAGTCCGTCAGCCACCGCGTCCACTTGCTTCGGGACATCTTCGCCTGGAGCGAATCCATGGACGCGCTTCTCGCAGAAGATGTGTCCGCGTCAGCGGCCTGCTGCGCACCAACGACACCGGGCAACGCGACACACAAAGGGAGAGCCAGCGCGAACAAGGCGGCTTTGACAATCCTGGGAGTTTCCGAACATGCCATGGAGTCGCCGACCCGATCTGCCGAAACGACGGTTGTGGATAAGGTTGGTCTTCCCTTCTAGCACACGCGACATCGTACCGTCAAGACCGCTGCGTCTGGGATACCTGGGCACCGACGCTGCCCCACCGCCGTCCCCCCAGTTGGTCAAACCGTGCAGTAGCCGCTTGTGCCCTGGGTGGCGCCCCCCAAAACAAGTGCGCGACGCACCCGCCGTCCACCCGTTTCGGACGGGCCCGTGTACCCGGAGAACGGGGGTTGGCAGTGTTTTTGTGCGCGTCGAAAACGCGCCGGTCGATGCCGTGGAGTCTCCCTCGCGGCGTCCCGTCAGCGCGCGAGCGTCCCGATCATTCGCTCGGGTGTTGCCCACTGTTGCTTCTCTCAACCCGGAGAAAAAGACGATCTTTCATTGAGTTAGCGCGGCCCTCCGGCCCTTGTGATTCCGCTTTGTCCTGCGTTGCTCCCCACGCTACCGGGGAACGGGGCGTCGTCCTTCGCAGGGTACGAGGATCCCGCGCAGAGTCCGACGGTTCCCCACTGGACGTCGGTCCCCTGGCCCGAGGCGCGTGTCCCGAGTCTCCATTGTCATGCATTTTGCACTGTTCGCAGACTGTTTTCGGTAGAGCTCGCCCTGCATCAAGCGGAGCCATCCTGCGTCAGAGCGGCGAAGTCTCGTCTCACAGAATCGACATTGAAAGGAAAATCCATGCGATCGTCTATCCGACGGCGTTTCGCGCACGCTCGTATTGCGCCCATGATCCGCGGCCACCACGGCAGCGCACTGATCGAGTTCTCGTTGATCGCACTCGTTTTCTTCTCGCTCATTTTCGCCATCTTCGATTTTGGACGTATTTTCTACATACAGTTTACATTGCACAGCGCCGTCCGCGAGGCGTCCCGCTTCACCCTCACGGGAAACGTGCTCCCCGACCCGAACAACCCGGGACAGTTTTTGTCTCGTGTCGACTCGATCATCGCCGCGATACAACGCGCAGTTCCCGGTCTCGATGTCCAGGCGGGTGATGTGTCTATCGTCGGGCCCAACGGGGCAGGGGACGCCGGCGGACCCGGGGATGTCGTCACGATACGCATCGACTATGACATCAAACTGCTGACGCCTTTTATCAGACCCCTGTTTCACAACGGAGTCCACCAGTACTCCGTGTCTCTTGTGTCTCAAAACGAGCCTTTCGATGCGTGAGAGGAGGAGTCGTGCGTCTATGCCGATTGGATCTGCCGACGAATGACCGTGGGACCTCCGTGCTCGAATTCGCCCTGCTGCTCCCGCTCCTCCTTTTGCTCCTCATCGGGATGGTCGATTTGTGCGTGCTCCTCGATTCGGAGCTCCGTCTGACCCACCTGAGCCGGGAAGCCGCCAACGTGTTTTCTCGTGGCGCTGGGTTTGACGAGACCTTCGCCGCGCTCGCCAACGCGGACGGAAACCTCCAGCTCGACGGATGGAACGGGCGCGCCATCCTGACGAAAATCTCGCTCCACCCGACGACTGGCGCCCCCATGATTACAGCCCAACGGACGATGGGAGGACTCAACCGATCCAGTAGTGTCGGCACCCTTCCCCCAGGCGCGACCTCCGCTCCAGCGTCCGTCCCCAACGGCCGCGTCATACCGCCGAACATGTCGCTCGTCGTCGTGGAATTGTTCTCCCAGCAGCAACATTTTTACGGCAGGTCGCGTCTCGCCCCCGGACAGGGGAACATCGTGCTGGGGAGTCTTGCGGCGTTCTAACGCGGAGCTTTTCGATGCCATGAAAAAAACCATGCGCTTACTGTCGGAACAAAACGGGCAAGCCGTCCTCTTGGCGGCGTTCGCGCTGTTCGCGCTGCTGGCCGTCCTCGGTCTGGCGATCGACCTCGGGCGGCTCGTCGTGGTCAAGGCCCAGCTCTCGAAAGCGGTCGACGCCGCCGCGCTGTCGGGGGCACGTGTTCTCCCCACCGGCCGCGCAAGCGCCGAGGCAGCGGCCTACGAGTATGCGGAGATGAACTTCGAGAGCGGTTTTCTGGGTACGGCGTCGCACGGTTTCTCGGTGAGCTTCAGCCCCAACCCGACGGAACCGAGAGTTCTGGTTGACGGCACAGCGCTGATGCCCACCACGTTTCTTCGTCTCGTCGCCATCCAAAACGTCACGGTGCGGGCCAACGCCGAGGCGCAGCGGCGTCCTCTGTCCATCGCGATGGTGCTCGACAATACCGAGTCGCTCGGCAAGAGTTTCAACGGCGTCGATGCGATCGGTTATCTTCGATCCGCCGCCGAAAATTTCGTGTACTTCTTTGATGACAACATGGACAAGATGAGTCTCGTGCTCTTTTCCACGGGGACCGAGCTGCGCTTCCCGCTCGGTCACAGTTTCACGTCGCCGATGATACCCATGATTGGCTCCATGGTTGTCCACAATTTCACGAACCTCAGCGACGGTCTGATCGCGGGGCGCGGACAACTTCGCAATGATCCGGATCCCTCAAGCTTCCGGGCGCTCGTGTTCTTCACCGACGGCCGTCCCACCGCGCTTCGGGATGTTTTCATGGTCGATGGTACGAGTTTCGACGCCGTTATCACAGGCAATCAGGATCCGACGGGATCGGTTTATCAAGAGCTGTACAGACACGACCGCTTCCATCAAGCTATCCCCGGCGCCCTGTACAGGGCGCCCAACTTTCCAAACGGTCTGCCGAAGACTGTCGTCAACCTGCAAAGCCAGGCCAACCAGAACCTCCAGCAAGCCGCCGCGGCCGCCCGCCGCGACGGGATAACGGTTTTCACGATCGGCTTGGGTAACCCACGGGTGTCGCAAGTGTGGAAGCAACCGGACGCTCGGCTCCTCATCGAGGTCGCCAACGCCCAGCAAGGGATCGATCCCCGGACCGGAGGCCTGATCACCAACCCGAACTACGATCCGAATCAGCCCGAGGGCGGGTTCTACTTCGCCCCCGATGCCGACCAGCTGAACGCGGTTTTCGAACAGGTCGCCCGCGAAATCGTCTTGCGGCTCACGAAATGACCGTGCAGCTCACCGGACCAAGCACCGCGCATCTGAACCCGTTCACGTTCAAACGCATCGCTCCATCCTGTGCATCGCTCCCGCGAAAAACTCCTCCGCCCTCGACGAGCCACGCGCGGTAGCCAAGCATCTTCCCGAAACCGTCGGCCGCCTTGTGTATTCATTCACACACATTTACCCGTAAGCTTCCCCCGCTCATTCCGACAAAGAAACAAGTCGGGTGACCTCTGGCGGGCATTCGATTGCCATCCGGAGGTCTTCCGCAAAACCAAGACATTGAACCCTCGCTCGAGGAGGTATCGTTATGAAACCTATCGCTCTTTTGTTTTCTTTTGTGGCTCTCGCCTCGCTGATCGCGACTCCCGCGAGAGCGACCTTCCATATCATGCAGATCGAGCAGGTCATCGCCGGTGTAGACGGCAACACGAACGCACAGGCGATCCAGCTTCGCATGCGGGCAGTGGGTCAGAATCTCGTGAATAACTCGCGTCTCATCGTTCGCGACGCCGCGGGCCTGAATCCCATCGTTCTCATCACACCTCCGACGAGCGTCGTCAATCAAGGCGTCGGTGTCCATATTCTGATTGCCAGTTCGAGTTTCATCACTTCCACGAATCCTGCAACCACGCCGGATTTCATCATGACCAACTTGATCCCGGCTTCGTACCGGGCCGCCGGCAGTCTCACCTTCGAAGACCTCTTCGGCACCGTGTACTGGAGACTGAGCTGGGGCGGAGCGAGCTACACCGGACCCACAACGGGGGCTCTCACCAATGACGCCGACGGCAACTTCGGTCCCCCGTTTGCGGGTCCGCTCCCATCCTCCGGCGGACGGGCACTGCGGTTTCAAGGGACCGCGAGCGCGCCCAGCACGAGCAACTCGACCGACTATGCTCTGACCCCCGGTGACGCGGTGTTCACAAACAACGCCGGTACAAGCTTCACGGTTAAATCCGCTCTGACCGGCGTTCCCGATCTAACGCTCGGAGACGAGCTGCTCCAGAACACACCGAACCCGTTCAACCCGGATACGGAGATCGACTTCACGCTCGCGCGGTCGGAACACGCCAGGTTGAGCGTCTACGATGTGCGAGGGGCGCTAGTAGCCACGCTTGTGGACGATGAAGTTCCCCCTGGACTGAATCGTGTCCACTGGGACGGACGTGACGGCAATGGAGATCGTGTGGCGACCGGGGTTTATTATTATCGGCTGACGGCAGGGCGCGTTTCGCAGTCCAAAAACATGGTGCTCTTAAAATGACCTGCGACAAATCGAGAGGTCCAGCCGGTTTCACATGGTCCAGGAAACTTCCATTCGGAGAAACGGCTCCGATCCGCCCTCCTCCGCGTTCGTGATTTATTCGTATCTCAGCGCCTCTATCGGATCCAGGAGCGACGCCTTCCTTGCCGGATAGAATCCAAAGAACACGCCGACAAAACCCGCAAAGAAAAACGACAAAGCGATGGCCGAGACCGAGGTGAAAATGGGCCAGTGGAAAATCGTGGAGATGAGCTTTGAGCTCAACGCCCCCAGCATGATACCGACGATCCCTCCGATCAAACTCAAGACGATGGACTCCACGAGAAACTGAATCAGAATATCCTTTCCCTTGGCTCCGACCGCCATCCTGATACCGATTTCCCGTGTCCTTTCGGTCACGGAGACCAGCATGATGTTCATGATGCCGATCCCGCCGACGATCAAGGATATCGATGCAACAACCCCCAAAAGAAGGCCCATGATCTTTGAGGTCGAGCTCGCTGCAGTGGCGATTTCCAACTGGCTTCTCACAGTGAAGTCGTCATCTTGTCCCGGAAGTATTCTGTGCCTGCGGCGGAGAAGCTCGGTGATCTGGTCGATCGCCGCGTCCATCTGGCTCCGATTCACAGCCGAAGCGATCAGGTAGTTGACGTACGTCACCCCGAGGAGTTTTTTCTGAACCGTCGTATAGGGCGCCACGATCATGTCATCCTGGTCCCGTCCGAACGCATTCTGTCCCTTCGGGGACAGAACCCCGATGACTCTGAACGGCAGTTTCTTGATTCTGATGATCTCGCCGACAGGATCCTGACCTGGGAAAAGGTTAGCCACCACGGTCTCTCCCAGGACACAGACCTTTGTCGCCCCTTTCACATCCTGGTCGGTGAAAAACGTCCCCGACGCCATGGACCAGGACCGTATAGAAAGGAACTCGGGTGAATACCCCTCGATGGACGTTCCCCAGTTGAGGTTCCCCGCTACAACCTGGCCGCCGCTTCGGACCACGGGTGACACCTTCGACACAGCAGGACACTCGGTCCTGAGCGCCAGGGCGTCGTCTTCTGTCAACGTCGTCATCGTACCGGCACCCGAGTGAGCGCCTCCCGCCATGTGACTCCCCGGGAATATGGTCAAGAGGTTTTCGCCCAACGAAGCGATCTGCGTGTTGATCATCTTCTTCGCTCCCTCGCCTATCCCCACCATGGCGATGACCGCGCCTACACCTATAATGATACCCAGCATGGTCAGGCTCGAACGCATCTTGTTTCTGCCCAGAGCCTTGTAGGCGACTCTGAATATCTGAAAGTATCTCATGCGTCCTCCTCGGGTTCCGTTTCAGGCAAGGAGAGGAGTTCGTCTTTCGCTATTTTGCGCGCGTGTACAATTTCGTCTTTCACGATCTTGCCGTCCCTGAAGGTGATGTTTCTTTTCGCATACATGGCGATGTCTTTTTCGTGTGTGATCACGAGAATGGTGATTCCACTCTCATTGAGTGTTTGAAATATCTCCATGACCTCGATGGAGGTACGTGTATCCAGGTTCCCCGTTGGTTCATCGGCCAGGATGATGGCGGGGTCGTTCACCAACGCTCGGGCGATCGCGACCCTCTGCTGTTGTCCGCCGGAGAGCTTATTGGGATAATGATTCTCTCTTCCTTCCAGACCAACCAGGCACAGAGCTTTCTTCGCCTTTTCGATTCTTTCTTTGGAGTAGCTGTTGTTGTAAAGCAAGGGGAGTTCTACGTTCTCGAGCGCGGTGGTTCGAGACAAGAGATTGAACGACTGAAATACAAAACCGATCTTTTGATTTCTGATGCGGGCGAGACTGTTTCGGTCGAGAGAGGAGATGTCCTCCCCCTCGAGGAGATATTTTCCTCTGGTCGGTCGGTCCAGACACCCCAGGATGTGCATCAAGGTGGACTTCCCGGACCCTGATGGGCCCATGATAGCGACAAATCCACCCTTTTCGATGGACAGGTCGATCCCTCTCAACGCGTGGATCTCATAATCTCCAAGCGTGTAGATTTTCACCAGATGTTCTGCCGAAATGACCTGATCCACTCTTATCTCCTGCCTGGCCCAAATCTGGGAGCGAAGGGGTTGACCTGCTGGTTGTTGGCCGAGACCTCCACGCCTTTCTGACCCGTGATCACCTTGTCCCCCTCTTTGAGACTGTCCGAAACAACTTGCGTGAAGGCTCCATCCGATATGCCGGTTCGAACGGGAACCGGTCGGGGTTTCCCCTGCGGATCGAGAACCCACAACGCACTCTGTCCCGTTCTCTTGAAACCGCCGGGATTGGCGTTGCCTTCACCGGTGCCGGATGAGCGCATCTGTCGCGCCATGGGGCCTCGTTCGCTTGTTCCGGAAGCAGACTCTTTTTTCTCCATCGCGGGATGGAAACGAAGCGCGCCCGCAGGGACTTTGAGCACGCCCTCTCTCCGGTCCACGAGAACCGTCACGTTCGCGGTCATACCCGGCATCAAAACCAGTTCCGGGTTGGGGACTTCGATGATCACATCATACGTGACGACGTTCTGCACAACCTCGGGTGAAAGTCTGATCTGTTTCACATTTCCCTTGAACGAGAGGTCCGGGTACGCATCGACGGTGAACGACGCCTCCTGTCCTTGTTTTATCTTTCCGACATCGGCTTCATCGATGCTGGTCTTGGCCTGCATACGGGTCAAATCCTGCGCGATGGTGAAAAGGGTGGGTGCCTGCAAGCTCGCCGCGACGGTCTGCCCCACATCCACGTTTCGAGAGATGACGACGCCGTCGATGGGACAAAGAATGGTCGCATAATCGAGATTGGTCTTGGCCCGGTCGAGGCTGGCCTGAGCTGATTTCTCCTGTGTTTTTGCGAGCTCGAGATTGGTCAGGGCGATATCCTTGTCGGACTCTGAGATCAAGTTCGTCTCGAACAAGGGCAAGCTCCGCTCGTACTGTTTTCTGGAAAGCTCGGACGAAGCCTTGGCCCTTTCCAGGTCCGCCTCCGCCTGGGCGACCTGTGCTTTGAGAAAGGTCGGATCCAACTGGGCGAGAACCTGCCCCTTTTTCACCTTGTCGTTGAAATCCGCGTAAAGGGCTAAGATCGTCCCCGAGATCTGACTTCCCACCTGGACTGTGGTCACCGCTTCCAGGGTGCCGGTGGCGGTGACCAGGATCGAGATATCCCCCTTTTGAACGTCCGCGGTGAGATACTTCGCCTCCGCCTTGTCGTCTTTTCGTACGACGAAGAGAAACACAAGGACGGCCAGGATCAAAACCGGGACAATGACAAAGAGCCTTTTTTTCATCCGGATTCCTTCCTCTTTCGCTGTATGTACACCCCATCAGGCGATGCTGATCCCGTCTATTTCTACACCGTTGGACGCGGTCGCCCCGGGGTTTCTTGCATGGTTTCTTCAAATTGGGGGAGTTCTTCCGTGTGGGTTCAGTATAACACGCCGCACATCCCGCAGGTCGGGTTTTCGGCCTTCCGAGTGAACCCGGCGCGGCTTCTGTGCACCTTGACACGCGCTCGGCCCCTGCCGCCGATGCGCCCGCGCATGCGGCTTGACACGTGAGCGAACCCTGTGGAGAATGAACGGCAAAGTCGGTCCGTTCGGCGGTTTTTCTCACCCCACGATGAACTATGCGGGGAATATTTTCGACGAAGTCGATTGACGCCGTTCTCCAGGATGCCCAGACGGCGACTCATTCATTGAGAAGAGTCCTTGGCCCCACACAGGTCACGCTCCTCGGGATCGGGGCCGTTATCGGTGCGGGGATCTTCGCGACGATCGGGACCGCGGCGGCGGGTGACATGCATCGTCCGGGCGCCGGTCCTGCGCTCATCGTGTCGTTCATCCTCTCCGGCGTCGTTTGTACGTTCGTGGCGCTGTGCTACGCGGAGCTCGCCTCGCTCGTCCCCATCTCCGGGTCGGCCTACACGTACTCCTACGCGACCCTCGGCGAGCTCATCGCCTGGATCATCGGCTGGGACTTGATCATCGAATACGCCGTCGGCAATGTGGCTGTTGCGATCAGCTGGGCGAACTACTTCAAGACTTTTCTGGCCGAAGCGGGGTTCATTGTCCCCGACTGGCTCTCCACCGACTATCAAACCGCGCTGAGAATCCCCGGGCTCATCGAGCACGCGCCCCACGTGCTCGGCATACCGATTGTGCTCAACCTTCTCGCTTTTTCGATCGTCGCGGGAATCACGATCATTCTCCTCATCGGGATACGCGAGAGCGCCTGGTTCAACGCCGGTATGGTAATCATCAAGCTGGTCGTCTTGACATTCTTTATCGTGGTCGGGACGCGGTACATGCGCGCCGATAACTGGCACCCGTTTATGCCCAACGCGTGGCACGGGATCGCCTCGGGCGCCGCCGTCATATTCTTCGCGTACATCGGGTTCGACGCGGTCTCCACCGTCGCCGAAGAGACAAAGAATCCCCAGCGAAACATGCCGATCGGGATCATCGCCTCCCTCGTCATCTGCACGATATTTTATATCATCATCGCCGCCGTGTTCACCGGGATGGTCCCCTATCCGGCGATCGTAAAGGCACTCTCCGGTCAGCAGGCCGAGCCCCTGACATTCGCTCTGCAGTACGTCCATTTGAAAGGGATCACCATATTCATCGTCGCGCTGGGCGCGGTCATCGCCCACACCGCCGTGCTCTTCGTTTTCCAGCTCGGGCAGCCTCGCATCTTTTTTTCGATGGCGCGCGATGGCCTTCTCCCGCGGATATTCGCAAGGGTGCATCCCCGGTTTCGGACACCGTGGGGAGCGACGATTCTTACCGGGATCTTCGTGGGCACCGCGTCGATGTTCACGACGCTCGCCGAGATGGTCGACCTCACAAACATCGGAACGCTCTTCGCGTTCATCCTCGTCTGCATCGGCGTGATCATTCTGCGTGTCAGGGACCCCGATCGCAGGCGCCCGTTTCGCGTGCCGGGAGGGTTCGTGTTGCCCATATTGGGTGGGCTGGGGTGCATAGGACTCATCGCCTATCTCCCTCCGACATCCTGGCTGAGGTTTGCCGCCTGGTTGAATGTCGGGATGATCATCTACGTCCGGTACGGCAGGTTGAACAGCAAGCTCACCGGGCGTCCGGCGGAGCAGCGCGACGCCGCCTATCTCGCCGACGCCGCGTACGAGGGCGCGTGGCTGGCCGCCGCGGGCACGGCCCTGCTCCTCTTGGCGCGTGTCGCGGACATCTCTCGCTCGGGCGCGGGCTCGATGATCGGTGATCTGTTCGAGAATTCGTGGTGGCTTACGGTGCCGTTCTTGTTCAACCTGATCGCTCTCTACCCCTCTCTTCTCGCGCGGGCCTATCGAGCCAGGAGCGTAGCTCTTTCACCGGCTGCGCGAGCACAGGTGAACCGGACGACCTTCCTGGCCGGGGGTCTTGCGCTGGCTACGGTCGTGTACCTGCTGGCGGTGGTTTTGGTGGGATAGACGGCCGCTCGGCCCGACCCCTCACCCTCCCCCCTCTGGATCACGCCTCATGCCGGCAATGAAGGAACTGAAGAGTCTTCACGGGGAGATCAAAAAGAAATTGTAGTTGTACATCCCACTCTTCACAGGGGAGACGTCGTAGATCCGTTTGATCGCGGAGACGATGACGGTTTGTTCTTCAAGGGTATTTCCGTAGTCGAGATTGCCGACGTATACGCTATTTCGCGGCAGACCAGGGATCCACCTGTCCTCACCTCGGATGAGATCCCCTTGACGCGCGGCGAAAATCATCTTGTCTTCTTTCATGACGAAGAAAATGCGAGGAAAGATCCCCCGCGCTACGGAGTCCGACAGCACTGCATCAGCTCGATTCAATACGGCCGAAGCGTCCGGGCCGGTCCGGGCGCGATGCAAAGTGACCACCGCGAAAGCCAACCCATGGAGCAATTGCCACCCGCATAAAACGACCACGAGCGCCGCACGAAGACGCGTTGGAGCCAGACGAAAGATCAGAACAGGGACGAAGCCAACAAACAGCCAGACGACCGCCAGATACTTGGCCCCCATCGCATACCACGGACTTATTCCAAGAACGTACAAGAGCGAGACGCTGCCCAGATTCCATAAAAGGAAGTACATGACGTACTTGGCCGTTTGCGGGATGGCGATCCGGTCACCGTTCGTTTTTGACGGCCCCTTCGACACGATGAACGCGGCCCCGATCAACAACCCCACCGTGACCAGGATCAAAATCGCGTCACCCGCCTTCTGGTGAACAAAAAACTGCGACACCGTCATCGCAGCCGTTTTCGTTCTCGCAACGACGTCCTCGATGACAAGCGGCTGCTCCTTTTCCTGACGCGTCCGAATCATCTGGGAAACCGCTGGATGAAGCAGCAAGAAGAACGCGTAGCCGAGCGCCGCTGGTACAAAGAATTTCAGGCACTTTCCCCTGTTCGCCTTTAGGAGATTGAACAGCATGAACACGCCGCACCCCGCAACAACCAGAGCGAAGTAGTAATAGGTCAGAGCTCCCGCAAGCGTAATCAACGAAAGGACCGCCAGCTCGCTGGCGCTCGCCTGATTCCGGCCCTCGACGTACCGAATGGTCCGCCATATCAGCACCAACGACAGAAGAGTGAAAAGTTCGTACTGCCGAGCCTCCGTGGACGTAAACATCGCGTACGGGCTGAGAATCCACACGCAAACAACGGCGGACGCCTCGAGTCGATTGCCCAGTACCTCATCGGCGAGCTTCAACAACACAGCGGCGATTACAAGCGTGAGAAGAAAATTGAGCGCGGGTCCGACCCAAATGCCCACGCCGAAGACACTGATCCATATGTGCAACAACCAGAAATACAGAGGAGGATGATAATCGTACCGGGCGAGATCCGACGAGATCTTCTTGAAACAGAAAAATCTGTCGGGTTCGATGAAACGTTTCCAATCGGACAATGGGACCCAATGGCCCGCCGGGTAAGTGCCGCGAAGGCTCATTTCCGAGTATTCCGCCTGGTGCCCGGTTGCGGCGAGGTACGATATGCCTTCGTCGTGCGTCACCGTTTGCTTTCCGGAGACGGCAATCATACGGAAGCCAAGTCCAAAGAGAATCGAAGCGAGAAGGAAGATTCTCACAGTCATTGTTCGGCTCATGATTTGTCTCTACCACGACTTCCTTTTCTCGTGCAAGCGCTGTTCTCAAGTCGATCGGCGTCGTGACCGACGAGCTGGACAAACGTCCGGGGCTCGTTTGCCGGGCCCGCTCCCCGCGCGATTCCGCCATTTGACTCTCTTCCCCGGAGGGAGTAAACTCCCGGAAACGACTCCAAGAAACGGGTCCAGCCGATGTGGATCCCGGGACGTCCCACTTCCACCTCGACGTCACGAGCCCGGCAGGACACCGAGCGTACTGCGCCGGGATGCCGTTCGAAAGATGACGGCGCCACGAGAGGACAAACAACCCAAAGTGGCGTGATGCGACACAGTCACTGGAGCTTATTTCGTATTGCCTTTGTCATTTTTCTTTCTGCCCTTGACGTTCCCATGAAAACCTTCGCCGGCGAAATAAAGTCTCCCTACCTCTACGTCGACCCGCTCATCGGCACGGACGGGTTCGGACATACGTATCCCGGAGTGTGCCTTCCGTTCGGAATGGTCCAACTCAGCCCGGACACGCGGACATCGGGGTGGGAGAACTGTTCGGGTTACCATTTCTCGAACCCGACGATCATTGGCTTTAGCCACACGCATTTGAGCGGTACGGGGGCGATGGACCTGGGCGACATTCTCTTGATGCCGACAACGGGGCCGGTGCAGACCGTTGCCGGCGATGAAGCCGACCCGAGCTCCGGGTACCGCTCCGCGTACCGGCACGACACCGAACGCGCCCGGCCCGGGTACTACACCGTTTTTCTCGACGATTACGCGATCCGTGTGGAGCTCACGGTCACCGAGCGGGCGGGTTTCCATCGTTACACGTTCCCACGCTCGGACGACGCGCATGTGATCATCGATCTGCTCCACGGTCTCGGCGACCGCGTGCTGGATTCGGAGATCCAGATCACAAGCGACACGGAGATCGTCGGGTTCAGACGCTCTACGGGGTGGGCCGACGACCAGCGCGTCTACTTCGCCGCGCGGTTCTCAAAACCGTTCGACTCGTTCGGAACCGTGTTGAACGGCGTCGAGAGCCCTGGATCCAAGACGGCCAAGGGCACGGACGTCAAAGGATTCGTGAATTTCTCGACGGCGAAGGACGAAACCGTCCTGGTGAAAGTCGGCATATCGGCCGTCGGCATCGACGGGGCGAGAAACAACCTCGCGACAGAGATCCCCGACTGGGACCTCGACCGTGTGATGAAAAACGCCGAGACGGTCTGGAACGAGGCCCTCAACCCGATCACGATCGAGACCGACCGCCAAGACGATAAAACCGTTTTTTATACCGCTCTCTATCACACGATGCTCTGCCCGAATCTGTACACCGATGTGGACGGGCGATATCGAGGGGCCGACGGTCGTGTGCACCGGACCGAGGGACATCCCATCTACACGGTCTTCTCGCTGTGGGACACCTTCCGGACGGCTCACCCGCTGTACACGATCATCTGTCCGGATAGAAATGCGGACTTCGTCAAAACGCTTCTCTCCAAGTACCAAGAAAGCGGGTTCCTCCCCGTGTGGGAGCTTGCCGCCAACGAAACGAACTGCATGATCGGGTATCATTCCGTCCCCGTGATCGTCGACGCCTATGTCAAAGGCAACCGTGATTTCGACGTCACGCACGCCTACGACGCGATGAAAAAGAGCGCCGAGCGCGACCACCGGGGGCTCGAATACTACCGTACGCTCGGCTACATCCCCAGCAACAAGGAAAACGAATCCGTTTCGAAGACGCTCGAGTATGCCTACGACGACTGGTGCATCGCCGAGATGGCGAGACTGCTCGGGAAGACGAACGACTACAAGAAGTATACGCGGCGGGCCAAAGCCTATGCAAACTTGTGGGACACGTCGGTCCGTTTCATGCGGGCCAAGAAGGACGGCAACTGGCTGTCTCCCTTCGACCCCAACGAGGTGACCATCGACTACACCGAGGCAACGGCCTGGCAATACCGGTTCTTCGTTCCGCAGGACGTCGAGAGCCTGATCGCGTTAATGGGAGGGGACGAGAAATTCGTCGAGAACGTGGACGAGCTCTTCAACGCGTCGCCGGAGCTTCGAGGGCGCGAACAACCCGATATCAGCGGTCTCATCGGCCAGTACGCGCACGGAAACGAACCCAGCCACCACATTGCGTATCTTTACAACTTCGCGGGAGCACCGTGGAAGACGCAGGAACGCGTGCGGGAAATCATGACCTCGTTCTACAAAACGGGCCGCGAGGGGATCTGCGGAAACGAAGACTGTGGTCAGATGTCCGCGTGGTACATCCTGAGCGCGCTGGGTTTTTATCCGGTCTGCCCGGGGAGCGGAGAGTATGTGATCACGAGCCCGATGTTCGACAAAGCGGTGATCAAGGTTGGGGACGGCAAAACCTTCACGATCGTCGCGGACGGTGTGTCGGAAACCCATAAGTATGTCCAATCGGCGCGTCTCAACGGTGAATCCTACACAAAGTCGTACCTCGAGCACACCGACATCATGAAGGGCGGCGAGCTCGTTTTCGAGATGGGCGACCGGCCGAACGTCGACTGGGGCTCGAAGAAAGACGACCGGCCGCGGTCCGTCATCAAACAGCAGTTCGTGATGAATCCGTTCTTCATTTCGGAGCGAAGATCGTTTTGCGACACGATGACGGTCGCGATCCACTGCTACACACCCGGTGCGCAAGTGTTCTACACGACGAACGGCGGCGCGCCCACCGCGCGCTCCAAACGCTACGCGGGTTCCATCACACTCGACAACACGACCACCTTGAAGGCGATTGCATTAAAAGACGGGTTGCAGCCCAGTTCCGTCGAGTCGGTCGACTACATCAAGATGCCCTATCGGAGGATCGTCACGTACGATTTCCCCTATCACCCCAGCTACACGGCCGGTGGCGACGACGGTCTCATCGACGGGATACGAGGCGAGCTCACCTCTTTTGCGGAGTGGCAGGGTTTTCTCGGGGTTGACTTGAGCGCGACGATCGACCTCGGCGAGGAGAGAGACATTCGCCGGATATCGACGGGGTTTTTGCAGGACTACGGCTCCTGGATATTTCTTCCCTCTTCCGTGGAGTACCTGCTCTCCCGCGACGGCGGCGATTTCAGGTCACTCGGCAAGATCACGAACAAGGCGCCTATCGACCGCCGCGGCACTTTCGTTCGTGACTTCGAAAAAAGAATACGTCACCGCAAGGCCCGTTACGTGAAGATCGTCGCGAAGAACATCGACGTCAACCCGCCGGGGCACCCGGGAGCCGGAGGAAAGGCGTTCGTCTTCGCGGATGAAATCGTCATCGAGTGAGTGGTGGAGTGGCGCGGCGCGGGAGCCCCATCAACAACAACCGCGGCGGGACGTCGGGACCGCCAGACCTCAGCCCCGCCACCTTTATAAAACAGATGAAGCGCTCCGCCTAAGCAACGTACTTCAAATAGGTTGCGCCTTCGCTGTTATCTTCTACGAAAGAATCTCGTGCGAGATAACGAGTCGCTGGATCTCGTTCGTCCCCTCGTAGATCTGGAGAAGTTTCGCATCGCGCATCAGCTTTTCGAGCGGGTAGTCCCTCATATACCCGTATCCCCCGAGGATCTGAACCGCCTCGACGGTGGTCTTCATCGCCACGTCGGAAGCGAAGCACTTCGCAAACGCGGATTCCTTCGACGCCTTCTTTCCCTGATCGATGAGCCACGCCGCATGCCACACAAGATGCCTTGCGGCGTTGATCTCCATCGCCATGTCGGCCATCTTGAACGCCAAATGCTGGAAAGAGCTGATCGGTTTTCCAAATTGTTTTCTCGTCTTTGTGTACTGGACGCAGTACTCGTAGGCAGCCCTGGCCACACCCACTCCCGCCGCGCCGACGCTGGCGCGCGCCTTGTCGAGCGTCCTCATCGCGACGACAAAGCCCAGCCCCTCTCTGGCGAGAAGGTTTTCTTGAGGGACTCTCACGTCCTCGAAGAACAGCTCAGCGGTGTTGGAGGCCCTGTGACCCATCTTGTCCTCGATCTTTCCGACGTGAACACCCGGTGTGTCGCCGGGAACCACGATCGCGCTCATCCCCCGCGTCCCCTTTTCCCTGTCCGTGCTCGCGAAGACGATGTGGAGCGAGGCCACTCCCCCGTTCGTGATGAAGCATTTCGACCCGTTGATCACATAGTCCGATCCCTGCTTGACCGCGGTCGTCTTGACGCCGCCCGCGTCCGACCCCGCCTCCCTCTCCGTCAAACAGAACGCGGCGAGGATAGGCTCTTCCGAGAAGGGCGTGAGAAACTTCTTTTTCTGCGCCTCCGTTCCAAAAAGGATGATGGGCGTGAGAGCAAGCGAGTTCGCCATCATGCTCGTGAAAAGTCCGGCGCACCCGGCCGCCAATTCTTCGCTCACAACCGCGGTATCGAGAGCGCCCAGCCCACCTCCGCCGTATTCGCTCGGTATGCTGCAGCTCAAGAACCCCGCCTGGAACGCTTTCTTCATCACGTCCCACGCAAACTCATGGCTCTGGTCGTACTTCGCCGCGACAGGCTTCATTTCGCTCTCTGCGAACTTGCGCGCGAGCTCCTGGCGAGCCAACTCCTCCTCGGTCAACTGAAAATCGACCACCTCGGACCTCCTTTTTCACGTCGTGTCGGTCCCCCTTTATAACCTGCGCGGGCGTTTTTGTCAATTCGAGCCGGGGGCCGGCCGCGGTAGCGGGCGTTTTCGTCTCCTCGAACCGCTGGCACCCGGGGCGAAAAGTCTATTTCAAGGGGAGAGAATTGCGGTGTCACCAAGGGGCTTTTCCCGTCCCAATCAGAACAAAGGGAGACCAATAGAAAGGGTGTGCACGCTCGGGGTTTTCGATGAGCGAAAGCCGCGCCGCTTTCAACGCTCCGGAGGCGGGGCGCTTTCTGCCGAGCATCTCCGTGTAGAACGTGGCCATGAGTTCAGACGTGGATTCGTCGGAAACAGCCCAGAGGCTTGCGACGACTCCCCGGGATCCCGACGCAATAAAGGCGCGGCTCAACCCCACGACCCCTTCCCCGCGGCCAACCTGCCCCTGAGCCGATTCGCACGCGGAGAGAACGACGAGACCTGCATCGAGCGGCAGCGACAGGATCTCCAGAGCGTGAAGGTATCCGTCCTCGCCCGCACTCGTGTCGGGAGCCAGTACCACACTCGAAGCCTCGGGTTCGGCGCGATCGACGAGACCGTGTGTGGCGAGATGGAGGATCCGCGGGGCGCGGCCGGAGCGAAGGGTTGACTTGAGATGCGACTCGCTCGCATCGGTACCGAGGAAGATCCTTTTCTTCCCGTCATCGAGAAGCGATCCGATCCGCTCGACTTCCGAACGCGAATACGGCAGCTCGCCGAGCCCCACCGCAGGTCCTCGAGAAAAATGCGAGAAATCAGGATCTCCGAAAGCGACGAGTTCGACCCCGTATTTCGCTTTTTTTCGCGCCTTCGACATCTTGGAAAAGATGGAAGCCGACGGAGAATACACGGTCTCGAAAGACCGTGCAAGATACGGCAGATCCCTCCAGTCGGCTTCCGAAGACGGCTTTTGGGCGAGGAACGCTTCGAACGGGACTTCGAAGAGAAAACCATCGGGGACGATGACGAGCTGTTCGGCCCCCGCGAGACGCCTCTCGGCGGGCCGCACGAGCTGATCATAGAGACTCGCCGCCGTTTCGCGAAGTACGGCGTCCCCTGCGCCGGGTTTCTGTATGGCGTCGCGAAAACGCTCGACATCCACACGGAGCGTACTCCGGTTTGGAAGCACGAACACGTCGAACCCGTCCCGATCCACGACCCAAAGGAGCGAACAGGTGTCTCCCAGCGCGTACTCGAGGAGCGCTGTCCTCCGCGGAAGCTGTTTTTGAACTTCATCGAATGTGACGACGCCGCCCCGCGGGTCGAGGTGGCCGACGGTTGCCGTAAGCCGTTCGTCTTTCATCTCGAGGTAACGTTTCTCGATCCGGCGTTTGGTGTCCTTGTCCTCCGGGGAATCGCCCGCCACCTGGTAGAGTGAATCGACGATCGCTTCCTCGCCAGGCGACGACTCGACGAAAACGGCGCGCTCGAGGAGATCCAGAAGCCCACGCGCTTTGGCCCTCTCGATCGTCTGGAACGCGCGGGACGACCACTTTCCGCTTTTCTTGCCGGCATCGAGCAACGCGTAGTATCGCGCGACTTCCTCGTAGTAAAACCGCCGCGTCCCGGAAAAGAACCCCGTTCGCATTTCGGCCCCGCCGATCTGCGCGCGCGACTCCTCGATCAGCGAAAGCGCCTTCTCATAATGAAACGCCGCGCTATCGGGATTCTCTTTTTCGAAGGTATGACCGATACCAAAATGCACCGCCTCTTCGAGGTCCTGGGCGTTCAACTCGTGAACGCGCGGAAGCGTCCGGTAAAACGCTTCTCGCGCCTCTTCTTTCTGCCCCAGCATGGCACGGAGCGAGGCGATTGCGACCTCGTCGTAGAGGACGGCGGTTTCCGCTTCTTGTTTTTTATTTTTCTCGCGGGAGCGCTCCCTGTATCGGAGCGCCGCCGCAGGGTGTCCCAACGCCTGCTCCATGTTCGCCGCGAGGACATACGCATTAGCCAAAAGCCGGTCGTTCCCGATCCTGGCTGCAAGGGTATCCGCTTGCGTCGCCATCTCGAGCCCTCGATCGTATGCGCCGAGATCTGCATAGAGATCACCGAGCGTCGTGAGCGCTTCGATCTGGAAATACGGAGCGTCGAGTTGTCTCGCCTGTTCAAGACAGGTGAGAAGATCATCCCGCGCCTGGTCGAGCTCACCCATCTCACGGTACGTCTGCCCGCGTTCACGGAAAAAGAGCACCCTCGTTTCGGGTGCCAGCCCGCGGTCGAGAAGCGCGGGGACGCGGTCGAGTTCATCGAGCGCCTCATGGTACCGCCCCTGAGCCCGCAGATTGCCCGCGAGATTGACCCGGCACGTGGCCTCATCTTTCGGCCGGTCGATGGTAGAGGCGATGCCGATCGCCCGGCGGTAGGTGTCGGTCGCGCTGCCGAGCCGTCCCATCGCCGTATGAATGTTTGCGATGCCGTTGAGCACTTCGATCATCTGCGCGGGAGTCCCGTGCTCCTCGAGAACCGCGTACGCTTCTTCATAGCTTTTCCTCGCGTCGACGAGACGTCCGATCTGATAGTACGCGTGTCCCTTGTATGTCAACGAGGTGCCGAGCCCGGCCAGATCCCCCGTCTCGCGGCGACGCTTCGCCGCCTCGCTGTAATACTGGCCGGCCTGCTCGTACTTCCCCAGACGCAACGCGACGGACCCAAGGCCGTTCAGCGTTTTTCCCTCGAGGATGCGGTCTTCGATCGCCCGGCGCGCCGCAAGAGCCTTTTCATAGTTTTCCTGCACGGCCGCCATGTCGTCCCGGGACCAGTTCACGACACCGAGACTTCCCCATGTGACGGCAACCATCCGGCGATCATCGATCGATTGCGATAGCTCGATCACCTGCCGGTAAAGCTCGGCCGCGCCGTCGTAATCGCCGGTGTTCTGACGGGTCAACGCTTCGGCTCCGAGCGCCTTCGCCTTGGCGTGTACGGCTTTTTGTCCGGGTGTCCAGCGCCGGTAGATTTCGACGATCTCGAAGGGGATGACCGAGCCCGAGCTCTCGCTGTGCAGAAGAGCGATCCGTCCGGCCAGGTCGAGGTTTTTGGCTTCGACAGCGGTGTCACCGGTCTGGCCGGCGTCTAACGCGGCATCGAGGAGTTGGCCGATCGCAGCTCCGACCAGCACCGGATGAGCGGCAACGTACGCTCCCAAGAACGCGTCGCCGCCTGTTTTGGCGAGAGAATCGGCTTCGGCGATGAAGTTCGCGACCGGGTCAGAGGAGGCCAGAACCGCCCAAGGCAGACAGAGCACACCGATGACACAAAGAAGACAAAGCTTCCGGCAATTGCACACCGCTCCAGCCCCCGTGTCTTGTGAAGACCCCAGAAAGGAGGCGGGAAGACTCCGGCTCTCACCTCAACCCGCAACGCACGTTGAGTTCAAGCTCACCCCACCTCTTTCCTGGGGTCGTTCGATACCTATTTGAGAAGAATCATCTTCTTTGTAAGCGTTTTCTCCCCTGCTTGCAACCGATAAAAATACACTCCTGTGGTGACGGAATCGCCCCTGGAGTTCCTCCCGCTCCACAGAAACTTCTTGTGACCTTCCGTCATCACCTGATCGACGAGGGTCGCCACCCGCTGTCCGGCCACGTTGTACACAGAGAGGGTCACGTGTTGTTTCTCAGGTATCGTGAACTCGATCGTCGTCGCCGGGTTGAACGGGTTGGGGTAGTTCTGCTGAAGCGCGAGAACGAGCGCCTTCGTCTTGACCTTCACGGTCTGCGACAGCACTTCGCTCCCGTCCGAAAGGACCACACCCAATGTGTAATCGTACTCACGGTTGGACTGGGCGTGGTCGTCCATCCACTGTCTGTCCGCGACGGGAACCAGACCCTCGACGTTTACGAGTTCGGCCGGCCCGGAGCTCGTTTCGGCGCGGTAGATCTTGAATCCCGTCACGTCTTCGTCCGAGACCACCTCCCACGAGAGCCGCACCCCGTCGTCGAGCGCCTCCGCAGAGAAGCCGCTCACGAACACCGCCACCGGTTCCTCGATGATGGCGAGACGACTCGCTTCTTTCCACAAGCTCGGATTCCCGACGATGGAAACCCTGTACACGATCGACTGTTCCACATGCTCCCGTATCGCCGGTATAGCCAGGACAGCGGGTGGCGGTGCAAACGAATCGCCCGGCGCAAGAACCGGCGTCACCCCAACGACCTCCGTGTATGCGCTCGCGACGGCCGCAGCCGCTGAGGCGCTAAGAAGCTCCCTCACGGCGCTCGGAGTCTGCGACGCCGTCTCGCCGCTCGAGAGAGTGCCGCCGGAGAGCGCCGCCGGCCCGGTGGTCGAGATCATGTACGCGTACGAGTGACTCGCGTCGGTGATATTCTTCATTCGGAAGCCCGCGAGCTCCACAAACGGCACCGTCGTGTACGCCGGGATCGTGAGCGGATCGGCGGGAAGCGTGATGGCCACGAACGACGTATTGAGGAACGTCACCGTCTGCGGCCCCGAGTTGGTGACCAGCGCAAGACCCGACCCCGTCGGGTCGAACACGATCGCCTCAGGATCCTCACCCGCGAAAAACGATCCAAGAACCGTCGTCACCACTTGGAACGGCGGAACCGTTCCGTCCGACTCGATGACACCGATCGCGCCCTGTATGTCGATACCGACGACCTCGATGGCGTCGTTCTCCTCCTGGATGAGGTAGAGAATCGTCCCGTCCGGGTTGAGCGTGATCCCTTTGGTCGCAGAACTCCCCTGGACGGTGGCAACAACATCGTTTTCGCCCAAACTGTTCGGGACAATGTTGTATATCTTGACATTCCCTTCCGTTGTGAGAACAAAGAGCAGCGATCCGTCCGGGTTGATCGTGACTCCCTTCGTCGCTATACCCGTGCCCGCCGTCGCGATCACGCTGTAGCTCAAGTCACCCGAGTTCAGCACTTTGTACCCCGTGTTGGTTCCGACGTAGAGACGACTGCCGTCCGGATTGATCGTCACACCTTTGGACGGGACCCCAGTACCGGCCGTGGCGACCACCGTATGGTGGTTCACGCTCTGATCATCGCTGTCGATGATGTCAATGTTCTTCGAGAAATTGGACCCCGCGTTGACGACGTAGACCCAATTCCCATCGGGGTTCACCACGACATCGTTCGGGAAACTCCCGACGAGAAGCGTCTTTACGACCTTGTGATACTCAGCTGGCACGTTCTTGTCGGTGCCGATGATCGACAAAGTCCCCGAGGTGAAATTCGGAACATACGCGTAGGTCCCATCGGGGTGCACGTCGATCGACATCGGATAGTCACCCACGGAAATCGCTTGGAGCGATGTTTTCGTCGCGATATCGATCGGGACGACCACGTCGTTCTCCGGACTCACCGCGTACGCCATCGACCCGTCGGGGTTGATCGTCACGCCCTTCGTCGGTGTGCCGGTGCCCGCCGTGGCGACGACCTCATCCGCCGCCGTGTTGGTCGGCACGAGGACGCCGAACGCCAGGGCGTTCGACGTGTCCGCGCCGTTATACACGCGGACCGTTCCCGTCTGGGCTCCCACAGGCACATTCACTTTGAGGTAGTCGAAGGCACCCGCGAACGGGATGGCCTGTTTGTTGTTGAAGAGCACTTTGTTCTGCGACGCCGTCGCGTTGAAGCTCACCCCCGAAAGCACGACCGTGACTTCAGCGGTCGCGCTCGGCGGGCTGACAGACTTGAGCGCCAAAGGCGGTGCGGCGGCGGTCGTGAATGCCGCGGTGGTCGGGTGGTCAAGTGCGCCGCTGTTGGCGTCCTTGACACCGCTCGAGATTTCCAACGTGTATGGCGTACTGAACGCCAAGGGCACAGACGGGGCGATGGAAACCTTCCTGAACTGATCCGTGAACCCGAATTTCCCCGGGACCGCGGCTGTTCCCGATGTCTCGTGGAGATAGAAAGACGTCGTGGTGATGGTCGCGGGGTCTACGGCCCGGCTGAACGTCGCCAGGATTGTCGTCGTCACGGCTACATCGCTCGCCCCGTCGGCCGGCATGAGATCCACGAGCTCGAGAGCAAGCGAGTTGGGGTCCGCCACAGCCTCGGCCGTGAACGTGGCCGGAGACCCCGTCACTCCCAGAACACTGGCCGTCACGGTCTGTGTGCCGAGAGTCGACCCGAGTTTCCAGTTCACTTCGGCGTAGCCTCCCGCGCTCGTTTGGACCACCTGAGTCGCACTGTTGTTCGCCGGAAAAACGCCCCCGGATGCGACCTTGAATGTCACCGG
>Ga0315275_10001200_pt1 | contig 22608 bp, 23 predicted proteins | sample YL17G03_0_MG_FD_205557 | JGI IMG/M metagenome (GOLD analysis project Ga0315275, IMG submission 205557) | Sediment microbial communities from Yellowstone Lake, YNP, Wyoming, USA - YL17G03_0 | ecosystem: Environmental > Aquatic > Freshwater > Lake > Sediment | place: USA: Wyoming | collected...
AATACTGCTATTGCCAAAAATAGCGGAAGTCTTAATTTCATGCTTCTTTGCGGAGAAAAAAACTGCTCAATTGGGCCGGATTTTTTCCTGCCATGGAGTTCGTTTTCCTTTTTCAAGGCTTCGTCTTCAGTGCGACCGAGATAAATAGTCTTTACCCTGCCGTTTTCTCGCACGCTTGTATAATAGTAAACTGTGCCCCTGATTACTTTTTTATGCATACGCAGCCTACGTATAACGCTTCTCGAAGGTGTAGGTTACACTATTCCGAGACACCCAATATTATAATTGGCCTAGAATGTATATATACATAATCCATTAATCTGATATAAATATTACAAAATATCACAAGGTTTGCAAGATTTCAGTCGCCGGATTTTCCCGCTGTTATAACGACTGGCTTTTCCATCACGATTACCGTGTGCTCTGCCTGGGCAACCGGCATGGAGTTTCTTTCCTTGAGCACTGGATAGCTTCTTATGGCCTCGCTGATTTCAAGCTGCCTGAGGGCAAAGGAAACCTTGAAATTTGAAAGGCCTTTTTTCACCAGCCACCGCTTGCAGAAAGGAAGGCCCATGTATTCATTGCCGGCCAGTTCAAGAATCATCCTCGCCTCTGGAAGGCGAACGGGTTTAGGCTGGAGCAACGAGAATATTTCGTATGGTTCCGATTCCTTTACGTAGCCGTTCTTCTCGCAGACGAAAGGTTCGAGCGCTATTACGTAGCCTTCTTTGAGTTCTTCCTTGGAATCGTTTTTTATGTTGGGTATGGTCGGCGGGCCGTGTATGATGTACTGGTCAAGGCCATGGCCGGTGAGATTGACCACAACGCCGAGACCGGCGGCTTCTACTGTCTCGTTTATCGCCCGGCTTATCTCGGAGATTTTCACGCCCGGCTTTATGATTTTAATGCCGGCATTGAGCGCATGCTCAACGACTTTTATTAGTTCGCTCTTCTCGCTGCAGTATGTATAGGCCATGTCAGCGACCCAGCCATCAACATGCACGCCGTGGTCTATCTTGACCAAATCGCCAACTTTTATGACGGTCGCATCATCAGTCTTCGGCGTGTAATGCGCAGTCACGTCATTTATCCCGATGTTGACAGGGAAGGCAGGCTGGCCACCCAGTTCGATGATGCGCTTCTCTATGAACTCCACCAGCTCTAGAATTTTCATGCTAGGTTTTATTTTTTCCATCACTTCTGACTTCAGCTGGCTTGAAATTTTGCCGGCTTTCAAATATTTTTCAAGAATCTTTTCATCCATACGATTTATTCACGGACCTAATTTTTAAACTTTCCCCTTGGGCAAATAAAAAATAAAAATTAAAACAAAGGCCTGAAAAATCAAAGGCCGGCGTCTTTCCTCAGCACCGCTGCCTTGTCCGTCTTCTCCCATGTGAAGTCCGGGTCGTTCCTGCCGAAGTGGCCGTAAGCAGCCGTCTTCCTGTATATCGGCCTTCTGAGCTTCAGGTACTCGATTATCCCTGCGGGCTTGAGCGGGAAATGCTTCCTAACAAGCGAGCATATCTCGTTGTCGCATATCTTGCCAGTGCCGAACGTGTTGATGTTCACTGACACGGGTTCGGGATAGCCGATTGCATAGGCGAGTTGTATTTCACATCTCTTCGCGAGGCCTGCCGCGACTATGTTCTTCGCGATGTATCTTGCCATGTAAGCTGCAGAACGATCGACCTTCGACGGGTCCTTGCCGGAGAACGCTCCTCCGCCGTGGCGTCCTATGCCGCCGTACGTATCGACGATGATTTTCCTTCCGGTCACGCCTGCGTCTGCGTAAGGGCCGCCGCGCACGAATGCGCCGGTCGGGTTGACGAAGAAGCGCGTTTCGCTGTCTAACCAGTCCTTGCACACGGGCTTTATGACCTTTTCAATCATCTCTTTCTTTATGGTTTCGTGGCTCACGCCTTCGTCGTGCTGCGTCGAAACGACGATTGCGTCCGCCCTAAGCGGCTTGCCGTTTTCATCGTACTCGATTGTCACCTGCGACTTGCCATCAGGTCTCATCCATTTCACTTCGCCTTTCTTCCTGACTTCGGCCATCTTCATCGCCAGCTTATGCGCAAGCATTATGGGTAGTGGCATAAGCTCAGGCGTTTCGTCGCATGCATAACCGAACATCATACCCTGGTCTCCGGCTCCCTGCTCCTTGGTCATGCTCCTTTCCGCAGTAACGCCTTTGTCTATGTCAGGACTCTGTTCTGTGAGCTGGACCCACACGGTGCACGTTTCGTGCTCTATGCCATACTCTGATTTCGTGTAGCCTATGCTCTTTATCACGTCTCTTACGACAAGCGGTATGTCCACATACGTATCTGTCGTTATCTCTCCGAAAACCATGACTCCCCCGTTCTTCGTGCCGCATTCGCAGGCGACTCGCCCGTTCGGGTCTTCCTTATATATGGCATCCAATACAGCATCTGATATCTGGTCGCACATTTTGTCCGGGTGGCCTTCTGTCACGCTCTCAGACGTGAGCAGAATCTTCTCCTTTTTGCATGTCTCCATAAAAAATCACCTCAAATCTATCTCAGACGACATTTTAATTTACTTAATATGAAAAACCTATTTATATTGATTTTTATATCTTATTGTTAAAAATTATAACCGGTGAGAATAATGGAACTTACACTTGTCACAGGAGAGTACATCAGGAAAATGAGGATGGAGCGTGGCCTTTCCCAGACGGAAGTCGCAAGGTTCGCTGACATATCCCAGGCGCATGTCGCAAAAATAGAGAACGGCAGAGTTGATCCTCGTCTTTCGACGATAAACAAAATACTGCTAGTGCTTTCGGAAAAGGAGAGAGTCGCCAAAACATGCGGAGATATAATGAGCAGGGTAATCTTCGTGCGGCCGGACACACCCGTCAAAAAAGTTATAGCGATAATGAGGTCATCCGGCTTTTCGCAACTGCCGGTAATGCAGGGCGGCAGGCAGATTGGCGGCATAAGCGAAGAGACGCTTCTCCATAGTATGGGCAGGAAAATAGAAAGGCTTCAGGCAAAGGACATAATAGAGGAAACGTTCCCCATCGTCGACGCGGGCGACAGGACCGATATAATCCGGCCGCTCTTGGAGACGCATGCTGCGGTGCTCGTTTCATCAAAGGGAAAAATATGCGGCATAATAACGAAGTCCGACCTGCTTGGCATGAAATAACCTGAAAAACACTTTTTTAAATAGCAGGCCCGTATTATAACGCTTCATAACGCTTCGTGGTCGTGATTCTATGGTTTGGGAGTTGTTTTCGGCAAAACTGCAGGCGCTTCTGAAAGAACGCGGTTTCGACAGGCCCACTTCCATCCAGCGCGAGGGCATACCTCCGATAATAAAGGGGAAAAACACGCTGCTCATCGCCCCGACGGGCGTGGGCAAGACAGAGAGCGCCCTCCTTCCCGTTTTTGACGAATATATCAGGAATCGTGTAAGCCTGAAGCCGATATCCATTCTTTACATAACGCCGCTCAAGTCGCTCAACCGTGATCTGCTCAAGCGTATAATGTGGTGGGCGCAGAGCCTCGACTTCGAGGTGAGCGTGCGCCACGGCGACACGAGCCAATACGAGCGCGGCATGCAGGCCGCGAACCCGAGTGACATGTTCATAACGACGCCCGAGACGCTGCAAGCGATGCTCGTCGGCAGCCGCATGAGAGAGCACCTTAAGAACGTGCGCTGGGTCGTGATAGACGAGATACACGAGCTGGTCGAGAACAAACGCGGCGTCCAGCTTTCCGTCGGGCTAGAGCGCCTGAAGGAGTTAATCAAGGACAAAGACAAAATCCAGATGATCGGTCTTTCGGCGACCATCGGCACGCCCGCGAAAGTGGCGGCATTTCTCACCGCAGGCAAGCCCTGCGAGATAATCAACACGGTCGAACGAGGCAGGATGGACATACGCGTCGAGGCGCCGAGGCATGAAGCACAAGACGACGGGATCGCGGAAAAAGTACTGGTCGGGCCCGAGACCTCCGCGCGGCTCAGAAGGATTGCTGAGCTCATAGAAAAAAACCGCTCCGTCCTCACATTCACCAACACGCGCGAGTTCTCGGAAGTCCTGTCATCGCGCCTGCGCATGATGAAACCGTCGCTGCCGATAGAGACGCATCACTCGTCGCTTTCGAAGGAAATACGCATCGATGCAGAGGAGCGCTTCAAGCAGGAGAAGCTCAAAGCCCTCGTCTGCACCTCGAGTCTCGAGTTGGGTATAGACATCGGTTCTATAAACCTCGTGCTGCAATACATGTCGCCCAGGCAGGTCTCGAAGCTGCTCCAGCGCGTCGGCAGGGCAGGCCACATGATTTCCGAGGTCTCGAAAGGCATTGTCATCTCGACGGATTCGGACGACTGTTTCGAGGCGAGCGTGATAGCGAAGCTTGGGATGGAGAGAAGGATAGAACCGACCAGCGTTTATGAGAAATCGCTCGACGTACTCGGTCACCAGATAGTAGGTTTAACACTGGAAGAATACAAAATACCGTTCGACAGGACGTACGAAATCATAAAGCGCGCCTACCCGTTCAGGAACCTGACGAAAGAAGAGTTTTTCGAGGCAGCAAAACTGATGGAGAAGCTGGGATTCATATGGGTGGGCTCCAAATTCGACGATTTCGTACCTCTCCGCCGCCGCAAACCTGCATGGCTTTACTATTACCAGAACCTTTCCACAATTCCTGACGTGAAGAATTACAGGATAATAGACATGATCACTAACAAGCATGTCGGCACTTTAGATGAGGAATTCATCGCGATTCACGGGCGTCCGGGCACGTCTTTCGTCGTCAAGGGCCAGGCATGGAGAATCGTCGACGTGAGCGAGAACAAGATTCTGGTCGAGCCAGAGGAGAATGCAAGCGCAGCGATACCTGCATGGGAAGGCGAGCTCATTCCCGTTCCTTTCGAGGTTTCCCAGGAAGTGGGCCGCCTGCGCAGGAAAATAGCTGGCATGATTAAAAATGGGACGGGAAAAGAAGAAACGCTCGAAAAAATAATGGCAGATTATCCTGTAACGAAGGATGTTGCCTCGAAAATGTTGAACACAATAAACAAGCAGGCGAAGTACGGCTTCGTCCCTGACCACGAGAACATGCTGGTCGAATATTACGATGATTTCGTCGTCATGCATGCGCCTTTCGGCTCGCTAATAAATGAGACTCTTGGTCGCGTGCTTTCGACGCTGCTCACCAACAAGCTCGGCTCAGTCGGGCTCGAAACTGATGCCTACAGGATCATAATCAAGCTTCCGGGTTATCAGTATCAGGAAGTTCTCGAAACCTTCAAGGCGATTAAGCCTGAAGATATTCAGGGCATACTCGAAATGACGCTGCCAAGGAGCGAGCTTTTCGAGTGGCGTTTCATCCACGTAGCGCAGCGCTTTGGCATGATAGGCAGGAACGCCAACTTCGGCAAGGCATACGTGCACAAGATTATCGACGTTTATTTCAAGCAGCCGCCGTATCTCGAAGCGCTGAACGAAATTTTTCAGGAGAAGCTCGACGTCGAGGGTGCGAAAAAAGCGCTGAACGACATAAAGTCGGGCAAAATAAAGGTCACTTTCATGGCTGGACTATCGGAGCTTGGTCAGATGGGCCTGGAGAAGCGTTATGAAATCGTAGCTCCCGACAGACCAGACGGCGAAATATTAAAGGCATTCGAGAGGCGACTGTTAGATACGAAAATCGGGCTGGTTTGCGTGAACTGCGGCGAGATAGTCTCCTCATCTGCCGTTGAGAATATACCAGAAAAAATACGCTGCAAAAAATGCGGGGCGATTCTCGTGGGCTACGTGCCGCACAGGTACGTTCATGAAGGGCAGAAAATTATAAAGAAACACCTCAAGGGGATTGCGCTTACAGGGGACGACGAGAAGCATTACAACATGATTCACGACTCCGCGTCGCTCATAGTCGCGCACGGCAGGGAAGCGGCACTCGCGCTGGCGGGCCGCGGCATAGGCGCGCAGACGGCGGCCAGAATTCTGAGAAAGGGCCGCAAAGGCAATGAGCTGCTCAATGAAATTCTGCAGGCTGAAAAGCAGTTCGCAAAAACCAAGAAGTTCTGGAAGAGGTAATTCAATCTTCCATCAAATCTTTTACGAATTTCTTTGCATCGAACAGTTCGATGTCCTTGTATTCCTGGCCCAAGCCTATGTAAAGGATTGGCTTCCTGACAGCGAGACACGCGGAAACCATGCCTCCTCCTTTCTCGTTAACGTCTACCTTTGTGAAAATCATAGCGTCCACTCCGACCGCCTTGTCGAAATTCTTGGCCTGTTCGACCAGATCGTTTCCTGCGAGCGAATCCATCACCAAGATTTTCAGGTCAGGCTTGTTGACGCGAACGACTTTTTTCAGTTCGTCCATGAGGTTCTGGTTCGAGTGCGAGCGTCCCGCCGTGTCAGCGAGCACGAAGTCGATCCCCTTAGCTTTCGCATGCTCTATTGCATCGTAAATTACCGCTGCGGAGTCTGCGCCGTATTCGTGCTTTATCACCCTGAGGCCGAGCTTGTTACCGTGCACTTCGAGCTGCTCTATCGCGGCCGAGCGCCAGGTGTCACCAGCAGCGAGAACGACGTCGAATTTCCTGTTTTTAAGGTAATGCGCAAGCTTCGCTATCGACGTTGTTTTTCCAGAGCCGTTGAAGCCCAGGAAAACGACGCAGATCGGCTTCTTGGCCTTGACAAGTTTTTCAAGCTCCACTTGTCCCTGGTCGAAAATCTCAAGCAGAATGTTCTCGAGCGTCTTTCGTATGTCCTTCTCTATTTCCCCTCTTTTCAGCTGCTTTCCGGCAAGCAGCCTTTTCATCTCCGCCTTTATGAACTCGATTGTCTCGATGGTCATGTTGGCTTCCATGAGACCGAGTTCCATCTCTTCGAACAATGAATCAATGTCGTTTTCAGAAATCTTTCTCTCGAGGACCCTGCCGGTCAGTCTGTCCATCAGGCCGGGTTTTTTCTCAACCGGTTTCTCGGCGAGTCTTTCAGCATCTTCTATCTTCGTGGGCTCGATTTTCTGTTCAGACTTCTTTTCAGTTTTAGGCTCAGGCCCGGGTTTTTCATGAAACGGCTTCGCCTCCGGTTTTTTCTCCACTTTCTTTATTTCTTTCTTCTCGGCGTGCTTCACCGGCCCGGCTGTAAGCTCTTCCTTTTTAATCGCCGGCTTCTCCATTATTTCTTCTGCGATATGCGGCACTTCTTCCTTCCCCCTGATTTTGTCGCTGAGCTTTTCTACAGATTCGGAAAGCTTCTTCTTGAGAAAGCCGAACATAATAACCCTTTTTGAATTGCTGGTTTTTAACCTTTCCATTCGTCCTTTTTAACTTTTGGTTTTACGCCTGACAAATAGGCAGCCTTGGTTATCGCATGCGTGCCGGCCGGCGAGGTGAGAAAGATGAATATTATCAGGAAAGCGCATTTCACGAGCAACGGCGTCGCGAAATAATCGACCATCACGCCGATGAGGACGAGGCACGTGCCGCCGACGGTCACGACGGTCTGCGCGTGCGAGCGGCTGTAAACGTCCGGGAAGCGAATGAGACCCAGCGCCCCGATTACCGAAAGCACGCCACCGAGCAGCATGAGCACTATCCCTATCGTTATCATTTATCCACCTTGGCCTTTTCCGCGCCGGGTTTGTCCATCAGGTATTTCGAAATCGCGATAGTTGAAAGGAACGATATCATGGCATAGACAATCGCGACGTCCGCGAACATCTGGTTGTTGTAATAGACGCTGAGAATGACTATAACTGCTATGACTACCGAGTTTATCGTGTCGGAAGCGAGGACCCTGTCCGGAGCGGTCGGCCCTCTTATCGCCCTCGCTGCGGCTATGAAAATCGCCAGAACCAGCAGCATCAAAACATATTCTATCATGTCAATCCCATATTTTTGTCAGCAGCCTGTCGAATACGCCAGCAATCTGCTTCTTGTCGCCGCCAGCGTTCAGCCAGTGGACGTAAACTTTGCCAGGCTTCGCTTCCAACGTTAGCGTGCCCGGAGTCATGGTTATCGAGTTCGAAAGCATGGTTATGCCCCATTCGCTCCTGTGCGGATGCGGCACTTCGACGATGGCCGGGTTTATCCTGCCGGTTATTATCCGCTTGGTGACGTCGTAAACGCATAGCACTTCCTGGTAAATGTAATAGGGAATGTATGCCAGCAAATAAACAAGGCGTTTCGCGTAATTCTTGCCTGGTTTTTCGATGAAGAACCGCCCGAAAACGACTGCGATGACCAGCGACACGACGCCGCCCGTGACCACTTCCTCGAAGGTGAAACCGCTGAGAATTGTCCAGAAAGCCCAGAGCAGGACAAACAGCAAAACGGTGACTTTCATATAATGAATATTGCAGCCGCGTTAATTAAGTTTTAACGGACCGCAGAAACAGTATTAATTTTGTCGGTTGCGCTGGTTATTTTTTGTGGTGAGCATGTTCAGTTTTGTGTTCGTGCGCTTCGGCCGTGTGCTCATGCTTCGCTTCTTTGTGTACCTCGTGCTTGTGCTCGTGGTGAGCTTCAGTTTTGTGGTGCTCTTCACTCTTGTGTTCAACCTTGTGCTCGGCTTTTTTGGCATGATGTTTCGTTTTCTCGCCCTTGGCCTCAATTATTTTCTTTTTCGTTTCCTCAAAAATAACCGGCATGTCTTTGGGGTCAGCTTTTTCTCTGAGATAAGATGAAAAAAGTTTCTTGTATTTTGCGGGGTCTTCCACCATGACCTTCTCCGCGTATGCTGAAATATGCTTTCCGGAAATCCTGTCCTCTGACGGAAGGGCTTCTTCCGAATGCGGGACATCCAGACCGCCGTCGACCGCTCCTTTAAGGGCGGAAAACAGCGCGTTGCCCGGCGTTTTTATGTAAAGACCGATGTCAAGTATCGCCTTAGAAACCTTGTGCTTCTTGGCGCGCTCGGCGCAGAGCAGTCCGGTGAGGTAGGCGGCCGGTAAGTTGCCGCCATGGAATTTCCATCCGAACTCCTTCAGTTCGCTTGATATCGCGGAAGCCACGACCTTGTCGCCGCTCTCTTCGAATTTGACAATCTGGCAGAGGAAGTTGTTTAACGAGCGCCTCACGACGAGTCTCGGCTCGCCTGATTTCAGAAGGCTTAGCCTGAGATGATAGTCAGTCCTTCCCTCCCTGTGACGCCTGTGCGGCAATATAAGATTAGGATTTTTTCTCATTCTTGGCACCTTTTTCTTTGGATGTTTTCTTCTCCTTGCTCTCTATAAGCTCCTTGCTCTTGAGGTAGTACAGGAGGTGGTTCTTGTTCCTGAACGCGCCTCCCTTGACCATGTAGTAAAGCTTCCTGTAATCATTAACTTTCAGCTTGCCTTCGTTCCTGAGCTGGCGCAGCAGGCGCCTGAGCGATCTCACCTTGTCCATCCAGTGAGTCTTGCTGTCCTTTCTCGAGAACTTTCGTCCTTTACAGCTGCCCTTGCCGCTTCGCCTGCCCTTCTTCTTCTGGCTGAGCCTGTAGCCGGAGTATTTTTTGCTTGCGCCTCTCTTGTTGACGACGGTTATCGCGCCATGTGATATGAGCCTTTTTATGTCGTTCCTGGTTATTGCTTCCTCGACGCTCTTCTGGTCGAGTATGCGCACCCTGGAAATGCCGACTTTCATGACCTTCGCAGCCAATTTTTTCTGTGTGCTTGAATTCATAAACATCATCTTATTCGGAACCGAAATCCTGCAGCGTGTGCTTGAACTCGGAGTTTTCGGTTATCTTCTTCTTGTTCTTGAGTATTTCCCTTGTAATGATCCATGATATCAGAGCGAGCGACTTCTTGCCGTTGTTGTTGGCCGGGATGACAAGGTCAACGTCGTTCGCCTCGTTGAACGTGTCGCACAGCGCGACAATCGGGATGCGCTTCTTCTTCGCTTCCACTATTGCCTGCCTGTCGATGAGCGGGTCTATGAGGAATATGACGTCCGGTTCGTAGAAGTCGCGGAAAGACGGGTTCGTCAGAGTCCCGGGCGGGAAGCGTCCTGCTATTGCCTTGCCGTCCAGAATCTCGGCGAACTTCCTTGCCGGGGTGACCCCGTTGCCCTTTCTTGAAACAATCATGATGTTGTCGAATTTTGAAAGGAACTGCGCGGCCGTCCTTATCCTTTCGTCAACCATCTGGATATTAAAAACAGCAAGCCCGTCCTCTCTGATTTTGTAGACGAACTGCTTCATATATTTCGTGCATGTCTTCATGCCTATATGCACTCCCGAAGTCAGGTACTCGGTCCTGTCGACCAGCATCTGGCTTGGCTGCGCGCCAGCAAGGTCTTCTTTCTTCATCTTTACGGTCATGTCATTTCACCGGTAAACACAAACACGCTTGATCACAAACACGCTTGATGCATGTTTTTATGGGATATGCTGATAGATAATCCTAATATATGTGAGGTATATTAATAAATATACGTTTTTTAAACCTTTTCGCCTATTCTGGAGTATGCAATTCGACTTCGAGGGCTTCGATGGCCTAAATGCCGAACTGGAGGATTTTACGGTCAGGAAGGCAAGGCAATGGGACAGGGTTTTCAGGATAGGTGAGGGCGGAAGCTTCTGCTTCACGATGATGCACGATGGCGTGATATACGCGCCCTGCGGCGACCATTACGTTTATGCGATAGACGCGAAGACGGGAAAGGAGATATGGAGGTTCCGCACAAACGAACGCAACTACGGCTCACCTTCGACTGACGGGAAGCTGGTTTTCATCCCCTCGTATGATAATCATCTCTATGCGGTTGACATAAAAACCGGTAAAGAAGCATGGCGTTTCAAGACCGGCGGAATGCTTTTCAGCACGCCCGGCGTTTGCGATGGTATGGTCGCTTTCGGCTCGGAGGACCAGAACCTGTATGCAGTCGACGCGGCCACAGGGAAGCTGCTCTGGCGCTTCAAGGCCGGTGGCCTGATAGCATCCACGATAACTTTTTACAAAAACGTGCTATTCTTCGGCTCCTGCGACCACAATATCTACTGCCTTGAAGCGAAAACGGGCAAGGAAGTGTGGCGCTTCGTCACAGGCGACGACGTCCAGATAAACAGGCAGATGCTGATAAAGAATGGCAGGATTTATTTCGCCGTCCTGGACAACCACCTCTACTGCCTCGACGTAAATACTGGAAAGGAGATATGGCGCTTCAGAACAGGCAAATACGGCAACGTCAGCACACCATCGTTTTACAGGAACAGGCTCTACCACTCCACGCGCGACGGTATCGTCTATGCTCTGACCATGGATGGCAGGGAGATATGGCGCTTCCGCACAGACGGCTTCATAGCCAAGAACATCGTGCATGAAGGCGTGGTTTATTTCGGCTCCGAGGACGCGTGTTTTTACGCCATAGATGCGGAGACAGGCAAAGAGCTCTGGAGATTCAAGGCAGGTTCGGGCATATATGACGATGCTAAAATACTGGGCGATTTAATCTGCTTCGGCAGCTGGGACTGTCATTACTACGCGCTCGACCGCAGGACAGGCGAAGAGGTGTGGCGCTTCGAGAGCAGCAGCCAACAAATCGCTTCCGTACCTTCGATTGAAAGCGAATATACATTGGAAATAAAGAAAGCAGTCCACATCGAGGACGCCATAAGCGAGGACAAATACGCATCGAAACACGAAAAAAGCGTATCACTGTCAGATTACAACGTCAAGAGCGAGTATTCAACAACAAGCGATTACAAGCAGAAAAGCGACTATGACACAAAGTTCATGATTTTCGAAGATGTTTTAGAAGGTGAGGATTTATGGATTTCTCATTCGAAGGATTTGAATCTTCTGATTTCGAGATGGAACTAGAGGACGTGACGGTCAGAAGAACCAAGAAATTCGATAGGCTATGGAGGATAGGAGAGGGCGGCAGCATCTGCCTTTCCGAGCTTCACGAAGGCGCGCTTTACTTCGGCGCTGCTGACAGCTATTTTTACGCGATGGACGCGGACAGCGGAAAGCTGCTGTGGAAATTCAGGGCCAGCGGCATAATAATGGGGAAGCCTTTCGTGAGAAGCGGCATTGTTTATTTCACGTGTTTTGACAGCCACTGCTATGCGCTGAATGCAAAAACAGGCAAAATGCTGTGGAGATACAGGACCGGTGGTCCGATATTTGAGGGACCATCCGGCGACGATAAGTTAATTTGCTTCTGTTCAAAGGATGGCAATGTCTATTGTCTTGACAAAATGACAGGCGAGGAGTTGTGGAGATTCAAGACGGGCGACGAGATAATATTTTCGCCGAGAGTGGCTGAAGGCAAAGTTTTCAGCGGCTCTTTCGATTGCAATTTTTATTGCATAGATGCGAAAACGGGTAAAGAACTGTGGAGATTCCGCACGGGTGACATGATACTGAATGATATCCCTCCTCTTGTGCGCAACGGTATCGTATACTTCTCGTCATGGGATAATAACACATATGCACTCGACATCAAGACAGGCAAAGAGGTATGGCGTTTCACGACTGGAAAATACGGCAACACTGACGGACCGATTTATCATAACGGGGTTTTTTACCAAGGTTCCAGAGACGGCATATTATACGCGCTTACTATGGACGGAAAGGAGATATGGAGATACAAGACAGGCGGGCTGCTCACACAGGTAATCGTTGTCAATGAAAGGATATACTTCAGTTCTGAGGACGGCTATGTCCGCTGCATTTCCACCGAGGGGAAGGACATATGGAGAATAAAGACCGACAACATAATGTGGGATATACCTCATTATCACAATGGAAAAATAATCTTCGGAACATGGGACTGCCGCGTGTTCGCGCTCGATGTTGAAAACGGAAAAGAGATATGGAGATTCACCACAGGCGGCGCGCCTTCTTATCTCCCGCCGGCCTATGAATCCTTCGAAGCGGAAATAAAAAAGGGAGTTCACATTGAGGACGCAATCTCCGAGGACCGCTATAAATCAAAACACGAGAAAAGCGTTTCTCTTTCAGATTACCACATAAAAAGCGACTACGCAACGACCAGCGAGTACAAGCAGAAGAGCGACTACGAAGTTCATTCATTGATTTTTAATAGCGATGTTTTAATCCCGCTCATAACAGAGCAATCAGACCGTTTTTTAAATAATATGGTGAATTTAGAATTATGGGACTGAAGTCTTTGAACCGCCTCGAGCCGACGCCGCGCGAGAACAGCCGTCCGCGTCTGATTAAACTGGCGTATGACCGCTCCTTTTTTCTGGTGATGAGGAATCCTGATTATGCCAGAAGTGTGGAAGCGATAATCGGAAGCCTGATGAAAGACGATATTGGAGCGGGCGATATAACGACCGACACGCTGCTAGCAAGTGAGAAGGCGACTGCGTCGATAGTAGCAAAGGAAAGCGGAGTTCTCGCAGGCGGCGAGGAATTCGCATGGCTCTGCAACCAGAACAAGATTATTGTTAATCCGCTGAAAAAAGACGGTGGCAAGTTCGAGACAGGCGACAAACTGTTCGAGCTCGAAGGCCCGAAAAACAGCATGTTTTTTGTCGAGAGGACCGGTCTCAACCTACTCCAGCGCATGAGCGGCATAGCGAGCGAAACGCGGAGGTTTGCCGACATTCTCGGTAAAGAAGGCCGCTGCATCGTTGCCGCCACGCGCAAGACGCCGTGGGGCTTCCTAGATAAAAAAGCAATAACGCTTGGCGGCGGCCATTCGCACAGGCTCGGCCTTTTTGAATCATTTTTGATAAAGGACAACCACATCGACGCGCTCAGGAATCAGAAGATTAAGGATCCCATCGCTTACGCGATTGACAAGGCATGGGAAATGCGAAAGCGCAGCGTCTTCATAGAAATCGAGGCTAGGAACCTGGAGGAAGCGGTGCGCGCGGCCGAGAGGTTCAAGTTCCTGCAGGAGCAGGCCAAAGAAATCAAGGCGTGCATAGTAATGCTCGACAACATGTCCCCGCAGGCGGTCAGGAAAACTGTAAACGCGCTCAGGGAAAAGAAGTTTTACGATTACGTTCTTCTAGAGGCTTCGGGGAATGTGAACGCGGATAACATCTTGCAGTACGCGAAAGCCGGCGTTGACGCCTGCTCTCTTGGCTGCCTGACACATTCAGCTAGGGCGCTGGACATAAGCCAGATTCTCACGAAGCTTTGATATCATTCTTAAAAGAGTTTTTTGATTTTCCAGATTCCGATATCGCCTCTTTTGACAGATATAGGATAATGAGGAATAAAACAATCTACAGGGGTGAAAAGGTATCCTTGGAAACGTGCAAAGCCGCATTGGCCTTCCTTTTGGAATTTTTACCGAAAATTAAAAACAAATTCGAAAGTCTTTCCAAATAGACAGCACCAATAGCCAGATAATTTTTTATATCACGGTTTCATTCTTAATGTATGGCAGACAAAAGCGAGAAAAAGATGAAAAAGGAATACTTCTACGTCCTTATAATCTTCGTGCTGATAGCCGCGATGGGAATCCTTTTAATACCGCAGACTCTTAACTCGGCGTCCCAGCAGAAGGTCGTCGAAAACGTCGTGGCGACTTACAGGACGCTGACGGAAAGTGACGTCGAGGCGCTTACGGTGAAAGACGAAGGCAATATATACAAAATTCTCCTTAGGCTTAAGCTGGCTGACGGCGACGTGCTGCGCGAAGCTTACGTCACGAAGGACGGCAGGTTCTTCTCGGAGGCGGGGAACGTGTTCGAAATATCGAATTTCACGGCTACGCTTGGAAAAGAGAAAAGCTTTGCCGAATGCCTGAAAGAGAAGAAGTTTGTGGTCTTCGGCCAGAAGAGCGAGCCGAACACGCTGCAGCAGCTCCTCGTAATCGGCAACTTCGCCAACAAGGTCTACGTCGACTGCACGGGTGCGAACCTACAGGCGTGCCAGCAGATTGGCATAAGCACGATACCGGTCATCTTCTACAACGACCAGAATTACACGGGTGTTCAAACTAGGCCATGGATAGAAGACCTGACAGGATGTAAATACTGAACCAGCGAATGGCTTTGCCAACTTTGGAAAATTTTATATTAAGGCTGGACCAAATAATTAATGTTGGACATTGATGTTCATCATCAATGTCGTTTAATTTGGGTTGGGCAACAAAGGGCGATGGGTATCGAAAATCTGATATTCGATGTTCTGAAGAAGGCTGAGACGTCGCTTACTATAGGCGAGGTTGCACAGAAAATAAACGCCCACCGCACGACCACGTCGAAGTATCTCGCCATTCTCGAAGCGAAAGGTATGATTAAATGCAGGAACGTAGGTAAGGCGAAACTCTATTACGTCGGTAACGGGACAGTAAAAATGAAAATGGTGTAAGCATGATGAAAAGCTCTTCGGTCGCTGGTTTGCTTTTGCTAGCAGTTGCCGTTTTCATTGCGTTCATTTTCATCTCGCCGGCTTACACAGTCTCGGCCGCCGGCAATTTCAGCTGCGCAATAACAACGAGCGGCAGCTGCTCTTACACGAAAGTGCTTTACATGCAGAATGATACTGGCGGTTACCAGAACGCGCATACGCAGAACGTCACACCGGGAACGTATGCCTACGCCGTATGCTGCGACTCGAATTCAACGCTTTCCCTCGGATGCGGGGAAGGCGTTCTCCTGAAGCTCAATGCCACGACCAACGCCCATGCCCAGCGCGGCGATTACGTCGGCCCCGGAATCACATACGGCGTTGATGCATGCATAAGCGTGAATCCGGGCTATTTCAACTGCACGTACGTCGACGACGCCTGCCCGGCCGACAGGGAATGCTTCGCATCGATGGCGAGCGCTTCGTCGTCGGAGAACAACGACACGGATGCTCACCTTGGCTCATGCACATATTACAGGAGAAAAATCTGCTGCAAGATTATTCCAAGGCTATCGGTCAGCTACGTGAGTCCCACGCCATCCGACGGCGTCAGGCGCGTGGCCAACACTGCGACGATAAACGTGACCGTCTCCTCTGACTCCGGCGTAACTGTCAACACGTGCACGCTGGAATGGAACGGCGCCAACGAGACCATGACTAAACGCGGCTCAGGCAGCAGCGTAAGCTGCGACACAACGAAAGCGACTGCCGACGGGACGGATTACACTTTCAATGTTTACGCCAACGACACTGTCGGCAATCTGGCCAATGAAACAACAAGACATTTCAGGGAAAACGATGAGCCGGAGAAAGTAGTGCTCACTTCGCCCGCGAACCAGTCACACACGACCGACAGGACGCCGACGTTCCAGTGGTCCGTCCCATCAGACGCGGACAGCGACACGCTTAACTACACCATAAACATAACGTGCTTCGGCGGCTGCTCGGACGACAACCGGATGGTTCAGGACATCACGACAAATTCGTACACTCCTACGCTAGAGCTGAAGTATTTCGGCGACGACAACTACTACTACAACTGGTCGGTGCGCGCCGGCGACGGTTATGAGTTCGGCAACTGGAGCGATGTCTGGAGACTGATAATAGACACGAACGTCACAATCATTATGCTCAACAACACGGTCGATTTCGGCGAGAACAGGCCGCCGCACTATGCCGACAACTCGTCCGACAACAGCCCCTATCCGTTCTCGCTGAGGAACACTGGCAACTGTATGATTAACGTCAATATTTCCGCGAGCGACATGCTCTGGGACACGGTAAGCACGCCTTCAGCTTATTTCACTTACAAGGCCGCTTCACTGAGCGGCGAGGGCGGCGCGTTCAACTGGAGCGGCTCACAGACGGCATGGTCCAGCGTCTCGTCCACCAACGCGAAGATTGTGGACTACCTCAACTACACGACCGGCAACAACTCTTTCGAGACGGACATCGGCATAGAAGTTCCTTTCGACGAGCCTCCCGGAGCAAAATCGTCGACTCTCGTATTTACAGGTGAATATCATGGACAGGGCTAAGATAACCTTTGCGACAATGAACCTCATGGTAATCGGGTTACTTGCAGTGCTGCTGGTAAACCTGCTCACGGTGCAGCTTGTTTACCCGAATAACAGGCTGAAAACGACCGACAGGAAGCCCGTCTTCAGGTGGATTGGCATACAGAGCGATTTCACGCTGTCGCTGGACGACGACCCGGGCTTTGCCAGCCCGCTGACGCAGGAAGTCGCTAGCAATTCGTATGCCCTGACCAGCGAACTGGAGTTCGGGACGTATTACTGGAAAGTCGAGTCCGGACCGTTCTCCAGCGGCGTGGGCAGGTTCACCGTGATTTCGAGCGTTGTCGTTTCGAGGAACGAAAGCGAAATTGCCAATGAGGGCAACACGCCGCTGCTTTTGGGAAGCCCGAGCATAACGGGCGCATTTGTGCTCGGCGTTAACGAATCAGTCGAAATAGGAGAAGATGCGAATGTCAAAGCGGAACAGGCTTAACGTGCTGGCGCTGCTGCTGGCGATGGCGGTCTTTGTCAGCATTAGCGCGGGCAGCGCTGCCGCCATTGGCGTAACGCCTGGAAGAACAACCGTTGATTTCGAGCCGAACCTCGAGAAGGAAGTGAATTTCACCATCCTGAACAACGAGCACAAGAGCTTCAATGCTTTCGTATACGCAGAAGATGAGCTGAAAGACGCCATAACATCTGACAAGAACATCGTCGAATTCAAGGAAACGGACAAGTCAAAAACCTTCACCTATAAATTCAAGCTGCCTGAAAAGCTCCAAGAGCCGGGCGACCACTGGGCCAAGATAATCATCATGGAAATGCCTTCTGCAACCGAGCAGAAGCCGGAAAGCCAAGTAGTCCTGGCGACCACCGCTGTCGTGCACCAGCTCAGGGTCAAGGTCCCGTACCCCGGAAAATACGCCGATCTCGACCTTGTTGTCAACGAAGCCGAGCCGAACGAGGACGTGAATTTCTTCGTCAAGGTCTTCAACATCGGCAGCGAGAACATATACAAGGCGTTTGCCACCGTCGACATACTCGGCGCGACCAACGAGAAAATCGCGACCGTCGAGAGCGAGCAGATAGCCGTCGAGTCGAAGAAGACAGGCGAGATAGCCATACCGTGGAAGGCGGAAGTGAACCCAGGGATTTATCACGCGGTCGTGACCGTTAATTACGACGGCGAGGTGCGCAAGATAGAAAAGAATTTCGCAGTGGGCGCCATGAGAGTCGAGATAATCGACGTCAAGGTAAGGAACTTCGTGCTCGGCGGCATAGCGAAGTTCGAGATAAACATGGAGAACAAATGGAACCAGAAAATAAGCAACGTCTTTGCCGAGATTGTCATGAGCAGCCAGGCGGGCGACCAGGTGGCGAGCTTCAAGTCTTCCGCCATAGACGTCGACCCGCTGCAGCGCGCGACGCTGTATGCCTACTGGGATACGGAAGGCATCGAAAAGGGAGCGTATGATGCGAAGCTCATCCTTCATTACGGGGAAAAGACTTCGGAGAAGCTGCTGAAGACGTACGTGAACCTTGAAAGCATAGAAACCGAGATTGTGGGCATAACGGCGAAAGTGATAACGGCAAAAGGCGGCGCTGTTGGGCCAGGCGCAGACATCCTTGTACCGCTTGTCCTGATACTTGTAATGATAAACGCTGGCTGGTTCTTCTACTTCAGGCGAAGGAAGAAATAAGCGCCGCTTAAAAGTCTAAATCTCGATAGTCTGCGACGAGCTGGAAAGGACCGAATCCCCGAACTTGACTTCTATAACGACTGTGTGGCTTCCGCTCCCGGCGGACGTGTCGATGCCGAACTGAGAGATGTCGAGAGCGTATGTGTATTCGCCGCCGTAGCCGGTGCCGTCGAAGTTTATTTGCGAGATTTGCTCGTGAATCCTGTTGTATGCCGCGCCGGTGCGTGCCACGAAGTCGCTGAACTTCATCGAGCCGCTTTTGCCGTCAAGATATACGATTACATCCGCGTCTTCCGGGATGAAGCCGTCGCTGGCGATAGTCACGCTAGCCTTAGCCGATATTTCGCTGAAAGCGGAAGAAGGTTTTGCAGTAGCGAAACCCGTTATGTCCGGCCTGGAGATAAGAATGAGTATCAGCACTATGCTCGCCACCGGAAGAATGTATATTCTCCTGTCCATTCAACATGTTATTGGCGCCAAAATTTAAATTGATGCTGCGAAGCGACTTCCGTTTTTATTAGGGGCGGGACAATTATAAATTATGCGGGATAGCTGGAAGTTTCTGTTCATTTCGTTTTTGCTAGCCGCGTTCATGGCGAACGCGAAAAACGCCTCGGCCATGACAAACGTGGGCAACTGTTCCGTTCTGGGCGCGGCAGGCGAAACCTATGTCCTCACGCAGGACATACTCAACAATGCGACGTCCGTATGCATGAACATAACCGCGGACAACGTCGTTTTCGACTGCAACAATCACACGATAGACGGCACTGATATTTCGGAATCCAGTGGCGTATACACCAAGTCAAACGGCGTGACGATAAAGAACTGCATCCTGACGGACTGGTGGTACGGCATTCGCTTCGCCAACAATGACGGCAATACCGTCGAAAACGTCAACGCGACCTCAAACCAACTAGGATTGTATGCTTTCGGCTCAACCGGCAACGCCATAAGGAACAGCCGCTTTTACACCAACAACGGTGACGGCATACGTCTTTCGCAATCCAGCTCGAACACGATAAGCGATTCCCAGCTTTCCGGCAACACGTGGAACGGCATTTACATGCTTTATTCTAATTACAACAACGTAACCGGCACGAACATTTATTCAAACATCGGGAGCGGCGCAAACCTCTCGGATTCGGACAACAACCGAATAGCCGGCAGCAGCATATACTCGAACGTCAAGTACGGCGTAATACTCCTTTCTTCTGACAGCAACACCATTACGAACGTCACTGCGACGCAGAACCAGCAGTCCGGCGTTTACCTGCTGACGTCGTCGGGCAACAACATCACCGCAGTCAACTCCTCGCGCAACAGCATAAACGGCTTTTATCTTTATTCGTCATCCGTCAGCAACATTCTCCGCGACATAAACGCGACCGGCAACAACGTGGACGGCATTTATTTCGAGTCTTCATCGAGCAACGACATAAGGTCATGCAACATAGAAGACAGCACCGCTTACGGGATTGTAATACAACTCTCCTCCAATAACAACTTCACGGCATGCGGCATCAGGTCAAGCCGCGACATTGGCCTGAGGCTTTTTAATTCTGACGGCAGCTATTTCACGGACATTGTTATTTTCAACTCCACCAACTATGACATCTATTCCTCAGGCTCTAACAACATTTATTTCATAAACACCACATTTAACGGCTCGAAAACTTCTATCAACAACAATGCAGTGATATGGGTTAAATGGTATCTGGACGCGCAGGTAATCGACATAAACAGCAGCAACCCGGTCGAAAACGCGAACGTGAGCGTGAGCGACGTGTTCGGCTCCGTCGCTTTCAGCGTCCTGACCAACTCAAGCGGCCATGCCGCAAGGCAGGCCGTTACAGAATACAACCAGACGCCATCGGGCAGAAATTACTATAACAATTACACGATAAACGTCACTACTTCCGGTTTCTACAGCAACCAGACCAGCGAGAACGTCACGTTCAGCCTTGCGGCGGTTATATACGTGGAAAGCACAGGCATGCCAAATGTTGTGGTGAAAACGTACACCCCTGAGCTTTACGAGAGGGAAATTTTCAAGCCGGGCAGGATCCTGAGAATACGGGCGCTTGTGGACCTGGCCACAGGAAGGGAATACCTAAGGAACTCGACAGTCGTGATAAGGGATAATTACAGTGCAGTCGTCGTAAACAACGCGCTTATGGCTAACATCTCCAACATAACCGACGGCTATATATATGAATATAATTACAGCATTCCAAGCAACGGCGAAGGCATCTGGACGATAAACGTCACCGCGACGGATTCGCTGTCAAGGAAGGGTTACGGTTACAAGAGAATCGCCGTTTCATCGCTCACAATCCAGGTAAAGCTCGTCCTCAACAGCACTTCGGATAGCATTTACGTGCCGGGTACAGGAGAAACTGCGTTTTCCGGGCTCACCAGCAACGAATATGCAAGTCCTGGCCATTATTATGCCGCTTCGTACTCTGACAACGTGCTTAAAGCTGTTGTCTTTTCCACGCTGAACCCTATATCTGTGTTCACTGAAAAAGGTTCTGCTGACTATAAAATAGGGACAAGCCAGCGCTTCGCCAATTCCATGGTGCTTTTGGCTTTTTCAAAGGGCAACTGGATGGCCCTAAACAACAGGATAGCTTTAATTGAAAGGGGCGAATTCCTTTCTTACTCCGAACCGAGTTTCGCGTTCGGCCTGGGCGGCAATTACCCCCTTAAGGTTATCATGGAATACAGCAGCCTTGGCATAAACAAAACTTCAGTCATAGGCAAGGGTTACAACAGGCTTGTGGTCGAGAACACCGGCAGGATTGCGGGAAAGCCTGAAATAATAATAGAAAGGGCATGAAACGATAATCATAAACGATTAATGGGCTCAATAAACGTTTAAATAATTTATGCGGTAAATAATTATTGTTATAAGACTGATATTGGATAAAGATTCAGCAGAGGGTGTTTATTGTGGGAGCTTTAGGGGACAAAGTAATAGTGGCTATGGCGATTGTTTTGGTTTTGATGTCCTTTGTGAGTACGTTTTTGATATACAGTTTTGTGAATAATGTTCCAACGGCGGCTCCCAGCGAGGGCTCGGGCAAGGTGTCTCTGACAATAATGCCCAATGCCGAGCCTGTAACTGGTGCTGGGGTTGTTTCACTTAACATAAAGCCTTTGGAAAAATGATGATTGGGGTAAAAATGGGAGGTAAATGATGGTAAAAATATCAAACAATGGTTTAGCGGCTTTGCTTCTGGTGGCAATAGCGATTTCAGGAATGGGGGTTTTCACGATAATAACAATAACAACACCCACGGCAAAGATCACTGGCGCAGCCTCTGGCGTGACGAACCTGACGATTTCATCGCTCGCCTCGATAACGCTGCTGAGAAACGTTTCCGAATTCGGTTCAGGAGCGCCTAGCGCTGGTTCAACGCTTCACCTGTACACCAATACGACGAACGATAACGGCTTCAACAACGGCAGCGAGGGCAACGGGACGGTCTACGGAACCGGGACGCATGTTTACCCGTTTGTGGTAGAGAACGACGGCAACGACGACTCGACGTGCGTAAAGGTTCACGGTGATCCTGCAGCGACATTCATAGGCGGCAGCAACCCTGTATTCGAGGTGGCGGCACAAAACAACGAAACCGCTTCATGTGTGACCATGCACCCCGAATGGCAGACCGTATCAGGAGTCGACGTGAATGTCTGCGAGGCGTTGCACACTGAAGCCGGCGGCACTGGAGCCAACACGGTAAGGATATACTGGCATCTCGGAATACCGCAGGACGCCTCAGCAGGCGCAAAAATAAACACGATAGTAGTTACCGGGCAAGGCACGTGTTAAAACGTTTCCATTAAATGAATAGTATTGCTTTGTTGCTATTCATAATTTTATTTTTATTGAAAAACTGGCTAATGTACAGTTATGGGGTTCGCGTGGCTCAATAAACGTTTAAATAATTTATGCGGTAAATAATTATTGTTATAAGACTGATATTGGATAAAGATTCAGCAGAGGGTGTTTATTGTGGGAGCTTTAGGGGACAAAGTAATAGTGGCTATGGC
>Ga0315275_10001202_pt1 | contig 22587 bp, 20 predicted proteins | sample YL17G03_0_MG_FD_205557 | JGI IMG/M metagenome (GOLD analysis project Ga0315275, IMG submission 205557) | Sediment microbial communities from Yellowstone Lake, YNP, Wyoming, USA - YL17G03_0 | ecosystem: Environmental > Aquatic > Freshwater > Lake > Sediment | place: USA: Wyoming | collected...
ACCAAAACTGGAAACACGACACGGGTAACACCTATGCTCGGCCACCTGATTTCGTTTATTCCTGTTCCAGAGCTCGGACTGATTTTTTGGGATAAGGACAAGGTCAGCGAATTTACCCTGCTTGGAAAAAATATCAGCATGAAATTTTCTGATTCTGTTCTCTGCACTGGATACCGGGAGCAAGAAAAACACAATAAGTGCTTGCACAAGATGAGGGGGAATAAACAGTGCAATTACTGCAAATTCAGGGACATCGCGAAAGTGTACACGCGGCTCGATTTCGAGGGTTTTGAGGAGATGAAGGAGGAGTACACCCACCAGGAATTCAGCGTTTACCTTGCCGCATTCGGAAAAGAAATCATCAAGTGCGGAGTGACGAGGAGCGAGAGGGTTGAGATAAGAACAAGGGAGCAGGGAGCGGATTTCTGGATAGAGCTCCTGCGGTTTGATGATGCTGAAAAAGCATACAATGCTGAAATCGAATTGCAAAACAGATTCGATCTGAGGAATTTCGTTCGCAACGACACGAAACTGAAATTATTGCATGAGACGAAATCAAGCCTCACGCTCGAATCGAAAATAAAAGAAATAAAAGCGAGCGGTCTGTTCGAGAATAGTCTTTGCGAATCAAGAATCCTAGAAAACAGCTATCCTGTACCGGAATCGTTCGATGTCGCGTATTCGATTGATGGCTTGGTAAATGGCACCAAGGGAAATCTGCTTTTCTACAGCAAAGAAAATTCGAATTTCGTTGTCCCAATGAATCAGATGGTCGGAAGGGTTTTCATGCTAAAAGAATAGATTACCATTCCACTTTCTCCAGTTTCTTTACGAGCTCCATGTTTTTTCGCATCATCGCATTCGCGATTTTTACAAATTCGTTCCATTCCCCTCTTACTGGATCTACTGGAAAAGAAATAACCCCTGTTCCCTGGAATTCCATGACAACATGCTCCTTTCCGATTCCCTGTATCCCCCCTCGCTTCACTCCGCTGTCACGGATTTTTTTCATGAACTTCAATGCAGAATCCACATCCTTTGCCGCCACGTGGAGGATAAACGGCTCGGTCTTGAACCAGAGCGGAAGCTTTCCTGTGTAAGAGCATAATTTCATCTCTAATTCCTCAGGAACCACGGGCTCGTGCCATTTCGCATAATGGGACGCATCACCCTTCCTCTTCTCCATGTCAAAAACAAGCAGGTCGATCCTTCCTGAGCATGAGGAGAGTGTAATTAGGTCCTGGTTCTGGTTTATTTTTTCGAGCAAATTCATTATGGGCCTATCAACCTTTCCTTCCAAGACAGCCTTTTTGAAAGAATCCAGCTTAGCGTCCCTATAATTCTTCCAGGGCATGGTGATCTCCTAGAAAATTATGCAGTATCCGTTCCCCGTTTTCCGTATGCCAGACCTCTGGATGGAACTGCACCCCAAAAATTTCTTTTTCTTTGTGCCGCATTGCCTCGATTGCGCAGGTATCCGAATGGGCCAGTGCCACAAATCCCTTTGGCGCGCTTTTCACTTCATCAAAGTGCGACACCCAGGCATTGAATTTTTTTGGGACGTCCATGAAAAGATGGTCTGCATTGTCAACAAATATTTCCGATATTCCATACTCTGCCCTTATCCCACGGGCAACCCGGGCCCCGGCCAGGAAACCTATTAGCTGGTGGCCGTAACATATCCCGAGCAAGGGCTTATTGAGCTCTTCTTCAAGCACTTTTTTTACTATCACTTCGCTAAGGCCGTTGTTTCCTGCATAGACAGAGCCTGGCCCTCCGCTTAGTATTATGCTTTCAATCCTCGCTTCAATCGGCTTGACCGAACGCTCATAAGAAGCGGAGTTGTTCACAATGAGTGATTCGCGTCCAAGGTCCCTGCAGTTGCGCATGATAAGGTGCGTATACTGGGAGCCGTTATCAATGATGAGAATCATGAGCAGGATTAGGATTGATGGAGTATTTAATCGTTACTCGTTTTCATCAATCATCTATACGCACCAGCAATAGCTCCAATCACTACAGCGAAAAGAATTATCATTAATAATAAAAACAACAAGGCTGCGATAACTGGGAAAATAGCGAGGAAAATCGACCGTATGGGGCCCAGTTTATGTAATCTGCTATACACAAGGAAGAAAAGATATGCAGAATAAAATATTACTCCGATGGAAAGCAAGAAACCGATGACTGGCAGTAAATTCAAAAAAGCAACAGTAGTTAGCAATCCGCCAATCAGGATCGAAAGATGGTAGAAATGCGAAGGAAAGTTTCCCTTTCCGCCAAGAATCCGGGCAAATATGAACATTAATGATATGAAAATGGTTATCAGCACCATCATTGAAACTATCGCTGCCAGTCCCACCAACTGAGTCGTTGAATATGAGATCCCGGAGCCTGAAAGATAAGTGCTGATTGGAATTGCTATGAGGCTTGTTACAAGCAAGGCAAAGAAACCAAGCGCCAGGAACTTAAACCCGACAGCCACTGTCCCGTTTTTGTCCTTCTCGAGTTGCGTTATTAGAAAATCCGGTTTCAGGCTGCTTATCATCCTGCGATAATCGCTTGCTGGTCCTGCCATGAACAGACAAACCAACCAAAGCCTTTAAAACATATCGCAATCAAGTATTCCGATACTGGTGGCAAGTCTAGCCTGATTGCTGCGGTTATTTGGGTGATCCTGCTTGAAAAAAAAGCCCGCTAAGATAATCGATGTGCTATCTCACGCAATGCTCCCGAAGATGGAGATACTATCCGAGGGAGAAAAGGGAAAAGTCTTTAAGAAGTATTCCATCGATGAGAGTCAGTTGCCGATCATGCTTAGCACTGATCCTGCAGCAATTGCTCTCAAGGCTTCTGTTGGAGACGTAATAAAAGTAACCAGAAAGGAAGAGACTGGAGAATGCGTGGGCTACAGGATAGTCAGAGAGAAGTGATTCTGATACGAGCCCGGGTCTTGGGTCTCGTGTTCTGTATCGAAAATCAGTTGCAGTAAAAACTTAATCTGGGTGTGTGGATGAAAAGTTTGATAGAGGCTTATTACAGGGTAAACCCGCTGGTTAAACAACAGCTGAGTTCGTTCAATAATTTCATTGACCGCGGTTTGCAGAATGTGGTCGACAGGATAGGGCGGATTCAGACAAACGTTGAAGGGTTTGAGCTGAAGCTCGGGAAGGTCCGGATAGAACAGCCAAGATACTATGAAGTCAAGGGAGGTTATAGGCAGATATTCCCCAACGAGGCGAGGCTCCGTAACCTCAACTACGCAGCACCGGTTTTTCTCGAAATGGTCCCGGTCTTCAACGGGGTGGAACGGCCGGTTTATTCTGATGTTTTCATCGGGGAGATCCCCATCATGGTGAAATCAAAGCTCTGCTACCTGGCGAACATTGGCAGGGACGAGCTTATTGACAATGGCGAAGACCCTGATGATCCAGGAGGGTATTTCATTGTAAACGGTAGCGAGCGAGTTCTTGTGAGTATTGAAGACCTGGTCCCAAACAAGCTCATGGTGACAAAGGAAAGGAGCGGGATCGTTGCAAAAGTTTTCTCCACTCATCACGGCTTCCGCGCAAGGTGCGTTGTGACAAGGAACAGTGAGGGCGTTTTCACAGTAGAGTTCCCATCAGCCCCTGCAGGGATATCCACTATCCAGCTTTTCAGGGTTCTGGGCCTGGAGCGGGATGAGGATATCCTAAAGGAATTCCCAGATGAGAGAAGGATAAAGAACGATATTGTGCTGAATCTTGAGGTAGAAGAGTCCAAGAACAAGGAAGAGGCAGTTGATGCACTCAGCAGGAGACTTTCACCTGGCCAGCCGCCGGAGTTCAGGCTCACGAGGATGGAAAACCTTCTTGACAATTATCTTCTTCCCCACATTGGTGTTGCAAAAACTGCAAGGCAGGCCAAGGCAAGGTACCTTGTGAAAATGGCCATAAGGGCCAATCAGGTTGCCTTCAGGGAAGTGACGCCTGATGACAAGGATCACTACTCTAACAAGAGGGTCAAGCTTGCAGGAGAGCTCATGGAAGAGCTATTCCGATATGCATTCCAGTTCCTGATAAAGGACCTTGTTTACCAGGCCTCAAGGGCAGATGCAAGAGGGAGAAGGCTGCAGGTTCACACGCTTATCCGGCAGGATGCCATGGGCGACCGCATCAGGTACGCAATGGCAACCGGTAACTGGATAGCTGGCCAGACTGGAGTATCCCAGCTTCTTGACAGGGTGAGCTATCTTAGCACAATATCCCATCTCAGGAGGATAATCTCGCCGCTCAGCAAGAAACATCCTCATTTCAAGGCAAGAGACCTTCACGGGACCACTCTTGGGAAGCTCTGCCCGTGCGAAACTCCTGAAGGACCAAGCTGTTCCCTGGTGAAAAACCTTTCCGTAATGTCGGAAGTGTCCACCGGGATAGATGAGGACGAGATATTGCAGCTGCTAAAGGCATACGAACTGAAGGAGGAAACAATCTGAATTGGTGATCCTATGAAAAGACGAAGACGAAAGGTATCCTCGACAACTTCCGTTTACCTTAATGGCCGCTTTGTTGGTTCACACCCGGATGGGATGAACCTTGCAAAAAGGCTTAGGGAGCGCAGGCGCATGAACGAGCTAAACGGACAGGTGAACATCTTCTTTGACAGGAAACTTAATGAGATGCACATAATCACTGACAAGGGCAGGGTTAGGAGGCCCTACATCGTAGTTGAGAACGGTAAGTCCAGGCTCACACCTGAAGTCATGACTAGGCTGAATAATGGGGACCTGAACTGGCACCACCTGATCAAGATGGGCATAGTCGAATACCTCGATGCGCTGGAAGAGGAAAACACCTTTGTTGCGATCAAGGCAGAGGAGCTCACCGGCGATCACACTCACCTCGAGGTTGATCCAGCGTCAATTTTCGGTGTTGTGACCGGGGCCCTTCCGTATCCTGAGCACAATTCTTCTCCCAGGATTACCATGGCCTGCGCCATGGCAAAGCAGTCTCTGGGCACTTATATTGCGAACTTCAATCTCAGGTATGATACCAGGGGCTATGTGATGTACAATCCCCAGCAGCCAATGGTGCAGACATCGGTGTACCGCGCGCTCCGGCTTGCTGAGAAATCCGCTGGCCAGAACTGCGTTGTTGCGCTCACAAGCTACCACGGTTACAACATGGCAGATGCCATTGTTGTGAACAAGTCTTCCATTGACCGGGGTCTTGCGCGAACGACAATGTTCAAGACCTACGAAACAGAAGAGAGGATGTACCCAGGAGGCCAGAAGGACAAGATAGAAGTCCCAACAGCAGAAGTTGCCGGCTTTCGGGGCGAAGAGGCATACAAGCATCTTGGCGAGGATGGCATTGTGCTTCCTGAGAGCGATGTTGTCGGAAAGGAAGTGCTTGTCGGTAAAACTTCCCCGCCGAGATTTTTAGAGGAAATCTCTGTTTTCGGTGCAGTGGAAGAAAAGAAAAGGGAAAGTTCGCTTTCATTAAAACCAGGGGAGCAGGGCAGGGTTGACTCTGTGCTTGTTACTGAAGGGCCAAGCGGAAACAGGCTTGTGAAAGTCCGAGTGAGGGCAATCAAGGTGCCTGAAATCGGGGACAAGCTCGCGTCCAGGCACGGGCAAAAAGGTGTAATTGGCCTTCTTGTTCCGGCATCTGATTTGCCTTTCACAGCTGACGGCGTGGTCCCGGATCTCATTGTGAATCCGCACGCAATCCCGTCCAGAATGACTGCAGGGCATCTGCTTGAGATGCTTGGGGGAAAGGCCGGTGCGTTCGCTGGTATGCTCATGGACGGAAGCGCTTTTTCCGGCAATACTGAAGAGGACTACAAAGCGCTCCTGAAAAAAGCAGGTTTCGATGAATACGGCGAAGAAGTCCTTTACGATGGCCTCACAGGCCAGCAGATAAAGTGCAAGATTTTCGTTGGTGTTGTATACTACCAAAGGCTCCACCACCTTGTCTCGAACAAGATGCATGTGAGAAGCAGGGGACCGGTCCAGCTGCTCACCCACCAGCCAACTGAAGGAAGGGCAAGAGAAGGTGGACTCAGGTTCGGAGAGATGGAAAGGGACTGCCTCATAGGCTATGGTGCAAGCATGCTGATCAAGGAACGGCTGCTTGGTGAGTCTGACCGCACAACCCAGCTCGTATGCTCGGAGTGCGGCTCCCTGGCTGTACACGACTTCGCGAGAAACAGGGATGCGTGCCCGGTCTGCGATTCCGAGAACATCGAGCCGGTTGAGATGTCCTACGCGTTCAAGTTGCTGCTCGATGAGATCAAGTCGCTCTATATCTTCCCCAGGCTGATAACAAAAGAAAAAGGATAGGTGAACAAATGGAGATTCAAAGCATAGTTGACAAGATAAAGTTCTCCATCTTCTCTCCGGAGATGATAAGGAAGATGTCCTCTGCCAAGATAGTCGTGCCGGACACCTACGATGACGATGGCTATCCAATAGATGGGGGGCTGGTGGATACGCGGCTCGGAGTCGTTGACCCCGGGCTTCGGTGCAAGACCTGCGGAGGAAGGGTTAAGGAATGCCCGGGCCATTTCGGCCACATCGATCTGGTCCGTCCCATTGTCCACGTGGAGTTTGCCAAGCACATCTACTTTGTGCTCAAATCCACATGTCCCAATTGCCACAAGCTAATTGGCAAAAAATCCTTGAAGCCGGTTGAGATAATTGAAAAAGAGATAAGTGCGGAAGAGGCTGTTGCCGAGGTTCCGTCCCTGATGGAGGTCGCCCCTCCTGCAGTTGTTGAGATGGAAAAGCTTGAGAAAAAAGAGGCAGAAGAGGAAAAAGAAAAAAAGAAAAAAAGCAAAAAGGAGAAAGCGAAAAACTGCAACCACTGCGGCCACGTTTTACCTGAAATAAAATTGCTTAAGCCAACCACGATATACAAGGACAAGGCAATGCTGCTGCCCTCAGACATAAGGGACTGGCTCGCATTTATAAATGATTCAGATCTTCGCGAGCTTGGTTTTGATCCGGTTTATTCGCGACCGGAGTGGATGATCATAACGTCATTGCCGGTCCCACCTGTCAGCGTCCGTCCTTCCATTACCCTGGAAACTGGAGAAAGGAGCGAGGATGACCTTACCCACAAGCTGGTTGACATAATCAGGATCAACCAGAAGCTAGAGGCAAACATAAACGCCGGAGCGCCCCAGCTCATCATAGAAGACCTTTGGGAACTGCTCCAATACCATGTTACAACCTATTTTGATAATGAAACCTCCAACATCCCGCCAGCAAGGCACAGGTCCGGAAGGCCATTGAAAACGCTGGCCCAGAGGCTTAAGGGAAAAGAGGGAAGGTTCAGGTACAACCTTTCAGGAAAGAGGGTGAACTTCTCTGCGAGAACTGTGATTTCACCTGACCCGAGACTGAGGATGGGAGAAGTCGGGGTCCCAAAGGCAATCGCAGAAGAGATGACACTCCCAATGCCGGTTACTGAATGGAACCTCGATAAATGCAAGGCGTTCATTTTGAACCCAGTCTATCCCAAAGCCGTATATATTATAAGGCCGGACGGAAAGCGCGTCAAGGTTGGAGACACCGAAGAAGCAAAGAAGGAGATCGTAGAGAACCTGAAGATCGGATGGATTCTCGAGAGGCAGATCGTGGATGGCGACATATCGCTGTTCAACAGGCAGCCCTCCTTGCACAGGGTCTCCATGATGGCGCACGAGGTCAGGGTAGTTCCTGGAAAAACATTCAGGCTGAACCCGGTCGTTATTCCGCCTTACAACGCTGACTTTGATGGGGACGAAATGAACCTTCACATGATCCAGACAGAGGAAGCCCAGGCAGAGGCCCGCTACCTGATGGCAGTGAACCGCCAGCTTCTTTCGCCAAGGCACGGGCATGCAGTAATCAAGCCCCAGGAGGACCATGTTTCCGGTTTGTACTTCCTCACAAAGGATGAGACTGACTTTTCAAGAGAAGAGGCCTCAAACCTCATGTTCCTCATCGGAAGAACCGAGCTGCCATCTCCGGACCGTAAGGACCGCTATTCGGGCAAGCTTCTCTTTTCCCAGCTTCTTCCCGAGTCCGCAAACATAAAGGTTAAGTCCAAGCTCGGCGATGAGATCGTTATAAGGAACGGCAAGCTGATCAAGGGAGCTGTGGAATCAAAGGCAATGGAAGGCGAGCTTCTTGAGCAGATTTTCGTGACTGAAGGGCCGGATTTCACAGCAGACTTCCTTCACAATGCCGCAATTCTAGCCCTTGAAATGATAAGCACTTATGGGCTTAGCGTCTCATTGAAGAGCTATACCCTGTCTGAAAAGGCAGATGTCAAGGCAAAGGAGATAACCGACAAGATGAACCGCGAGATCGACAACCTTGTTATGCAATACAGAAACCGCTCGCTCGAGCGTTTGCCCGGCCTTTCCTTTAAGGAGACCCTGGAAGGGATGATTGTCCAGATAACGTCAAAGACAAGGGAGGATGTCGGCAAGGTGGTAGAGGAGGACCTGACAAAAGAAAACCCGTCCATCATCATGGCCAAGATCGGCGCAAGAGGTTCACTACTTAATGCAATCCAGATGTCTGCGCTCGTTGCGCAGCAAACCGTGCGGAGCAAAAGGCTTACCAGGGGCTATAGGAGGCGTATCCTTCCTTATTTCAAGACAGGAGTGCTTACTGGAAAGGAGCACGGCTTTGTTTACTCCTCTTTCAGGAAAGGCCTCACGCCATATGAGTTCATATGCCATGCAATGGGAGGCCGTGAGGCCCTGGTCAACACAGCCATTAGGACAGCACGTTCAGGTTACATGCAGCGCAGGCTGATAAACGCGCTCCAGGACCTGGTAGTCCATAACGATTTCACGGTCAGGAACGCTGACATGTCCGTAATACAGTTCGTCTATGGTGGGGATGGAAAGGATCCAATGACTGCGAGCAAGGCGGCACTCGCCGACGTCGCAAAACAGGACGACGTGGATACTGCATAAGGTGATGATGATGAAAAAAATGAAATCTGCGATCGCGCCCTTTGAATCAGTTGGAGTTATCGCAGCACAGAGCATCGGTGAGCCAGGAACGCAGATGACTATGCGTACGTTTCACTATGCAGGAGTCGCGGAGCACGTGCCAACCGGCCTGCCGCGGCTCATAGAAATCGTTGACTCAAAAAAAGAGCCGAAAAAAGCGATAATCGATGTCTATCTGAAAAAAGAGTTCGCGAAAAGCGAGTCTGAGGCTGAAAAGATCGCCAAAGAACTCGGTACGGTGTTCGTTTCTGACGTTGCTGATGTGGAGGACGATCTCGCGAACCTCACAATAGAGGTGAACTACCTTGAGAAGGAAGGCAAGCAGCTGGGAGTGTCGTTTGCCGTATTGCGCAAGGTAATCGAGGAGTTCAGCTCCAAGGTAAAAATCGAAGAGAATGTTATCACATTATACCCGAAAAAATCCAAACCAAAGGAAGGGGAAAAGGAAAAGGAGATAACTGCCCGCTATGTAAGAAAGCTTGCCAACAAGATAAAGGACGCTATTGTCAAGGGGATCCGCGGCATTCATAGGGCCGTGGTTGTCAAAGGGGACGGCGAATATTTCGTTAGGGCAGCTGGTTTTAATATTGTCGGGGCCATGGAGCACCCGGCAGTGGATGTCAAGAGGATATATACCAATAACATAAAAGAGATCGAGCGAATTTTTGGGATTGAAGCAGCCCGGAACGCGATTTTCAAGGAGACAAAAGACGTCATGGACATGCAAAAACTTTACGTTGACAGTAGGCACATAATGCTGATTGCAGACGCCATGACCTTCTCAGGAAAAACAAAATCCATAGGAAGGCATGGCCTGAGCGGCGAGAAGGTCGGGGTACTTGGAAGGGCTGCATTCGAGGAGACGGTGAAGCACCTTGTCAACGCAGCGGCTTTTGCAGAGGAAGAGAAGCTTATCGGAGTAACGGAGAATATTATCGTTGGACAGACTGTTCCGGTTGGGACTGGAAAGATTAAATTAGTGATGTCACATAAGAAGTAAGTCGGGTGAATACAATGGCAGAGGAGAAGGAAGAAATTAGCGAAGAAAGCGATGTCGAAGAAATTGCGGAAGAGGTAGTTGGGGCAAAGAAAAAGAAAACCAAGAAGGTAGTGAGAAGGCGCAAGACAAAGAAAGAGAAGGAAAAGCCGCTCACCTCGGCCATAAGGCTTGCTGTTGAAAGCGGGAAGGTTGCGTTCGGTGCAAGGTCCGGACTCTCGGCCAGCGCCCTTGGGAAGGCCCTGCTTTTCGTTGTTGCGTCCAATGCGCCATCCAATATCAGGGAAAAAGTCGTCCAATATTCGGGAGTTTCCAAGACACCGCTGCTTATTTTCGAAGGCAGCTCCATTGAGCTTGGCTCTGTTTGCGGAAAGCCGTTCCCTGTTTCCGTTCTTTCCATATACGATGCGGGCGCGTCGCCGATACTGGATCTGGCAGGCAAATAAGCGTACTGTGTCTTGTGTTTTTTTATATTTTGGTGATTTTTTTGATAGAGCTGGATGATAAGGGATTGAACTATTTCACGCAGTTCGAGAAGGTCACCCAGGTGATGCCTTCGGACTTTCTCGAGACCTCCGGCTGGCTCCTTTTTCTCGTGGATTTGGCCCAGCTGGGCAAGGCCATTGGCAAGAAAGGGGTTAATGTAAAAAAACTGGCAGAAATGTTCAGGAAAAAAGTCGTTGTGATAGGAGACAGCAAAGACCCGGAGATATTCGTCCGCAGCTTTTTCAATAACGTGGGCATTGTGAACATCGAGATAATCGATGTCATGGGAGAGAAGAACATCGTGCTCACAGTAAACGAGAACGACCGCGGCATCGCCATTGGCAGGGAGGGCGAGCGCATAAAGGCGGCAAAAGAGCTGCTGAAAAAGAAGTTCAATGCCACAATCGTGCTCCGCACCAAGCGCTCCATGGATGATGGCTTTGGGATACAGAGTCGCGGTGTTGAAATCGTTGCAGAGACGACCCTTGAGCAGGGCGCAAATTTACAAAGTAAAGATAAGAAAGAATAAAACTATTTTTCGTCATCCTTTCCTTCAAAGAAATAGAGCGGGATCTCGGTTATAGTCACGTTCTTGTTTACTGATACCTCATAAAGGTCAGTACCAGACTCCGTACTCCCGTTCGTTCCTGAGATCCAGTAATATGGTTTTCCGTTCGGGTCAAACCTCTTGGTTATCTGGGTCTTGAACCTCATCTTCTGCATTCTTGTGGAGTTGATTATCTTTGGAGAGGATATATCATCCGGAAGGTTGACGTTGAAAAATGCGTCTGATTTCAATCTTGGCTGCAAATCCTTAATCACTTTCTCAAGGAGCTTCTTCATCTTCTTCTGGTCTCCCCATCCGCTGCAGTCCCTCCAGTCACGCCTGGTCTGGTACATTGACACTGCAACAGAAGGTATCCCTTCAAGAGCAGCCTGCCAGCAGGCGCCGATTGTTCCTGAAGAAACGACCGCAGAGAAAGAGGCATTGTCACCCCAGTTTATTCCCGAAAGAACTAGGTCCGGCTTCTCCATCTCTTTTGAATGCATTGCAAAAATAACCGCATCAGCAGGAGTCCCGTTAATCTCATAGAAATTCTGGTCTATCTTGTCAATCCTGAGGGCCTTGTGCAATGTTAGCGCTTTCGATACTGCGCTCCTCTGCCGATTTGGCACTAACGCATAGGCGTTGCCGAATTTCCTGGCAACATCCAGCAGCAACCGAAGACCTTCGGTCTGTCCATCATCATTTGTTACAAGGATGTTCATGTCTGTCCCTCAATTTTTTTATTAATAAATCCGTTTCCTTCCTCTATTTATTACTTATGCAGCGAACTCTTTATAAACGGATGTTAGCCCATCCATGCGGCCGATCCTATTTCATGGGAAATTCATGGCTTTTTTTATGTGGAAGAAACAGCAACCAGCATGTTTATAAATAGTTATACATATAAGTATATATACAAACACAATAGGTGAAAGCATATGAAATACCTGAATTATCCAGGAAAGAAGGGCCAGAAAAAGACCGTATGCTGCAAAGAGTTTGAAAAAGCGTTCAGGGCCATGAAGGACCGGGTTTTCAAGGAATACGAAGTGATAAAACACAGCGATCCACTTCACGGATTGGGCCCTAAATCAATCATGCCCCTTGGAAAGAGCAATATCGACAATACTGCTGCTATTGAAAATGGCATTATCACAGATGTGATGCCTGGAAGATTGTCGTTCAAGCATGAGGGTGCCTGTAACCTTGACCATTCCCATGAAATCGCATTGTTGGAGAGAGTATTGCGCATGTCATTGGGGCCAAAACCCGATGGAGACCAACCGCCTGGAACTGTGCCCTGTGTTAAGACCGTTTCTATTGAGGGGGATTATAGAAGGCCCCCTGGCCCTCCGCCCGAGCCATGTGTAGAATTGTGCATTGAACATCCTGCTGACGTAAAGAAACCAGTGGCTCTGGGGCCGAAATACATCATTACCAAATAAACTGCTTCTTTTTTTCCTGGCTGCTACGGGTGAAGCCTTGTCCTATCCCTCGGGAAAAGCATCGCTTCCCTTATGTTCTCCAGATTGCACATCTTCATCACAAGCCGCTCGAGCCCGATGGACCAACCGGCATGCGGAGGCGCGCCCATCCTGAATGCGTTCAGATAGAAATCAAAGCTGTTCGGGTCAAGGCCCCGTGTTTTGAGGGCTTCTTCGAGCAGGGCCGGCAAATGGATGCGCTTGGCCCCTGAAGAAATCTCCAGCCCGCGGTAAATCAGGTCGAACGCGTGGCAGATTTTTTTGTCTTTTTCATCAGGCATGGAATAGAACGCCCGAATCGCAGTAGGCCAGTCGTAAATGAAATAAAGCTCTTCGCTCAGGATTTCGTATAATTTTTTCTCTGCCTCTTTTGAAAAATCCTCTCCCCATTCCATCTTGTAATTGTTTTTATTGAGAAGCTCAACCAGTTCTGTGTAGGTGTGCCTTGGGACCTTTTCAGGCACATCAATGTCAGGGCTGAGGGCTTCAAGCTCATGCCCCATTTCCTTTTCCACTTTTGTAAGTATATGCAACGTGACCTTTTCCAGAACGTCCATTGCATCAAGATGGTCTGCAAAACCCATCTCAATATCCATCTGCACTATTTCGTTAAGATGCGTAGTCGTGTTATGCTTCTCTGCCCTGAAAACCGGCACAGTCATGAAAACCCGGTCAAATCCGCCGATCACTGCAAGCTGCTTGTAAAGCTGGGGAGACTGTACCAGGTAGGCACGGTTCTCGAAATACTGGATGGGAAAAACGTCCGCTCCGCCCTCAGTCGCAGCGCCTGTAATTGCTGAAGGGTGTATTTCCAAAAAGCCAAGCTCAAGAAGTTTTTCCCGAAACGCGTTCGCTACAAGGGATTTTACCTTGAATACCGCGGCCGTATCTTTTTTCCTTAGGTCAAGATAACGGAAATCAATGCGCGTGTCGAGTTCGGATGGTATCACACCCGTAGGATCAATTGGGAGCTTCCGCTCCACCTTGTTCAGCAATTCGAAGCGCTCGGGTATGAGTTCCATCCCGTCCGGTGCGATTTTGTTTTCCTTAAGAACGCCCTCAAAAGAGACAACATCCTCCTTGTTCAGCGTTGCCGCGGCCAGCACATCGTCAGGCACAATGCCTTTTTTCATGGTAACCTGCAGAAGGCCGGTTCGGTCGCGGACTATTACGAACTTAAGCTTCCCGAGATCGCGGACATCATGCACCCAGCCAGCAATTCCGATCTTTTCATTAGGATTTTTTTTCGCTTCTGCTATGTAGTGTGTTCTGTTCATTTGATCACTTTAACAAAATTCAATCAAAACAATTTCAGGAAGAACCTTTTTAATCATAATCGGCGAAACAACTGCCATGGATATCGTCCTCCCGCTGCTTCTGTTCCTGCCAGATTCAGCGAAAATAGCGATCGGAGCCGCATTGGGGCTTGGTGTCGTCATTACGGCTCTGACCTACATGTTCGCAAGCGTGCTGCAGCATCCGCCGCTTTTCGCAATCGCAAAAGAGAACCTATCCACGCTCATCTATTCTGCAGTGATAATCTCCTTCTGGGTCGCATCTTCTGCAACAATCGATCCTTTGGTTCGGGCAACCCTCTCGTCTTCTGATTTTGAGGCAGGTACTCCTTTATCCGAACTCTCCACATCCCACGTCACACTGGCCATTGCTTCCACGGAAATAATGATCCACAAGCTAAGGGAGATGTACGTGTCCATGTACTTATACGAGGCGCTCATCGGATTCCTTTCCACAATCAGTTTTCCGCTTGGTTCTCCGATTCCAGGGGCTGCCATTATTTCCTTTTCCATAATGCCATTTGACGGGCTGAACCTTCTCAGCAATGCGCACACAGTGGTCGTAGAAGCTATAGGGCAGATGATGACCTTTGTATGGGCAAAGCAGTTCATACTTATCTTCGCCAGGGATGCGATACCGCTGATATTCTTCCCTCTCGGCCTTGTGTTCAGGTCAATTCCGACATTCAAGACCACTGGCTCATCCATAATCACTATCTGTTTTGCTGGGTATTTCGTGCTGCCTTTTGCAGTTCTATTTTCGAATTACCTAATATTTGATATTTACGCCCCAGCGAATTTCAATTCCTTTAGCTATTCCCCCGAGACTGCAGGGGCTTATAGGACCAGCATGACTCAGGACGAAGTGACCCAGGAAATTGACCTTGCGAAAAAGAACGGGTCTAACGAGATTTTGAAACTTTTCAACTCTGCGCCACCACTTCAGCAGACCCTTACCCAGGAATCATGCCCTGGAGGGGGAGTTTCAAAGTTTCTTTGCTCTTTTGGGAACACGATCATCAAGGTAAAGGATGTCATCGTCGGTTTTGCCAAGAATGTATGGAATATCTGGAAATTCATGGTCGGCATGACTGGTGATTTCCTGTCCGTCTGGGCAAATCCCCTGCTGCCCTCCTCAGCTACGGCCGGCCTTTACTATTTCATAATCGACGCGGTTGTTGCAGAAAGCCAGTTTCTTGTGCTGGTCCTGGTATCATCATTGGTCGAGATAATATTTACAATCACAATGTATCGGAATATCGCATTGATAATCGGCGGTGAGCTTGAGATCGCAGGCCTGTCAAAGATAATCTGAGGTTGAACATGAAGAAAATAATGCTGGCTTTGTTGCTGTTGTGTACTGTTCTCATGGCACAGCCAGCTCCTGTTGATATTCTCCAGCAGCAGATAAATACGATCCAGCTCATACTCGGGGCCCTCATGATGCTGCTGGTCGTAATCGCAGCTATCGTGTACTCCGTGGGCCAGCTATTCGGGGCTGAGCTTAGGGCGCGGGCAACAGTGTGGGCAAAATCAATGCTCGCTGCAGTAGGCGTTGCATTGGTCCTGTTCATTATCCTATATCTCTTTCTCGGTCCGACCTTAAGGGGAAAGCCCCCTCCTGGTTCAATAGAGGAGTCTTCAAGAGCATTGATGAAGTGGTTTACCGAAATCAAGGATATCGCCCAATCCTCATTCATCATCCTGATAATCTCCTTGATTATCATAGCCGCCCTTGTGTATGCAGTAGGCCAGTCTGGCGGTTCTGAATTAAGGGCAAGGGCAAGTGTATGGTCCCAGGAAATAATCGCTGCAGCAGTCATTGCGTCTGTCCTTTACATCATTATTTTCGAGATGTTGAACATATTCGGAGTGCAATTATTCGCTGGAATGCCGTATAACCTGGAACTGTTCGGTCCGCAAGTGATAGTGCCAATCGCCTTCTTTGTCTCCCTTATTATCCTGATTACCTACGTAATCTCCCGGGTTTTCCAGGTCCCTGAATGGGAAGCATACCTCAGCGTGGAACTGAGCAACCTGGTGGCTTCGTTTATTCTGCTGCTGTTTGTACTTGGTTTCTTTGCTGCAGGAAGCGTTTTCTCGCTCATGGCAGTAGGAAAGGAAAAGCCAACTGAAGCTGCCCTGGATTTCCTAAGGGGCGTGGTTGCCAACAACATACTCACGGGAATGTACGATATATTCAGGATACAGACATGCACATCCATGCTGAGCACTATCAGCAGAAGAATCGGTGAAGCAGTTCTCACAAACGTATTCAAGGTCTTCCCTGGTATCGACGTATTTGTGCAGATAACAAATGTTATGGGTTATGGGTTTGTTGCAATGTATGGCTCGCTTTCTGCGCAGATCGCGCTCATGAACCTTGTAGATGGGACAATGACTCCGTTCCTGCTGCCTGCAGGGCTGATACTCCGTTTCTTCCCTCCGACAAGGGATGCCGGTGCATTCTTAATTGCCCTGGCATTCGGGTTCCAGTTTGTTTTCCCACTTCTCTATCTCATCAATGGGATGGTCCTCAAGGACATCGGAGTCCCTATGTACGATAAGGCAAGGTCTGAACTGATAATAAGCTCGATATGCGGACCGTTCAAGTTCGTTGCAGCTGGTTTCCTGTTCAATCCGGCGGCAAAGGTACCTATAATAAGCAGCTTCCCTGGATTCCAGATGCTTTTCAAGAATATCCTCTCCGAGCCTGTGCTTAACATATTGCCGATGCTGGAGTTTGTGCCTATAATGAAAACCCTTTCCGTGCTATCACTCTATGCACTTTTCATCCCTGGGTTTTCCATGGTGATTACAATTGCTTTCATAAATGCAATGGTTAAGTTCTTGACAATGAAGGTGTGAGAATGCCGATGCTGGACGTATGGTACACTACATGGATCCCGATTGCCCTATTAGCGCTAGGCATCGCCATAATCCTCACTGCCATTGTGTACATGATCGGCTCTGCGCTTTCGAATGACAAGATGAAGATGTGGGCAAAGCTCGAGCTCGTAGAGGTGTTCTATTCAGCAGTTATAATCGCCGTAATCGCGGTCCCGAGCGTAGGCGTGCTTTCTGTCGTTGATTCCATTGTAAAGGGATCGCTTGGCTATGGTGATGATGGTCCGCTTGTCTGGATTCCGGAAAGCGATACCTTTGCCAATCTCTGCACTGATACCATAGCTCAAAACCAAATGTCAATCTACAACAATGTTTCCGCGTGCCACATCCGGCTTGGCATGTATTTCATGCACGCGCTTTTCAAGGAAACCTCGGATTTTGCATACAAGGATTACCTTTCCTACATCTACACTTCCATGGCAGCGGATTTCACCATGAATTTCGAATTCATCACCGAGGCGGCGGGTTTCTTCACAGTGGCTCCCTGGAGGGGCTTCTTTACCATGGGCAACACCATTAAGTCGCAAGTGTTCGACTACGCGATAAGGCTGATGATACTGCTGAAATTCCAGGAAGTCATGCTCGCCTTCATAGCGAAAGCATTGTTTCCGGCATTGTTCGTTGTTGGCGCAGTGCTCCGTACATTCACATTTTCACGAAGGCTCGGAGGCCTTTTGCTTGCCATGGCGCTCTCGCTTTATTACGTATTCCCGATGTTCTACGCTCTTGGTGGCATAGTCATGCTTGACATTAAGGCACAGGTTTTAAGCCCGGACAATCCTAATAATGCGGATTTCCTTTCAGTGTGCAAGGGCATCAGCAAGGACGCATGTAATGATCCCCCAATCACCAATATAATGTACATAAACGGCACGATCCCAATGATCGGGGGCGGGATGAAAGCGAGCGAATACCTGGATGCAGCGAACAAGCTCGAGGGAAAAACCGCACAGGAACGCATGGCTGCAATGGAGAGCGACAAGCAGGGAATGAAGCCCCTTGATGCAGACGTTAATACGGGCAGATCCGGATCTGACTTCGGCGCAAAAGTGAGTCTTGACGATCGTCTTGTGAATATGGAAAAGGCGAGGAACAACACACAGACATGGTTTGACAAGGTCGCATCGCAATCCAAGTTTGATACTGCTGTATTAATGACTTACAAGCCAGGCGGGCCAGTGGACACACTCTCGCGTGTGGCTTTCTTTTCAATATTCTTTTCCCTGTTTGGGATTCTCGCAACCATTGCTTCTATCAGGTCCCTTTCAGTGACATTCGGAGGAGACATTGAAATCGCAGGTCTTACTCATCTCATATGAGGTTTGCTATGAATCTGAAATACGTGCTGCTGGTGCTCATGGTGCTGATTGGTTCAGCAACAGCACAGACTTCTTTCGCCAATTTCTCGAATTCGACAATCGATCGGATAGCCACAGAAGGAAACGCATTTGTCACTGCAACCCATGCCGGACTTGGAACCGGGCTGCGGGCCCCGATCGCTTTTTACGAGGCGTTTGATCCTGGCTTCTGCGGCACGGATAAGCTTGTTGACCAGGACGGCAGCATTGATCTTGGCACACCGATTGTCCTCGTGATTATCATAGTGGCTATTGGCATTACCTTGATCTGGATGCTGGGCCAAATACTACAGTCTCCAGGGCTTCTGACAGTCGCAAAAGATGAAGCAGTGCAGCTCATTTTCACAGGCCTCAGGGTCGCCTTCATTATCGGAGTTGTGCTTGCAGCCAATGCATGGTTTTCAATGAAAACCGCAGGGAGCACTGATCCCATATACGGGATTCCGAACCCTTATCCAAACAGCCCTCCTGGCTCTTCCATTAGTATCATTGACGCATCTATGGCATTCACAAAGTCCGTTATAGTTGAGATGATAACCACCTTCTCAAACCTTGTTCTGTACAACACCGTGATACACACTCTCTACACTTCCACGATGTGGTTTGGTGTAACATGGCGCGTGCAATATTCGTTCAACCTCGGGCCAGTGCTCAAGCCCCTTGTAGACATTGTTGGCATGGCGCTCCAGTTCCTTTCCCTTGGCATTAGCGAGTGGATGCTCCATCTCATCACCCTTTGCATAATTAAGAGGTGGATTTGGGCGATGTTCATCCCGCTCGCCATCCTGCTGCGCGCAATCCCCCAGACAAGAGGGGCCGGCGAGGCGCTTTTTGCAATCTCATTTGCTCTTGCAGTGGTATACCCATTCATGTTTATTGTAACTTACGAAACCCATAAGCTGATGAAGAACAACCTGATTGACGAAAGTGCAGCGGTCGGCTCTTTCCTTAACAAATCAGGCATACTTGCGGTCGCTGGTTCAGTTGTCGTGCTGATGTTCATTATGGCCGGGGTGTTTTTCCCGTTCTTCATAGGCGTAGCAATGAACCTGGCATTCGAGCTCATAAAAAACGCAGTATATTACGCCGTAATCCTATCCCTGCTGTTGCCATTTTTGAATATTTTCATCACGCTGACAGCTGCAAGGGAAATGGCTAAGTTCTTTGATGTTGATGTATCTTTCATGTCATTCATAAGTGTAATCTAGGTAGGAAGTATGTTGAGCGCAGATGAAATAATCAAAAACGCGGGCGTTGGTTACCAGGCCTGCATGCATGCATCAGATACCGGGCTATCAGAATTCCTCTGCAACTGGCAATCTACTGCAGTTCTTGCTCTTGGCACCTCTGGGGTCATTCTCGCTCTCATGTACATCTTCTCAGTTATGTTCCGGAACGAAGGCCTGAAGAATTTCGTCAAGCTTGAGCTGCCCGAGATTCTGATAACCGGCATTCTTATTGCGGTTATTGTAGCAGGAGTCAGTGGAATGTCGGATATCAAGGCAAGTTCACTTCTTGGGGAAGACACGGTTGCGGCAATAGGCAACGATGCAACCCTATACAATGTGACGGAGAGATATTTCGAAGCCGTTGGTAATGACATGTCCGCATGGCTTGAAATGAACTACGTTCTCGGAGTTTATGTTGACTCGCTCGCTTCCGCAACCCCAAACCCAAGGCCCCTGGGAGTCGGCCTGCAGGCATCTCCGTTTGTGGGTTTCGCATCCCCATTCAAGCAGCTCCTGTACAATATGTCCACTGCGCTCGCAATCGCTTTCGTAATAAATTACGCGCAGCTTTACGTTTACCTATTTGTCCTTGCTGCCTCTTTGAACTACTACCTGCCAATCGGGATAATCCTGCGTTCTTTTACCCCAACCCGTCGCATAGGGGGTGCGCTGATCGGCCTTGCAATTACTTTCATGTTCATTTTCCCTGTCCTGTATTCATTGAATGTCCTGATCTTCTATGGCAAGGAGGCCCCGATGGTAACGTTCCGTTCTTTTATGTACGATCGCTTCGCAAAACTAAAACTTTTCACAGGTGGCGCTGACCAGGAGGGCAGCATGGAGTATTATTACAAGCAGAAATATTCTCCGGGCTTTACTGACCTGATCGCCAATGGCATTGGCGCAATTGGCAAGGCATTTAGCTCCGTGATAGGAGAATTCTTCTCCTGGATAATGATGTTCCCGATCTCAGTCGTCGGCAGGGCGTTTGCCATTGGTTTCATAATGCCTGTCTTTGATATTCTCCTGATGGTCCAGGCAACAAGGTACATAAGCAAAAGCATAGGTGAGGAAGTGGACATATCTGTCCTGACGAGGATGATATGATGTTCGTTAAACACTCACATCATATACGGCAGGGAACTTTGTTCCCTGCGCGCCGAAACCTTTGGTTTCGAGCGTCCCCCTTCGCTTCGCTCAAGAGGATGATCTAGATGCCATCACCATTCACAACATTCATTTCTGACTGGTGGGCCATGGCTGTTCTGGCAGCAGCAGGCTCAGTACTTATCTCCATAACCCTTATCCTCCTGTCCAGGGCGTTTGACCTCAGGAACCTGGAGCAGACTGCGAAAACCGAATTCGTATTCGCAGCTTCCACAGTCTTAATCGTTCTTTTTACATACGGGCTTATCAGCGTGGCAGAAGGGACTCCTGATAGCCCGGGTGTCGTCCTTAGACTCGCAGGTGAGATGTACCTGAATGCAGTTACCTATTGCCCTCCCAGCGCTTCTGCTGAGCCGGGCTCGGTTTGCGACAAGCTCAATTCGCTCAAAGAGAGCGGCGTAATAGGCTTGCACGTCAACACCACAGCAGACCTCATGCTCCTTTACATGGAGCCTCCGGCAAAATGCAGCCAGGAGTTCCTGAATTTCCTTTATTACGCATCCATCCCAATAGAGGCATGCGCCTCTTTGTACATGGAAATATTCATGTCTGAGCAAATGACCTGCTTTGGCCTTAAATGGGTGTCTGAACGGATCACGAACACAACCCAGCTCCTGACGTTCTACATGTTTGTCTATTACCTCATATTCCATACAATGAATTTCATTAAGTACTATGCAGGGTTCTTTTTCTCTGTAGGGGTGATTCTCCGTGCCTTCCCGCCCACCCGTGGTGGAGGGGCCTACCTCATGGCATTGACCGTGGGGTTGTATTTCGTTTTCCCGTTTGCTTATATCTTGGTATCCTCGACGTCCATGCCTTATGCGCAGGCATCGACATTTTCAGCAAAGGACGTCACATCTGAAGGTGTGGTATACACTTGCGGAATACCTGCGATCTCAAAAGACGTTGATGCCCTGCAATGCGGGACTGGCTCGGTTTACAAGCAATTCGAACTGCTTGGCTGGCTGAAAAGAAACAGGGAAAAGATGAACGACTTTTTCACCATAAACATTCCGGGCCTTATGAGGCACCTAGTGGCTGTGATATGCATATTCCCAATGGTGGCCTTTGTAATCCTCATGACGTTCGTGCTGAACACCACCAACCTTTTCGGAGGTAATATACCGGAAATCGGAAGGGGTCTCGTCAGATTGATCTGACCTTACAACTTTTTGAACTTTGCCTTTCCATCTCATTCATGCAAAAGGTAATCATTGCCTGGCTTGTGCTTCTGGCTGTATCAATGATCATCCTTTTTTCACCAGAGCCTCAGGCAGACCTGCGTATCGGAGTGATAAGGACTGTGGACGCAGCCCATCCTTTTGTAGCGCAAGCGCAGGGGTTTTTCAAAGACGAGGGGCTTAATGTTATAGTTTATTCTTTTGGGACTTCCCCTCCGCTCGCAGAGGCGATTGCCTCAGGTGAGATTGACATCGCATACATGAGCTTTCCGCCTGCAGCGACCTGGATTTCGAAAGGAACCAAGATGAAGATAGTCTCGGGCGCGAGCAGGGGCGGTGACATCGTGTGCGTCAGGGATGTAAATGCCACAGGAAAAATCGCAGTGTCGAAAAAGGGCACTATGACGGAAAACATATACCGTGGCTTTGTCAAGGAAAAACTTAAGCCGGAGTTCGAGCCTATCTATGGGATCGAGCCGCCTGATATGCCGACCGCGCTTCTTGTCACAGAGGACGTGGATGCAGTGTTAATTTGGGAGCCTTTTGCCACCAAGATCGAGGATTCAGGCGGGGCATGCATTTTCGATGTAGGTGAGGAATGGAAAAAGGAATATGGGACAAAATACCAAAGGAATATACTGGTCGCCACAGACCGCGTCCTTTCCAACAAAACCATGTTCGACAAGATTTTGCGGGTACATAACCGGACCATCGATTTCCTGAACAGTCCGCAAGGCGATGCGGCAATCGCAGAGGCAATGGGAATCGCCCCTTTGAAAAAAAGGAGGATGGAGTACAACTCTTCCCTTGACTGGCCCAGCATGGTAAAATTGATGGAGACGGCAAAGGCCGGCGGATATTTAAAAGAAGTTCTTTCTAAGGAGGAACTAATCTACGGTGGATGAATGGCTTTGCGCAGATACCAGAAGATCCTGATCG
>Ga0315275_10001203_pt1 | contig 22570 bp, 19 predicted proteins | sample YL17G03_0_MG_FD_205557 | JGI IMG/M metagenome (GOLD analysis project Ga0315275, IMG submission 205557) | Sediment microbial communities from Yellowstone Lake, YNP, Wyoming, USA - YL17G03_0 | ecosystem: Environmental > Aquatic > Freshwater > Lake > Sediment | place: USA: Wyoming | collected...
CGTGGATGGCATGGCCACGGCGCTCCGCGGGATGAGCGTGCCGTTCCGCGGCGAGGTCGACGAGCGCGCCTTCCGTCGCGACTTCGCGCGCCACGTCGGTCGCTCCATGGGGCACGGTCGCGTCGCTTCGTTCGGCCAGGTGGCCAACGAGGGTTTCGACCTGCTCCGCGTCCACGGCCTGCGACTCGACGCGAACCTGACGCTCGCCGTCAAGGCCCTCGTGCAGACCGAGAGCGTGGCGCGCGCCCTGTCCTCCGACAAGGGCCTTCTCTCGGAGGGCGTGCCTATGCTCAAGGAGATGGCCTTCGAGACGGTCACCCCCGAGAAGATCGTCTCCGAGGCCAAGAAGCAGGCGATCAGCGTGGCCGGCCAGGTCGCGCAGCGCATCCCGTCGCTCACCGAGGCCACGGCGATGTGGCTCGACCAGTACCAGAAGGGCCGCTTCACCGTGACGGTCGACACGTCGGAGCTCTCGAAGGAAGTGGGCCGGCTCACGCGGCTCGGACGGCAGATCGTCATCGCCGTCATGCTCGTCGGCCTGGTCATCGGGTCCGCCGTAGCGACGGGCGTGGCAGCATACAGCGACGAGACCGGACGCGTCTGGGAGACGCTCAGCCGCGTCGCCCCCATCGCGCTCATACTTGCGCTCGCCGTCAGCTTCCTGATCGTCTTCCGGCTCACCTGGCGCTGGATGCGGGGCAAGACGACCGACGAAGACTGAAGCGGTGGCGGGGCGCCTCCCGTGACGCTCCGATGGGCCCGCTTCGCGCGGACAGGCGGAACGCACTGATCCCCGCCGCCCGACGGCGGCGAGCCGAGGTCGACGCGACCACTCCTGGCTGATTACCGTCTGCCGCCGGCGTACTCGGCGACGATCTCGGACGGAGCGCGATCCTCGCCCAGCAGCACGCACATGCGCCGCAGCGGGGCGTCGACGTGGTGGAAGAAGGCCTTGAAGCCGGGGCAGAGGTAGTTGAGCCCCGGCTCACCGTCCGGCGTCGTGACGAAGCGGTCCTTGGGGCAGCCGCCGTGGCAGGCGAAGCGCACGTCGCACTCGAGGCAGTAGCGCGGCAGCCTGTCGCGCTTGTCCTCGCCGAACTGCACCTGCTCCGGCGAGGCGACGAGCTCGCGGAGGTGCTGCTCGCCGATGTTCCCGCGCAGGTACGCCGGCTCGACGAAGTGGTCGCAGGCGTAGACGTCGCCGTTGAACTCCAGCGCGAGCGCGGTGCCGCAGGTCGGCGCGTGCACGCAGAGGCCGGACGGTTCGCCGTACCAGTTGGCGAGGGCGACGTCGAACGGCTGCACGTAGACCTCGCCGACGTCGCGCCGCACCCACTCCTCGAACACGCCGATGAGGAACGAACCCCAGGCCTCGGGCCCCACGGAGCGCTCGGTCACCGTGTCGCCGTAGGGCACCCCGTTCTCGCTCGGCCGCTCGACGATCGGGATCGGCTGGACGAACGTCGCGCCGCACTCGTCGCGCAGGAAGCGGTAGACCTCGACCGGGTGATCCTGGTTGGCGGCGTGCACGGTGGTGAGGGCGTTCCACCCCACACCGTGCTCGCGCAGCGCTGCGAGGCCGCGCATCACCTTGTCGAAGGTGGGCCTGCCGGCCTTGTCGCGGCGGTAGGCGTCGTGCATGCCCCGCGGCCCGTCGATGCTGAGCCCGACGAGGAAGCCGTTCTCGGCGAAGAAGCGCGCCCAGTCGCCGTTGATCTTGGTGCCGTTGGTCTGGATCGTGTGACTGATAGTCATGCCGGGGCGGGCGTGCCGTTTTGCCAGCTCCACGGCCCGGCGGAAGAACTCGAGCCCCATGAGCATCGGCTCGCCGCCCTGCCAGGCGATCGTCACCTCGGGGGTGCGGTGCGCCGCGACGAGCTGCCGGATGTAGCGCTCGAGCAGCTCGTCGCTCATGCGCGAGCGCTCCCCCGGATAGAGCTTCTCCTTCTCGAGGAAGAAGCAGTAGGCGCAGTCGAGGTTGCAGGAGGAGCCGGTGGGCTTGGCGAGCAGGTGGAAGGCGGGAGGAGCGGCTGCCGGGGATTCTGGAGGCTCAGTCACGCACGACTCTCCTCAGGAGGGGTGGCGGATCGACTGGCCGCTCGGAAGTCATTGTAGCGGAACACGGCTCGGCGACCCGCTGCTCTCGGCATCGGCCGATGACCTAGGTGAGCACGTTCACGGCGCGAGCCAGGACCAGGCCCAGAAGCACCAGCGAGATCGTCGCCTGCACCGCCATCGCGGCCTTCGCCCACAGCGCCTGCGGCATCGCGTCCGTCGGGCTGAAGGCCACCGAGTTGGTGATGCCGATGTACAGGTAGTCGGCGAATCGTGGCCGCCACCCGGGGGGCGCGAGCTCCGCGTTCATCTGCTGGGGAAAGGCGAAGCTTGGGTACCTCGGGACACGGTGGGCGCGGGCGGCGGGCCCGCCCCCGTCGAGCTCCCAGTAGAGGAGCGCGAAGGCGATCGCGTTGCACAGGAAGATGATGCTGCCGGTCGAGAGCAGCTCACTGGCGCTGTTGGTCGCCGGCCCTCCGGAGACCAGTTCCTTCACGAGATTGGCGGTGTCCCAAAAGGCGCTGAAGGCCAGCATGGCGACCAAAGCGATGGAAGCCACGCGCAACGCCCGCGCTCGCCGTGTGATGCGGCCCGGGTCGCCGAACACGAGGACGAGGAGCAGCACGCCTTCACCGGCTGGAACCAGCCAGGACGGTCCGAAGGTCAATCGGTCCGGCAGCAGGATGGTCAGTAGTGCGGCTGCGAGCACCGCCCCTACCATCGGCCAGCGGGACTCGCCGACCACCTTGCCATCGGGCGCGGGGGTGCTAGGCTCGTCCGGCTCGGCACCCGCGCCATGATCCGCGTGATCGGTCAACGCCGTGTCCTCTCTCAATTGCCCGATGCCGTCGACGGCACAGGCTCGGGCTTGGCCGCATGCTGGCGCTTGCCCAACACGCGGGCGGCGGGCAGCAGGATAAGCAGCGCCAGGAGGGCCGTGACTAGCACGAACGGGAGCGTGGTGCCGGTGGCGAAGTTCTGGGCCGTCACGACGAGCGCTGCCGACACGTTGCGTTGAGCGGTGCCCAGCGCCATGACGCTATGCACGCCGGGATCGCGCCCGCCCAGAAGACCCAGGACGTAGCCGATCACGAACGATCCAACGATGAAGAGCAGCGCAGCCGCGATGCCACCCGTGCCGATCAGGTCGATGATGTTGGAGACGTTCAGACCGAGTCCGACGACGAGCAGGACGAGCAGGGCGATGGTGGACGTCTTGGCCATCACCGGCTGCCAATGGGTCGCCGTGTCGGCCGAGTGCCATTTGATCAGGAGCCCGATGGCCAGCGGGACCAGCATCAGCACGATCAGCGACTTGGCGATGTCCCAGGGATCGACCTTCACGTCCGGCAGCAAGAGGGGGAGGACGATCGGCAGGTAGGCGATGGTGACGACCATCAGCAGGACCATCAGGCCGACGCCGAAGGCGATGTTGCCCTTGGCGCCCTGTACCAGCTTCGGCAGGAAGGGGGCGCCGGCTGCGGCCGCCAGCACGATCAGCCCGGACTCGAGCTGCTGGTCAAGGGAGAACGCCTGAGCGATGCCGTAGCCGAGCGCCGGCACGAGCACGAAGCTGGCGAGCAGAGCCAGGATGACGAGGCGCACGTTCTTGAGCGGCTGCAGGATCTGCCCCATGGTCAGGCTCAGGCCCATCGCCAGCATGCTGGCCACAACGAAGAGCAGGCCGGACACCTTGGCGATGGCGATGAAGAGCTCTGCGGCGGTCATGTGGCGACTCCTGAGGTCGTGTGTTGTCTGAGGCTCCAGAAGGCGCGGGCCGCCTGCGCTCTGGCGGCCCGCGCCCCGCCGGTCGATTCGTCTTACTTCTCGTGCTTCTTGGCCCCGAAGGCCTCCTTGAGCTGCTTCTCTTGCTCCTCGGTCAGGTTGGTGCGCACCACGCGGGCGTTCGTGCCCCGTACCTCGGCGAGGAACTTGTCCTCGGTCATCTGGCCGATGAGCAGGAACCAGCCGGCCTGCCCGGGCTTGACGGCGTCGCCCATCTGCTCGAGCACCTTCTGGTCGACTCCGGTCTTGCCCAGCTTGCCGAACAGGGCGCCCATGCCGGCGCCGATGGCCAGCCCCAAGAAGGGGATGAAGAAGAGCAGCCCGAAGAGCATGCCGAAGAAGGCGCCGCCCAGGGCGCCGGCGCCGACCATGCCGTGGCCGTGCTTGACGTGCGGCTTGCCGTCCTCGTCGCGCACGACCTCGGCGGCGTCCTCCAGCTGGACGATCATGTCCTTCTGCATCCGCGCCAGGGTGAGGCCGAAGTCATCGGCCGCGGCCTCGTTGTCGAAGCCCAAGACCATCAGTTCACTCACGTCGATCTCCTTTCTTGTCTGCTGGACACTTCTGGCGTCCTCAAAGCAGGCGCCGGCGCATCCGCCGGCGCTCGCGGCGGCGCACGCCGCACACCGAGATGGGCGACAGCGGCCTGCCAAACGGGTCGATGAAGAGCGTCACCGGACCCGACTTGTCCGGCAGAACCCCCTCCAGCACCTCGACTGTGTAGGCGAGGTGCCCGTCGGTCAGGCGCGGGTGACGGATGATCACCACTGCGTCCTCCGGCGCGTCATCGCCGGGCTGAAGGAAGGAGAGCACCGCGTTCGGTGGGTCCTCCTCGAAGCTGTTGTCACCCTCGTCCCACAGGTCCACGAAGTCCGCCGTCGCCATGTGTCCGACGACCCGCTGCGGTCGATCGGAGAAGTACAGGGTGGACTGGGTGATGCCATGGAGGGTCAGGGTGGAACCGTCGCTCGTTGCTGATCGCGCGGTCTGCACGAACATCGACTCCTCGGCCTCGAGTGTTTCGATCGTGATTTCGTCCACTGTCAAACCTCCCCGTGATCCATTGCAGCGCGCTCCCAGCGATCGTGGGAAGGTGCGCCTACCCGAACATGGTGCTCCAGTCGTCCTTCATGCTCACGACGATCCAGCCCTCGTTCGTCGCGAGCTCCAGCGCCTTCTCCGCACCGCCGTCGTAGGCGTACTCGCGCTCCGCGTCGTCGTGGTGCACCAGCAACTCCAGAGTGGGCCCTTCGTGTGCGGCGGCGTACTTGAGCATCTCGATGTCACCGTTGGAGTTGCCCCCCGCCATGATCGGGCGGCGCCCGATGGCGCGGTGGATATGCGGCGGCTTGCCCGGTCCATCGTCGATGGGCATCTCGACTTCCTTCGTGCGCATGACCTGAGTGAGGCCGTCGGCATCCACCGAGCACTCGGTCGCCACGCTGCTGCCGATGACCATGGCGGGCGGGATGCCGTAGACCTCCTCGCTGACCGCGCGCATGAAGTCGCGGCCGCCCGCCGAGGTGAGGTAGACCTGGAACCCGTTGTCCTGCAGGTCGCGGACCAGCTCGACCATCGGCTTGTAGACAAGCTGCTTGTACGGCACGCTGAACCGCTCGTCCTTGGCGCTGGACAGGAAGTCCAGCGCGTCCGCTTCGAACTCCTCGACGGTCGTCCCCGCACACGCCTCGGCGATCCCCTCCCCGAGGGTGAAGAACCCGCCGGGATCTCCCTTCGCGTAGTCAGACGCCACCTTGCCCAGCCAGGCCATGTCCTTTTCGTACACGGCTTTGAACGGCTGACGAGCTCGCGCCTCGGGCTTCGACGCCGCCATCCTGCCGATTGCACGCAGCCCGTGCTGGAGCTGGATGTACATGGGCTTCTCGAGCCAGCACGTCCCGTCGTTGTCGAAGGTGGCGATGCGCTCCGCGGGCGGCACGAATGTCGGGGCTCCGGCCGTCGTCACCTTCTGGACGAAGGCGAGGATGGCGCTCTTGGCGTCGCCGTCGTTCCAGGACGCCAGTCGGTCTGCCACAGTGAAACCTCCTTGTGAGTGGGGCGCGGGTCACATCGTGACCCGCGCCCCACGTGCTCCTCGGCGCGTCAACCAGGTTCCGCTATTCGCGGCTCATCATGGCTGCTGCTTCGAGCTCGAAGTCGCGGTACTCCTCTCCGCTCACGTCGACGATGACCTGCTTGATCGTGCCGCCCGTGAACGCCCAGGGCTGCTCGCCCGGGTAGTCCAACGTGACCGGAGCACCACCCTCGCGGCCGATGTTCAGCCCTTCGCCGCACAGTGCGAACTTGCCCAGCTGGGCGAACATGCTCTTGTACTCGCCGACCTTCTTGTCGTTGATGAACAGAGTCGCCGTGCCCTCGCACTGGTTGGGCACCGGGGAGTTGCGGATCTTGTTGAGCTTCTCTTTGGTGAACTCCATGCCGAGCACGCACTTGCCGACAGGCACGTCGATATCGGACGTGATCATCTGCTCGTTCTCGCCAAGATAGTTGTAGACGTACGTCAGCTTGCCGTCCTTGATGTAGAGCGCATGACCGCCGAACACGTGACCGTGGGCGAACAGCACGCCTGCGGCACCCTTCTTCAGGTCGACCTCGGCCGCGATCTTGTACGACCGGCCGCGAATGCTCACAGCTACGGCCTCCGGCACTTCGAGCGTGTGCGGATAGTAGATGTAGCGATCGCGCGGAGGAGACATCTGCGGCCGCGGGGTGGTCAGAACGGCCACCGCCGAGCGGTCTTCCAGTGGCAGACCGAAGAACTTACCCGCCTGGAAGTGCCAGAGCGCCACCAGCTCGTCGCGTGTCTCGGGGTTCTTGTCGCCCACGTCGTAAACCTCGGAACGGTCCTCGTCGACGTGGTAGAGCGCCCACTTGTCTGCCGAGAAGTGGCCCCAGTCTGATGGTGCGCCCGCGTGGATCGCGTCGACCTTCCAGCCGTCGCGCCACAGCGCGCGCGTGCCCAGCATCTGGTAGAACTGGCTCTCCTTCTGGGTCTTCGCCTTGGGGTCGTCGAAGCTGTACTTGAAGCTGGTGCCCTCGAGCTCCCATTGCGTGTAGCCCTTGACCACGTCGGGCATCTCGATGCCCAGGCATTCGTAGATGGTCGGCACGACGTCGGTGCAGTGAGCGTAGTGCTGCCGGATCTCACCCTTGGCCTTGATGCCGGCGGGCCAGCTGACCACCATGGCGTCCGCGACGCCGCCCTCCCACGTGTGCCGCTTGAACAGCTTGAACGGCGTGTTGAAGGCCATGGCCCAGCCGGTCGGGTAGTGATTGTACGCCCCGGACGAGCCGAGGATGTCGAGCAGTTTCATGTTCTCGGCCATGTCGTCGGGGACGCTGTTGAAGAACTTGTTCTCGTTGACGGAGCCGTTCGGACCGCCCTCACCCGAGGCGCCATTGTCGGCCATGAGCACGATGATCGTGTTGTCGATCTGCCCGGTCTCCTCCAGGTAGTCGATCAACCGCCCGATCTCGTGGTCCGCGTAGCTGGAGAAGCCAGCGTAGACCTCGGCCATCCGGACGAAGAGCTTCTTCTCGTCATCAGACAGCGAATCCCAAGGACGCACCATGTCGCCCGGGGGGGAGGGCTTGCCATCGACGCTGGTGTGGTCGCCCAGCGGGTTCATCGGCGACAGTTCGGTCGACTCGGGCAACAGACCTAGCTTCTTCTGCTTCGCGAGTATGTCCTCTCGGATCTTCTCGTAGCCCATGTCGAAGGTGCCCTTGTACTTGTCCGCCCACTCCTTGGGGCAGTGGTGCGGTGCGTGGTTCGCACCTGGACAGAAGTACATGAAGAACGGCTTGTCCGGTGCGACCTGCTTGGAGTCGGCGATCATGCCGATCGCGTGATCCACCAGGTCCGCCGTGAGTGTGTAGCCGTCCTTGCCCTGCCTCCACTCCTCGATTGAGACGGGGTCGGAGGGCTGCTCGACGAATTGTTGATCCTGTACCAGGTCCGGGTAGTACTGGTTGGTTTCGCCGCCCAGAAACCCGTAGTAGCGCTCGAAGCCGCGGCCGGTCGGCCAGTTACGCTTCCACGAGGCCATGTTGGTCTCGTCCTCGGCCACGCAATGCCACTTGCCGAGCATGTAGGTGTTGTAGCCCTTCTCGGCGAGCACCTCTGCGATGGTGGCCGTTTCGAACGGAATGTGGCCGTTCATGCCGGGGAATCCCTCGGTGGCCTCGGCGATGCATGCCATGCCGACGGTCGTGTGATTGCGGCCCGTGAGCAGCGCGGCGCGCGTCGGAGAGCAGATCGACGTCGTGTGGAACTGCGAGTAGCGCAGGCCGCTGTCGGCCAGCCTCTTCATCGTCGGCATTTCGATGGGACCGCCGAACGGCTCCCAAGCACCGAAGCCGGTGTCGTCGTATACGATGAAGAGCACATTGGGTGCGCCCTTCGGCGCCTCGGCCTGTACGTACGGGTCCCAATCGGGTGTCGAATCACGGACGTCGAGATTGATGACGCCTTTGAATGGTTTGGTCATGGCACTACCTCCTGAATCCTTCGACTTCGAACGCTCGCCTCAATCGTGAGACGAGATCCGCTCGATCTCCTGTGCCGCGATGCGCGTTCGGGTGTCGTCAGCTCACGGCGCCTCCGGGGGCGGGCGGCGTGACTGGGGTGTCGTCGGGCTCGTCGGCGCGCGGGTCGGGCTCGACCACCAGTCCGAGGTTGCGCAGCTCGCGCTGCGACTTGCCGGAGAGCTTGCGACCGAGCGTCGGTCCCCCGGCGGTGTGGATGTGGACCCCGGCCGGCTCCTTGGCCATCGGCTCTTCCCAGCCCTGCCACAGAGCGGTCACACGGAAGATGTAGCCGATGGCAAAGGCGATGCCCGCCGCCGGCCAAGCGCTCGCCCCGAGTTGCGTGGCGATGATCCAGACGACGCCGGTGAGGAACGCGGTGGTGACGAGGTACTCGCTGCGGACGAAGAGCTTGGGCGAGACACCGCTGCAGAGGTCGATATAGACGCGCCCGGCGGTGGGAGCGATGACAGCGATGATGAGGATGCCTGCGACCGGCACATCCGCTTTGGCAGCGGCCATGCAGCCGGCGATGGCGTACCAGGGCAACGAGAACGAGGTCATGAACTGGAAGAGACCTTCGCGGAAGAGCTGCCCGCCCTTGTAGGCGACGAAGTAGCCGACGATGCCCGCAGTCAGGCACACGACGAAGTAGGCGCCGTTGGTCAGGGCGTGGGGGATCTGGGCGAGCAGGACGTCGCGCGTGCAGCCGCCCCCGATGCCACCGAGGAAGGCCATCAGGAGGATGCCGACGACGGTCCAGCTGCGGAAGTGGTCGGGCCGCCGCGCCAGCAACGCGCCGTTCAGCGCGTTGGTCGTCGCGGCGATGAGGTCGATGACCGTGAAATTGCCGGACCACGACCATTCGAACCAGCTGAGCGTGGTGGCGACGAGGCTGTGGTCGAAGAGTCCGTGCATGAATCAGCCCTCCGCAGTTGCGGACGCCTCGTCGGCGTCCTAGGTGTGGTAGCCGGCGACCAGTTTCTGCTCACTGGCCTTCTTCGGGAAGAAGATGAACACGAGCGCGGCGCCGATCGCGACGGCGACCAGCCCAGCGGTGTACGCCCACTGGTCACCCTTCAAGAACGATTCCTTTGCCGCCGCCGTGATCTGGCTCGCGTACTGTGGGTACTGCTGCGCGATCGCCTCGGCGCCGTCGAAGGACTTGGCGAGCGCCGTCTGCGTGGTGTCGGTGACCCTCTGTTTGTCCGGCGAAGCGGCGATCGCGGCGCCCAGCGCCGCGGCGTAGCCGGCGGTGAGCAGGGCGCCGAAGATCGACTGCATGAGGGCGCCGCCGAGGTCGCGCTGCAGGTCGGCGGTGCCCGACGCCATGCCGACCCGCGTGGGGGGGACCGACCCCGTCAGCGAGTGCGCCGCGGGCGTCTGGGCGAAGCCGACGCCGATGCCTACGAGGGCGTAGCCGAGACCGATCACCCAGTTCGACGAGCCCTCCTTCCACAGCAGCAGCATGGGCAAGAAGGCGAGGAAGACGAACACGTAGCCGACGAGCAGTGTTCGCTGCGAGCCGATGGCCTCGACCATCTTGGCCGAGCGCGGGGCGACCAGCACCATGAGGACGGCCATGGGCAGGATCGCCGCGCCGGCCTGCACCGTGGAGTAGCCGAGCACGTTCTGCAGATACTGCTGGCCGACGAACATCGCGCCCATCAGCGAACCGAAGATGATGATCCCGGCGACGGCCGCCACCCGGCGTCGAAGGCCTTGCCGATCGTCGGCAAGGCCACGTTGGCGACCGCGAGGTTCAGGTTCGCGACGGCTGCCGCCAAGATGAGCGCGACGAGCACCAGGCCGCCTCGCGAGGGCGCGTCACTCTTCGAGGGTACGTTGACGCTCGCGGCGCTGGCGGGATTCTCACTCATTGTCCCCCCCGTCGATTTCGAGGAGTCCGTGTCTCATCACTCAGCCTGTCGAGCCGGTTTGGCGAAGGCGCGCCTCGTGTCCGGCCGCGTCAGCCACCAGACGTTGTACACGCCGAAGGCACAGTCCAGGAGCAGCCAGCCGGCCGGCGCGGACTTGCCGGCGATCCAGAGCGCGAAGATGACCAGCGCCAACGCGAAGACGAGGCCCTGGAAGACCCAGGCGAGGCGGTACGCCCAGGGGCGCAGCCGCCACCCGCCCCACGCCACGACCAGGGCGAGCACGCCGACCGCCGCGTAGAGAGGTTCCATCGCCCAGCCGCCGTAGTCGCTCCGCAGGTCTCCTTGGGAGCCCTCGAAGAACGTGCCGAACCGCCACGCCAAGAAGATCTGGTAGACGCCGAGGAACACCAGCCAGCCCACCATGAACGTGAGGTTCTTGGGCCGGGCCCCCTTGTCGGGGGCCGCGGCCTCATTGTCCTTGTCGGGAGAGCCAGTCACAGGCCGCTCACCCAGACTGGTGCTCAAGCCCGTGATCGGGCTGCTGCGGTGCGTCGTGGGACTTGACCAGGACCGTGTTGAACTGCGTGATGGGTCCGACCTGGATGTGGGTCTCCGGACTCCACTCGCCTGGGGCAGGCGGCGTGTACGGGTCGGGGGTGCCCGGCTTGATCGGTGGCTCCATGGCGAGGGTCTTCAGGAAGGCGCCGGCGGCGACGGCCATCGGATGCATCACCCAGGCGTGGGGGAAGCCCACCTCGTTCTCCTCTCGCGGGTCCCACTCGAGGTTGTGGAGGTGGGGCATGTTGTAGGCTGACCAGGCGCCGAACATCTCGTCCTGCTTCATCAGGTTGGCCTTCCATTGGCGCCATTTGATCGCCTGCAGTCGGTTGCCTTGGATGCAGAGCACGGTGTTGCGCCCGGACTCCTGCGCGTCGCCGAGCAGGAAGTCGCCCATCTCCATGCCGTCGATCTGCCGGTCGGTCGGCACCTCGGCGCCGGCGGCCTTGGCCAGGGTGGGGAACATGTCGACGAGGTGGACGAGCTCGTTGCTGACCTTGCCCGCGGGCACCTTGCCCGGCCAGCGCACGATGCAGGGCGCGCGGTTGGATCCCTCCAGAGAGGTGAAGTAGCCGCCACGCCAGATCCCGGAGAAGCCCTTCCATTGCCCACCCAGCGGGTCGGGGTCGGCGGCCGGGAAGCGATAGTCGGGATCTCCGCCGTTGTCGGAGGCCCACACCACGATGGTGTCCTCGGCAAGCCCGAGCTTGTCGAGAGCGTCGAGGATGCGGCCGGTGAAGTCGTCCATTTGGGTGAGCAGGTCGGCCCAGTTGCCGCGCTTGCTCTTGCCCTGGTATTCCGGGTCCGGGATCGGTGGGATATGGACCTGGGTGTACGGCAGGTAGACGTAGAAGGGCTTGTCGTCCTTCTTCGCACGGGTCATGAAGTCGACCGCCCAGTCGGTGATCTTGCGATCGAAGCCGGCGCGGAACTCCGCGTCGTACGTGCCGACCGGGTCCGCCTTCTCACCCTTCTTGCGAGAGTAGATGGTCTGCGGCTGCATGGGGATCTTCGCCTCGCCGGCGTAGGGGGTCGCGTCCACCGCACCGTCGGGGAAGTAGGACTGCATCGTCCAGAGCACCTCGTCGGCGGTCCGCGGGCACCACACGGCCTCGTCGAAGCCGAAGTCGACAGGACTGCGCTGCTCCGGGTCACTGCCCAGGTGCCACTTGCCCCACATGCCGGTGGCGTAGCCGGCGTCCGACAGCGACTGGGCCATGGTGACCTCCCACCTGGTCAGTCCGTCGGGGCCTCCGGTGATCGGCACTGTCTGTGTGCCTGACCGGATCGGGTGGCGTCCGGTGAGCAGTGCCGAGCGGCTCGGGGTGCACTGCGCCTCGACGTTGAAGTTCAGCAGCTGATGCCCGTCAGCCGCAAGGGCGTCGATCCGCGGGGTGGGCGCACCTCGCAGGATCCCGCCGCCGTAGCAGCCGACCTCGCCCCAGCCGAGGTTGTCCCAGAAGAAGAACACGATGTTGGGCTTCTTGTCCGTCGTCGCGGGAGTCATTTCGTCAGTCCTTTCTCGCTCTTGGCGAAACTAGTGATCGCCCTGGGGCACCTGCGGCACGCCTTGGGAAGGCGTGGAAGCGTGAGGCGCCGGGGCGGTCGTCGCGGACCCGGCCGCTGCGCCGGCGTGCTCCTCGGGAGCGGGCGTCGCTGTGACGAGGAGGTGCGCCGGCGGCGCCACAGGCGCCACTCCCTGCTTCTTCTCGAACCGGGCGCCGAGCTCGGCCATCACCAGCAGCACGACGACGATCGTCACGATCGCGCCGAGCAGCATCATGTCTCCGGCGACCGTGTACTTGCCGAAGGCGAAGATCGCGCAGCAGATGACCGCGCCCGTGTTCTGCTGGGCGACTGCGACCATGGACACGATCTTCGAGCCTCGGTGAGGGTTGGCCGCGGGGATGGGGCTCAGGATGTAAGGCGGGCTGAGCAGGTATCCGACCAGCATCCCGACAAGCGGAAACACGAGCGCGAAGGCCATTTGGCCGTAGCCGGCGATCGACAGGAAGTCGGCCCACGAGTAGCCGATGAACAGCACGATGTGCGCGACCAGGAACGTGATCGAGAGCGGCCCGAGCCACGTCCCGAGCGCCATGGTCAGGCTCATAGAGCGCGCCCGGATGACGATGCCGATCACGAACGGGAGCAGCATGAACACGAGCAGCGGCCGGGCGACGTGCCAGGTCGAGACGCTTGCGCCGGTGCCGAGAGCATTTTGCAGAGGCGGCACCGCCAGCGGCAGGATGATGAACGTCGCGATGAGCAGCATCGTCGTGGCGGCGGCGCTGTAGGCGATATTGCCCTTCGCAAGGCTTACGAGCCACGGCACGAACGGAGCGCCTCCGCAGATGGCGAGGACGATGATCGCCATCTTGACCTGGTTGTCGAACGGGAGAAGTGCCGCCAGCCCGATCAACACGGCCGGGACCAGGATGAACGTGCTGATCAGGAGCATCACGTTCAGCTGCGAATGCGTGCGCAAGGGCCCGCCCATCGACTTGCGGGTGACGCCGAGACCTTGCCCCAGCGAAGCGGTGACCACAAAGATCAGACCGAAGCTGACGATGACCACTAGTAGAGGGCTCACTGACTTCTCCTTCTCGTGAATGGCCGGTCTAGGATGTCGTGCCAGGGGGCGAGGAAGGCGATCTGCCCGAGAAAGCGTACCAGTGCCACGCGCGCATCCGGCGCACCGTCGCCGACCCGCCGCCCAGCGTCGTTCATGACGGCTCTCTTGCAGCGTCTGGACCGCGATCGGCGTCGTTCCACGGCCCTACGGACACGACTTCGAGGCCAAGCTCCTGAGCCTGGTCGAGGAGGCCGTGCAGCTGCGCCTGATCGAGCCCGCGGCCGGTCAAGACGGTCGTGCCTTCGGCTCGTTCCAGACACATGTCGTCGAACAGGAACGCGAAGTCGTCGCCGAGCTCCCCGCGTAGGACGATCCGGTAGGTGGTGCCGCGTGTCGCGTCGCCGTGCATCACGGCGCAGAATCTCACTCGGTCCAGCGGCCGGTCATCACCTCCGGCCGTTATTCACCTAGGTGAAATCGGCTCCCTGGACGAGACCGAGTTTGTGAGCCCGCGCCACAGCGTCGGCTCGGGAGGAGACGGCGAGCTTGCGGAAGATGGATCGGGTGTGACTGTGGACGGTGTTGTGAGAGAGATAGAGATCGCGTCCGATTTCGCGCTCGGAGAGCTCGCCGCAGAGGAAGTTCAGCACGGTGAGTTCACGCTCGGTGAGCTCCCCGCCCCTCCGGGGGGAGCCGACCGCCGGCGAGTGCCCGAAGGCTCCCAGTCGATCGCCAAGGATGCCTGCATCCTTGCAGCCGTTGATGATCGAGCGCACTTCGGCGAGGTCGGAACTCGCGCGCGCGTCTTCACCGAGAGCCCGAAGCACTGAAGCCTGCAGGAGCAGTGCGTCTACGAGGCCAGGGCGCTGGCCCAAGCGTCGAAGGCAGTCGACTGCTCGTTCAGCGAGCGGCAGCGCGTCCGTGGGTCGATTTCGTGCCATCAGCGACGCGGCAAGCGCGAGCGGCGCTTCTCCGTCCACGTCTTCAAGTCGGTGCTTCCGCACGAGCCTCTCCGCCTGATCAGCCAAGCGGTGCTGGGTGGCCTGACGGCCGAGTAGGCCTGCGATCAACGAGCGGTACGCCAGCGAGCCGCCGGCCGCGATCCACTGCTCCGTGGCCGAGCCTTCTACAACTGACTCCTCGAACCAACGGTCCGCCTCGCTGTATCTGCCCTGAAAATAGAGCCCCCAGCCAACGGCCCAACAAACCGCAGAACGCCAGACCGTGCCGGGCGAGACGAGTTCGGCAGCGCGCCTGGCGAGCGCGAGCTGCGCGCCGACATCACCCTTGGCGGGCTCGAGGAAGATCGCCTGCAGCGTGGTCAGGCTGGCCTCGACAGATGGGAAGCCGTCGGTCAGCGGCTCCGCGCTGAGTTGGTTCGACTTCTCGATTGCCGTGATGGCCGCGCCTGCTTCAGCCGGCCGCCCGCAGAGGGCAAGCGCCCACGCCTCGATAGCGCGCAAACGCGGATCGCCAAGCATGATCTCGTCCGGGAATTCGCGTAGCCAACGCAGGATCGTGAGGTACTTCCCGCTATTTCCGAGTGGCACCCAGGCGGCTGCGACCAGGTCAGCGGCAGCCGCGAAGACGCCCGCGGCCATCGCGTGGTGAATCGCCTCCTCTATCGAGCCGTGCTCCCGATGCCACTCGTAGGCTCGGCGGTGAAGGGTGGGGATCAGATCCGCATCGCGCCGCCCGAGTTCGACGCGCAAGAGCTGCACGAACAGGTGGTGAAAGCGATACCAGTCACTCTCGTCGACGAGCCGCACGAGGAAGAGGTTGCTCCGGGACAGGGCGTCCAGCATCACAGCTGAGCCCTGCGTCTCCATCACGGCGTCGCACAGCGGCCCGGACAGTCGCTCGAGTATCGAGGTGCGCATCATCAGCGACTGCAGGCGCGGGTCGTGAGCCTCGAGCACTTCGGTGACGAGATAGTCGATCACGTGGCGATTGGAGGCGCCAAAACGTGCGATGCGCGCGCTCCTGTCCGTCTCCGCTGCATTCCTGAGGGAGAGCGCCGCCAGGTAGAGGCCGGCCGGCCATCCCCCTGTGCGCGCAGTGAGGGCGTCGACATCCTCGAGAGTGATGCCCAGCTTGAGGCGGTCATTGAGGAACTCTCGTGCATCTGCATGCGCGAACCGGAGATCGTCGCCGCGCAGCTCCAGCAGTTCCCCTTGGACGCGGAGGGCGGGCAGGCGCAGCGCCGGCTCGGTCCGCGTCGCGATCACAAGCTGGACCGTGGACGGCGCATGCTCGATGAACCAGGCGACGGTCTCGCAGGCGGGTCCCGATGAGAGTCGGTGGAAGTCGTCGAGGATCAGGGCGACCTCACCTTGTGCGTCCAGCTCGTTGATCAGGCGAGGCAAGGCGACCTCCCCGATGGGCGCCGTGCTTGTGATCTCTGGCGGGATCGTTTGTCGGAGCTCAGGCAAGACTCTGCACAGCGCCTCGATCACATACGACCAGAGTACCGTCGGGTCGCGGTCTCCCTCGTCCAGTGTCAGCCAGGCGATGGGCTTCCGCACCGCTTCCGACGCTCGCCAGTCCGCCAACAGCGTGGTCTTGCCGTAACCGGCGGGACACGCGACCAGTGTCAGTTTACGGCTTGAGCCTTTGTTCAAGCGCTCGGCCAGCCGGGGGCGCAGAATCGTCTGCTCTCGCACGTCCGGCGGATGCAGTTTCGTCGCAATCAGCGTGTGCTGCTCCACAGATCCTCCGCCCGTCCCGTCTGCGCTGCCGATGGAGCCTTGGGCGCAGCTTCAGTCTGCCCCGTTTTGGGGTTCCGAGCGACATGGTACTCCCATGCAGTACCACCGCACAGGTTCGTCAGCATCACGCCGCGGCCGGTCATCACCTCCGGCCGCTGTTCACCTTGGTGAAATCGACCCCCTACAGAAGACCCAGCTCGCGACCCCGCGCTACGGCCTCGGCCCTGGATGAGACGGCGAGCTTGCGGTAGATGGTCCGCGTGTGGCTGTGGACGGTGTTGTGAGAGAGGTAGAGGTCACGTGCGATCTTGCGTTCGGAGAACTGGCCGCTGAGGAGGCTCAGCACGATGAGTTCGCGATCGGTGAGCCCGCCGTCCCGTCGCGAAGACCCGACGGAGGGCGAGAGCCCGAAGGCCCTCAGCCGATCGTTCAGTATGCCCGCATCCTTGCAGCCGACGATGATCGAGCGCGCTTCGCCGGCGACTGCGATCGCGCTCTCGCTCTGGCCGAGGGCGCGGAGCACGCCCGCCAGATGTAACAGCGCATGCGCAAGGTGGATCCGCTGCCTGGTGCGTCGAATGAACTCGACGCCATTCTCGACAACGGTCAGCGCCTCCGGCAGGCGGTCACGCGCCGCAAGCGACAGACCCAGCGCGACAAGGGCCACGCCGTCCATGCCCTCGATCCGGTGCTCGCGCATGGCTCTCTCCGCCTGCTCGGCCAGCTCTTGCTGGTCGGAGACACGACCCAGGACGCCGGCGATCAACGAGCGGTAGGCCAGCGACGAGTCGGCCGCGATCCACTGCTTCGCAGCCGAACCTGCGACCGCCGACTCCTCGAACCAACGGTCCGCCTCGTCGAACCTGCCGTGAAAGTACAGACCCCAGCCCACGGCCCAACAAACCGCAGAACGCCAGACCGTGCCGGGCGAGACGAGTTCGGCAGCGCGCCTGGCGAGCGCGAGCTGCGCGCCGACATCACCCTTGGCGGGCTCGAGGAAGATCGCCCTGAGCGTCGTCAGACTGGCTTCGAGGGACGGGAAGCCGTCTGGCAGCGGCCCGTCGTCGACCCAGTGGGACGGCTCGTCAGGCACGACTGCCGCAGCTGCGTCATCCGGACGACCGGAGACCGCGAGCATCCACCCTTCCACCAAACGCAGGCGTGGATCGTCGCGAAACACCTCGTCCGGGAACGCCTCAAGCCAGTTCAACACGGTGACGTACTTCGCGGCGTTGCCGTACCGTGCGTAGACGTTTGCCACAAGGTCGGCTGCCTCCGCGAACGCACCGGCGGCCATCGCGTGGTGAATCGCCTCCTCTGTCGAGCCGTGCTCCCGGTGCCACTCGTAGGCTCGGCGGTGAAGCGCCGGAATCAGGTCCGGGTCGCGGCGTTGGAGTTCGACGCGCAAGAGCTGCGCGAACAGATGGTGAAAGCGATACCAGTCACTCTCGTCGTCGAGCTGCACGAGGAACAGGTTGCTCCGGGACAGGGCGTCCAGCATCACAGCTGAGCCCTGCGTCTCCATCACGGCGTCGCACAGCGGCCCGGACAATCGCTCGAGTATCGAAGTGCGGACCATCAACGACTGCGTGAGCGGGTCGTGAGTCTCCAGGACTTCGGCGGTGAGATAGTCGATGACATGTTGACTTGAGGCTCCGAAGCTCCTGATGCGCGCGCTTCTGTCCGCCTCGGCGGCCTTCCCCAAGGAGAGGGCGGCAAGGTAGATGCCGGCCGGCCATCCATGCGTGCGCGCAACCAGGCTGGCAACGTCCTCGACGGAGAGGTCTAGGTCAAGGCGGCCATTGAGGAACTCGAGCGCATCCCGTTGCGTGAACCGTAGATCGTCTGCGCGCAGCTCGAGAAGCTCTCCGCGGGCGCGGAGGGCCGGCAGACGCAACGGCGGCTCGGTCCGGGTCAAGATCACAAGTTGGACCGTGGACGGCGCATGCTCGACGAACCAGGCGACGGTGGCGCAGGCCGGCCCCACGGAAAGCCGGTGGAAGTCATCGAGAACCAGGGCGATCTCGCCTTGTTCGACCAGCTCGTTCACCAGGCGAGGCAGGACGACCTCCGTGATGGACGCCGCGCTCGTGACCTCAGGCGAGATCGCGTCCCGGAGCGAAGGACAGGCCCTGCACAGCGCCTCGATCACATACGACCAGAGTACCGTCGGGTCGTCATCTCCCTCGTCCAGGCTCAGCCAGGCGATGGGCTTCCGCGCCACTTCCGACTCCCGCCAGGCCGCCAACAGCGTGGTCTTGCCGTAACCGGCGGGACACGCGACCAGCGTCAGCCTCCGGCCTGACTCCTCGCTCAAACGCTCGGCCAGCTGGGCGCGCGGGACCGTGTGCTCTCGCACAGCCGGCGGATGCAGTTTCGTCGCAATCAGCGTCTGCTGCTTCAGGGAAGTATCCTCCCTTCCCGCCTGCGTTGACGATGGGGCCGGGGCGCCGCTTCAGTATGCCTCTGCCCCGGCGTACCGAGCGATATGCTACCCGGACTCTCCGAGTTCACACCCTGGGGTTGGGAACGGGCGGACGGTCACTTGCGTCATTCCGCCATTGTCCGAGTAGGATGTTGGCGTAGTGGCTTCAAGAGCGCCGCGAGGCATGAGTCCGGAGGATCGGTGTGGCCGACGAGAAGGACCTCGTGACCGAAGGCGTGCGGGAGATGTCGCGCGCGCTCGTCGTCAGCGCACGCGGTTCGTTCCCGCTCGTGCGCATCCGCGAGCGCGTCGCGAACACGTTCTGGCTCCTGCCGTCCGGCTTCTTGGTCGGCGCCCTCATCATGGTTCTGCTCACACGCGCCGTCGACGAGACGCTGCCCCGCGCCGACGAGGCGTGGAGCTACATCGTCTGGAACAACGGTAGCGCCACGACGGTTCTCAGCACGATCGCCTCGGCAATGCTGGCCTTCCTCGGAGTGGTGTTCAGCATCACCCTTGTCGCCATGCAGCTGGCGAGCCAGCAATTCTCACCGCGCGTGCTCCGCACCTATGTGCGCTCGACCACGACCAAGGTCGCGCTCGGCACCTTCATCGCGACCTTCATCTACCCGCTCATGTCACTCTCCTGGGTGGGGCGCCGAGAGGACGCCGCCGGCACCGTGGTCTCAGTGAGCGCGTTCGTGGCCCTGCTGCTCGTGGTGGCCAGCATCATCGTGTTCATCGCGTTCGTGAACAACACCGTGAGCCTGATGCGCATCACGTACTCGATCCGGCGGGTGGCCGCAGAGACGCGGGCGGCGTTCCGTCAGATGTTCCCGCCGGAGACTGCGTATGTGGAAGTCGAGCCTCCGGCGCTGGACCAGCCGCTCCGCTCGACGCTCTTCAGCAAGCCCGACTGGTCGCCGGCGGCGTCGCGCGCCGATCACGGCGTCATCCTCGGCACCGATGTCGGACTGCTCACGCGCATCGCGCGGGAGCACGAGTGCATGCTGCGAGCACGCGCCCAGGTCGGCGACTACGTCGGACGGGGCGAGCTGCTGATCGATGCCTACGGGATACCCGGACGCGCCTCGACGGCTCCCACCGATGCGGAGCTCCTCAGAGCCTACGACGTGGGTCCCGAACGCACCGTCTACCAAGATCCGCTTTACGGCGTCCGCGAGTTGGTGGACGTGGCGGCGCAGGCGCTCTCACCGGCAGTCAACGCGCCCACGACGGCGGTCCAGGTCATCGATCGCTTGCAGGACATCCTGCGCCAAGTGGCCGTGGCGCCCGACCAGACCGGGCTGTACGCGGACGACGAGGGCGTCGTTCGCCTCGTCGGCCAGATCCGCACATGGGACGAGGTCGTGGATCTGGCGCTCACGGAGATCAGGGAGTTCGGCGCCGGGTCGCCGCAGGTGACCCGGCGCCTCTCTGCCCTCATCGAGACGCTCTGGGCAGCCGTCCCCGAACACCGCCGGGCTGCTCTGGAGCGCCACGGTGACCTGCTGCGGCTGGCCGTGGGCCGAGCCGTCTCGGACGGCAAGCCGGCTGAGTTCGCTCTGCAGCCGGACCGCAAGGGCCTCGGCTGAGGGAGGGCCTGACAGCGCTGTTGCAAACACCGGCGCAGCCGCCGTTCGGCCGCTCCGCGCTAGACTGACGACAGTCGAGTCGCCACCACAGCCAGAAGGGGTCTCATGTCACAGTCGACGACCTTCACCATCCTGCACACGAACGACATGCACTCCAACCTCATCGGCATGGCCCCCTCCGCGGACTACACCCCGGAGACGCTCAACGACGATGCGACCCTCGGCGGCTTCGCCCGCTTGGCCAGGCTGATCGCGGAGAGGAAGAAGGCGCGCGAGGCCCAAGGTCCCGTGCTCGTCCTCGACGCCGGCGACTACAGCATGGGCACCGCCTTCGGCGCCGCCATCCGCGAGACCGGCGCCGAGCTGCAGCTCATGTCGCGGATGGGCTACGACGCGACCACCTTCGGCAACCACGACTACGACCTCGGACCGGAGGGCATGGCCGCGGCGATCGGCGTGGCCGCCAAGGCGGGCCGCATCCCTATGGTGGTCGCCTCGAACACCGACTTCAGCGGCAGCGACCCCTCGCTCGCCGGCCTCCAGGCCCTCGCCGACGAGAAGGTCGTCCGCACGCACGCCGTGATCGAGCGCGGCGGTGTGCGCTTCGGTCTCTTCGGGCTGATGGGCAAGGAGGCCGTCTTCTACGCCCCTGGCGCCGGCGCCATCGCCTTCCCCGACGCCGTCGAGACCGGCAAGGAGATGGTCAAGCTGCTGCGCGAGACCGAGAAGGTCGACCTGGTCATCGCCCTCAGCCACGGCGGCCTGCTGCGGAACCCGGACGGCACGTACACGACCGGCGGCGACGTGATCCTGGCGGAGAAGGTACCCGGCATCGACGTCGTCGTCGGCGGCCACAGCCACACGGTGCTCGAGAAGGCGATCGTCGTGGGCGGCCACACGCCGGTCGTCCAGGCCGGACTGTACTCCCACTATCTCGGCGAGCTCGTGGTCACGCTTGACGGGGGCAGCCTCAGCGTCGACTCCTACACGCTGCACCCGATTGACGACACCATCGCCGGCGACGCCTCCGTCACTCAGGAGATCGAGCAGTTCAAGCAGGTCGTGACCGAGGCGGTGTTCGCCTCGCGTGGCTACAGCGTCGACGAGCCCCTCGTGGTGGTCTCAGAGGACGTGCCCAACACCTTCACCGACATCGTCGCCGGCACGCCGCTCGCCAACTTCGTCGCCGACGCCGACCGCGCCGCCACCGGAGCCGACGTCGTGGTCACGGCCAACGGCGTGGTGCGCTCCGGGTTCACGAAGGGCAAGTCCGGCGTGCAGACGGTCTACGACGTCTTCGCCGCGACTCCGCTGGGCAAGGGGGTGATCGACGAGACCGCCGGCAGTGCTCTCGTGACCGCCTACTTCACGGCTCGCGAGATCAAGCACGCGCTCGAGTTCATGCTCGTCGACAACCCGGCGCACCCGGGCGAGTTCTTCCCGCGCACCTCGGGCATGCGCTTCCGCTACGACCCGTCACGCCCTCAGTTCGACGTCGTCACGGCCATCGAGCTGGGGGACTTCGACCACGGCTACGCGCCGATCGACATCAGCGGCAAGGACGAGCGCCTCTTCAGCGTCACTAGCCCGCTCTACGCCGCCATGATCCTCGTGGCCATCCCGGCCTACTCGAAGGGCGCGCTGCCGCTGACCGCCAAGCACGAGGACGGCACGCCACTCACCTCGCGCGTCGAAGCCGTGGAAGAGGCTCCACGCGCCAGCACGCCCTACCTGCTGCCGCCGCGCCACACCGTGGACCGGCGCAGCGTGGCCGCGACGACCGAGAACGGCGCGCTCAGGGAGATCAAGGAGTGGCAGGCGCTCATGGACCACCTCCGCCGCCTGCCGGTCAAGTCCGCGGGCGCGCTGCCGGTGTTCCCGCTCGACGAGCGTGCCAGGGAGGTCCGGGCGATCAAGGCCGGCTGACCGGAGGGGCCGTGAGCCTGTTCAGGAAGCGCGCTGCGCCGGGGTCTGAGGAGGCGGCCGGGCAAGCGAACATAAGATGGGAACCGACGGCGGGTGCGTCCAGACAGTCGTTCATCGTCCCCTCGTGGCTACGACAGTTCGGGCTGGCCAACCGGCTGATAGCCGGCATCACCGGGCTACTCGGGGCGGACGCCATCTTCACGGCGCGAAGCCTGGTGTACCGGTCCACGGGAGATGCCTTCGAGGCGGGCCGCCGGAGGCTTCGATCGGACCCTCCTTCGCGGCCCGCCGGAGGCTCCGTCGCGTAGGGCAGTGTGATGGGTGAAGACCGCGCCGGGTTATGCCCGACTTGCGGCACTTCTCAACGAAGCGCTGAAGCCAACCTGCGCAGGCGGAACGCACTGATCCCCGCCGCCCGACGGCGGCGAGCCGAGGTCGACGCGACCACTCCTGGCTGATTACCGTCTGCCGCCGGCGTACTCGGCGACGATCTCGGACGGAGCGCGATCCTCGCC
>Ga0315275_10001204_pt1 | contig 22561 bp, 17 predicted proteins | sample YL17G03_0_MG_FD_205557 | JGI IMG/M metagenome (GOLD analysis project Ga0315275, IMG submission 205557) | Sediment microbial communities from Yellowstone Lake, YNP, Wyoming, USA - YL17G03_0 | ecosystem: Environmental > Aquatic > Freshwater > Lake > Sediment | place: USA: Wyoming | collected...
CACCCAGTGCTTGCGACGCGACCGCTTCGCCCGGCCGGCCATACGGATACTGCCGGCGGGCGAGCGCCACTATCTCGTCGAGTATGTGGACCTGGCCAACGATAAGCCGCGTCTGGGCGTTCTCGTAGTCCTCGCCGCTGTTGTTCGTAACGCGAACGTAACCCTGCATACGCATCGTCTTTTCATCTTCGGTGAGCGTGCCCATATAGAACGCCCGCCAGGACAGGCCGCTCGTCAGATATGTAATCTCCACCGGGACTTTGCCGCTCACGCGGCTCTGGATATTCCAAAGACCTAAATTCTGCACCCTCGGCGGATAGGTCAGGTCGGCAATGTCAATTTTCTCCGCATCGGCCTTAGGCAGCATCGCAAGGCTCGTCGGGTCAATCAGTGTATTGGCCCACGAGAACTGTAATTTATTCTGCCCTTCCTTGACGGTCAGCGCCCTGCTTTCACGCACCAACGTCAAATCCGCCGAGTTATAAATCGTAAGCTGCACCGTGTCCCGCGTGGGCAAAGTCACCAAATCAACCTTGCCCCTGGCGACACACGCCGCCGCAAGGATTATTGCGAATATCGTTGCACGCTTCATTTGACGGCCCCTTTATCCAATTGACCTGCAGCATTTACCGCAAAGACTTCGCGCGCTCTTGCTCTCTTGTCCCGTGGTACGTTGTCAAAACATACTCAAACTGCCCCTTTGACCGAGGCTCAAGCTTGAGCGCGAACTTGACGGTGTCCAGGTCCTCTTTCTCAAATTCGCCGAACTGCCCGCTCTTTTCGAGGTCCCAGTACTGCGTCGGGAAGTTGCGCTTTATCTCGACCTTAACGGGAATCTCGCGGGTGTTTCTGACCTCGACCTTGAACGTGCGAATCTCGTCCCAGCCGGAAATGTCACGCCTGATATCGAACATGTAATTCTTTGTCTTGAAGTCCATCAGCTTAGGCTCGACGACAATATCGGCGACCGCCCCGAGATTAAGCTCAACATCCTCATCGACGGGGATATACTTGAATTCGGATTGGCCTGCATACGATAGGTGGCCCATATCGCCGACGCCCCTATAGACCTTCAGCAGCCCGCCGGGGATGGGCGTCTCGCCGAGCTTGTGCTCCTTGTCGTTCTTGAAGCTTAGGAATCGAACCACCGAATTGCCGTATCTCTCCTCCTCGTACTTATAGAGATTCACGACCGGCACGGCGTCAACGTCGAAACTGAGGAGTCTTTTCGACCAGCCGGTGGGAATGGTCTCCGTGCCCTCAATAGTATAGAGGAAGTACTCGCTCAAACCCTCCTTCGTGATTTCCTTTGGCTCGGGCGCCATTGGGGCAGCGCGCTCCGCCGCCTGCTCCAAAGTGGCAAACGTGCTTCTACCGTACGCCACTTGATGAGTTAAAGGCACAGGCTCGCCCGGCCGGCCATACGGGTACTGCCTTCGCGCAAGCTCGGCTATCTCATCAAGTATGTGCACCTGGCCGACAATCAATCGCGTCTGGGCGTTCTCGTAGTCCTCGCCACTGTTGTTCGTGACGCGGACGTAACCCTGCATACGCATCGTCTTTTCATCTTCGGTGAGCGTGCCCATATAGAACGCTCGCCAGGACAGGCCGCTCGTCAGATACGTAATCTCAACCGGCACCTTGCCGCTGACGCCGCTCTTGATGTTCCAAAGGCCTAAGTTCTGCACCCTCGGCGGATAAGTCAGGTCGGCAATATCAATCTTATCCGCATCGGCCTTAGGCAGCATCGCAAGACTCGTCGGGTCAATCAACGTATCGGCCCAGGAGAACTGCAATTTATTCTGCCCTTCCTTGACGGTCAGCGCCCTGCTTTCACGCACCAACGTCAAATCCGCCGAGTTATAAATCGTAAGCTGCACGGTGTCCCGCGTGGGCAAAGTCACCAAATCAACCTTGCCTTCTGCAATCCCAACCATCAAAACAATTGTGGCCAATACTTTTGCACGTCTCATTGTCCTGCCCTTTTTCTTTGTCATTCCCGCCCCGCCTCGGGGTGCGGGGTAAACTCCGGCGGGAATCCAATTTCTCTGTACTACAATCCGTCAACTTCTTGTTTTTTCTGCTTGATATTGGAATCCGGCTGCCATAACCACCGTCGATATAAACCGTTATGTTTGTTTTGAATTTTGAGTTTTAGTCATTTGAATTTGTTTAGGATTTCGGATTTAGTATTTCGGATTTTGGCTGCGGCCAAAGGCCGCGCCAGGCCCTCTGTGGCTATTTCTTTGTTTTATCCCGGGCGAACGTGGCGACGATGATAGCGCATCGACAGCTCCTTGACGGCGGGGCCGTCCGCGTTACGAGCCAGCAACTTGATCTCAAACTCAAGCGTATTGGCGTCCTTCTTCTTGTAATCCACGCCGAGCTTCAGCTCCTGCCCGCCTAAAGCACACTTTTCCATATTCCACTCGCCCGGAATATGCTGAATCATCGTAAGCACGGCGGGGCCATCCTTGAAATTCTCGATCTTGGCGGTGATCAGCTCATCCGTATCGTAAAGGACGACCTTGTCACTATTGTTCTTATGCGTCGGAATCTGGGTGTCCTCCATCTTCCGCTGCGTAACAACAATGTCCCTGCTGTCGCCGATATATAGCTCCATTTTCTCACCGACGGGGACCAGGCCGCTGACGTCTTCGCCCAAAAAGATGGTGCTTTGCTGCCCATCGTCCTGGAAGAGCCTCGCCTTGCCGCCCCACATCGCAAACTTGCCCAGCCCGCTGTTGGCGTCGTTCACGATGCGGTAGCTCACCGGGATGCCCACGTTCTTATTCTCCAGCTTCTCCGGGTCCCACGGCAGTTGCGCCGCGTCGAACGTCCAGACCTTCGTAATCGGCACCCTGGCGGGCGGTACAAGCAGCATCTGCTTGGTCTCTTCGTGGTCGATGCCCTGCTCGAAGGCCTCGCCGTAGTCGAGAAGCACCCGCGCCTTGTCGAAGTCCTCGCCGGAGAAGTTCCGCAGCACCAAGTAGCTCTTGAGATCGACAAACGTCTCCGGCTTGTCGGCTATTGCCTTGTACGTAATCAGCCTGTCGATATTCTGCAGCAGATAGCTTATCCGCACCGTCTCGGCGTAATTGTCCGCGCAGCTTATATCCCAGACCAAGGCCGCCTCGTTCGGCGGATAGCTCACGCTCAGGAGCGTTACTTCCTTGTCCGGATGGTCGAGGGGCTGCAGCCGAATCGAATCGGCGTCGATGCTCACGCCCTTCCACGAAAAGTCCACTTTGTTAAGCCCTTTTTGCAGGGTCAGGACGCGCTCTTCCTCAATCAGCGTCCATTGCGGATTGTCCAGCCGAATCACCGTCGCGCCGCGCTCGGGCAGCGCAACCAGCTTGATCCGAGCCTCGGCGATCCCGCTCGCCGCCAGCGCCAATACAATTGTCGTTAGTGTCATTCTTTTACTGTTCATTTTTCAATCTCCTTTCAAGAAACTTTCGGATTACATTCATATAATTCAATCTCACTTTTGCGCTCGCTATTTTGTCAAATCCTCTTCTCGCACGCCGTGATACGTCGTAACCGTGTAGCCTAAGGTCCGCTTGCTTGCCGGCTTGAGCTTTAGCTCGAAGCGAGCGTGCGTCGCATCGTGCTTTTTGTAAGAAACCGCATTGTCCGCAGCCGGCGCAGGGTCAGCAACCACCAATGTCCAGTACGCTGTGGCCAATCCCCGCGTGATCTCAATCGCTATCGGCAGCTCCCGCGTATTGGTAATCTCCATCTTCCAGGTCCGTATCTCATCCCATCCGGCGATGTCCTTTCTCGTGTCGAACACATAATTGGCCGTCTTGAAATCCATCAGCGTCGGCTCGACACTCACTAACCGGGCCGGGCCGAGATCCAGCTCAACCTCCTCATTGACCGGAATATACTTAACGCTCGTCCCGCCAACATACAATAGATGCCCCGCATCGTCGGCCAGACCGTATATCCGAACGTCCCCATCCGGTATCGGCGTATCGCCTAAATTGTGGTCCTCGTCGTTGGCAAATTTGACAAACCCTATAGTCTGGCCGCCCCACCGCTCCTCGTCGTATTTATACAGGCTCTCAACCTTGATGTCCTCCGCCTCGAATGAAAGCAGCCGCTTGCCCCACTGATCCGGTATCGTCTCGGTCCCCTCAATCGTATAGAGGAAATACTCGCTCAGGCCCTCCTTCTTTATTTCCTTTCGTTTTAGCAGGTCAATTGCGCCGCCGAATCCGTCCATGCCCCCCCCATAACCCCACGCACGATCCTCCATCATCATCGCACCGGGGGGTCCGCCGCCTGGCGCGCCGAGCATGGGAACAGGGCTGCCATAAGGATACTGGCGTCTCGCCAGCTCGGCTATCTGGTCCAGCAGGTGCACCTTGCCGACAATCAGCCGCGTCTGGGCGTTCTCGTACTCCTCCCCGCTGTTGTTGGCCACCCGCACGTATCCCTTGAGCTGCATCGTCTTCTCGTCGTGCGCCAATGTCCCCATATAAAACGCCCGCCACGACAAGCCGCTCGTGAAATACGTTATCTCGAATCCAACCTCTCCGCTTACCTGCGAGCGGATGAGCCATTGGCCGACCTGCTGCACCCTCGCCGGGAAGACAAGCTGTTGAATCTCAATTTTCTCCGCCTGCCCGAGCGGTTCCAGGCTCAGCGAAGTCGGGTCAATCAGCGTATTCGCCCAGGCCAATTCGAGCCGATTCCAGCCCTTCTTGAGCGTCAGGTTCCGCCTCTCCCTTACCAATGTCAAATCGCCCCCAGGTGCCGAAATCGGCATCTGCATCGACGCGGCGCGCTTCATCGCCTCCTCGAGCGCCTTGCTTGTCGCCTCATCCAGTTTCACGAGGCCGCCGTACCCTCCACGCCCACCAGCGTAACCACCATATCCCCCAACCATCCCCAAGGTCTGAACCGTGGAATTGTAGATGGTAAGCTGGACACTTTCTCTTCTCGGCAGCGTCACCAAATCAACCTTGCCCTCGGCAATGGAGGCCATCAGAATAATTGCGATTAATACTGCTATGCGCTTCATTTTCCAGACCTCTGCTGCTCCTTTGCCCATTCCTCCGCTCGCACGCCGTGATATGTCGTCAGGACGTACTCAAATTCCGTCTTCGACCGCGGCTCCAATTTGAGCGTGAACTTCGCCGTGTCCATATCCTCTTTCTCAAACTCACCGAACTGCCCGCTTTTCTCTATGTCCCAGTACTGCGTCGGGAAGTTCCGCTTGATTTCAAGTTTCGCCGGAATATCGCGGGTATTCCTGACCTCGACCTTAAAGGTGCGAATTTCATCCCAGCCGGAGATGTTGCGCCTGGAATCGAACGTGTAGTTCTTCGTCTTGAAATCCATCAGCTTAGGCTCGACAACGACATCGCTCGCCGGCCCAAGATTCAATTCAACCTCCTCGTTTACGGGAATGTACTTGAATTCAGATTGCCCGGTATAAGATAAGTGCCCCGCATCATCGATGCCCCTATAGACCTTCAGCAGCCCGCCGGGAATAGGCGTCTCGCCCAGCTTGTGCTCCTTGTCATTCTTGAAGCTCAGAAATCGAACCACAAAACTGCCGTACCGCTCCTCCTCAAACTTGTAAAGATTCACCACCTTTACCTCACCGACATCGAAACTCTGCAGCCTCTTCGACCAGCCCGTCTCAATAGTCTCCGTTCCCTCAATTGTGTAAAGAAAGTACTCGCTCAGACCCTCCTTTTTGATCTCTTTGGGCTTAAGCTCCGCAAGCTGCTGGACAACTCGCTTACTTAATTCTAATTCTCCTAATAGCGTGCTCTCCTCGCGAAGCCTCTCTCCGCCTCTTTCCCCGCGGGCGGGCACTGCTCCCGGCCTGCCATAAGGGTACTGCCTTCGCGCAAGCTCCGCTATCTCATCAAGTATATGCACCTGGCCGACAATCAGTCTGGTCTGGGCGTTCTCGTAATCCTCGCCGCTGTTGTTCGTGACGCGGACGTACCCCTGCAGCCGCATCGTCTTTTCATCCTCAGTCAGCGTACCCATATAGAACGCCCGCCAGGATAGACCGCTGGTCAGGTACGTAATTTCGACGGGCACCTTGCCGCTCACACCGCTCTTGATGTTCCAAAGACCTAAGTTCTGCACCCTCGGCGGATAAGTCAAATCGGCGATGTTTATCTTATCAGCATTGGCCTTGGGCAGCATCGCAAGACTCGTCGGGTCAATGAGCGTATCGGCCCAGGAGAATTGGAGTCTATTCTCGCCTTCCTTGACGGTCAGCGCCCTGCTTTCACGCACCAGCGTCAAATCCGCCGAGTTATAAATCGTAAGCTGCACGGTATCCCGTGCAGGCAGCGTCACCAAATCAACCTTCGCCGCAGCTTTCCAGCCCACCGCAAGCACAAATAAGAAAACCAATATTCGCCGTTTCATCTTGCCGCTGCCTTTCTGCCTTCTGTTCTCTGTCTTCTATCCTCTGTTATCCATCATCTGCCTTCCGTCCTCACGCCGTGATACGTTGTCACCGTGTAGCCAAGCGTCCGTTTCGTTCGCGGCCCAAGTTTCAGCTCAAAGCGGGCGTGCGTCGCATCGTGTTTCTTATAGTTCACGTCCGTGGCGTCGGTCTTTAACGTCCAGTACGCGGTGCCGAACCCCCGCGTAATCTCAATCTCGACCGGTAGCTCCCGCGTATTGGTCAGCTTCATATCCCAGGTGCGTATCTCGTCCCACCCGGCGATCTCCTTCTTCGTGTCGAACACGTAGTTATCCGTCTTGAAGCTCATCAGCACCGGCTCAACCTTGACTAAGCGGGCCGGGCCGAGATCCAGCTCAACCTCCTCATTGACCGGAATGTACTTAACGCTCGTCCCGCCAACGTATAATAGATGCCCCAGGTCATCGGCCTGACTGTATATCCGAACGTCCCCGTCCGGTATCGGCGTTTCACCTAAATTGTGGTCTTTATCGTTGGCAAACTTGACAAACCTTATGGTCTGGCCGCCCCATCGCTCTTCGTCGTACTTGTAAAGGCTGTCAACTTTAATATCGTCGGTCTCGAATGAAAGCAGCCGCTTGCCCCATTGATGCGGTATCGTTTCAGTTCCCTCAATCGTGTAGAGGAAGTATTCGCTCAGCCCCTCCTTCTTGATCTCCTTGGGCTTGAGAAGGGATAAGCTCTCCTCCAAATTAAGCGCTCCAGCGTAGCTGGAAAATAATCCGTTCTGCATCAAGGGGCCGTCTTCCTGCTTGAAATACCGGTGTTCTGTGGCTCCCTTGGCAGGCACGGGAACCGGGCTGCCGTAGGCATATTGTCTCCTCGCAAGGTCCGCGATCTGGTCGAGCAGGTGGACCTTGCCGACAATCAGCCGAGTCTGGGCGTCCTCGTAGTCTTCCCCGCTGTTGTTGCCCACCCGCACGTATCCCTTCATCTGCATCGTCTTTTCATCCCGGCCAAGCGTCCCCATATAGAACGCCCGCCAGGAAAGTCCGCTCGTAAAGTACGTTATCTCGAACGGTACCTGGCCGCTGACCTCCGAACGGATCAGCCAGCGGCCAAGTTCCCGCAGCCTCGCTGGAAAAACCAGCTGTTGGATGTCGATCTCGTCGCCCTTCTCCAGCGGCTCCAAGCTCAGCGAGGTCGGGTCAATCAGGGTATTGGCCCACATAAACTGCAGCCAGTTCCAGCCCCTCTTGAGGGTCAGGTTCCGCCGCTCCCGCACCAATGTCAAATCAGCCGCGTTATAGATAGTCAACTGCACGTTGTCCCGCCTCGGCAGCGTAACAAGCTCAATCGCGCTGGCCGGCGCAAATGGCGCCTGCTCTGGAATACCCGGCTCGGCCAAAGCCCCAACAGTCGCTGCGCGGAACTCGCCGGCGCCGCCCGCAACAAGCGTCGTTTTTACCGGCGGCCACTTCTCCTCTATCCCCGGCTCCTTCGCCGCGGGTTCCTCATGCGCGCCCCTCTTAGGCAAATTGGAGACCATCACCAGCAACCCGACAACAAGCACCGCTGCGGCCGCCCCCGCCCACACCGGCAGCCTCCTGTACGCAGCCGGCCTCACCAGCCCGGCCTTTCCCGCCTGCTCAACCACCTGCGAAATCAAATCCTCAGACGCCTTTATCTCCCCACGTAGCAAATCCAGCGCCGCAAACTTCCGCGCGAGCCGCTCTAACTCCCCCCGGCACTGCCCGCACTCGTCCAGATGCCCGCCAATCTCCGCCATCTGCGCATCGGAGGCCAGCTTGAACCGGTATTCTATAAGCTCTTGTTCCGTAAGATGACGCTTCATTGTGCGCCTCCCGAGGTATCAGGCAGCCTCCGCGCCAGGCTCCTCAACGCCCTGGACATCTGCACCTTCACCGTTCCCGTCGAGCACCTCATAACCTCCGCCACCTCCGAATAGCTGAGCTGCTGATAATACGCCAGAACAAGCGTCGCACGCTGCTTGGCCGGAAGTTCATCCACCGCCTGACGTACCTGCTCCTTCTGCTCGGCCAGCACCGCCTCATCCGATGCGTCGCAGCAATCCGCCGCCGTAACGGTGCCTAACTCGTCGCAATTCTCGTCGCAACAGCCGGCGCTCTGGTTCAGCGATACAATGCGCAGCCTTTTTTGCCGCCGCAGCCCGTCGATAGCGGCATTTGTGGCGATTCTAAACAGCCAGTTCTTGAATCCCAGCCCCCGAAACGTATGGGCCTTCTCGTGGACACGCTTGAAGGTCTCCTGGAAAAGGTCCTCGGCTTGTTCACGATTGCCCGTCATACGCATCAGATACCCCAATACATTGTCCCCGTACCGGCGTACAAGCTCGCCGAATGCCGTCCTGTCGCCCACACAATGGGCGTCAATCAAGCTCTTGTCCGTGTTCACCATTGAGGCTGTTTGCTCCAACTACCCCTTAGAGACGCCTTCTCACGCCAACTGGTTGACAACAGAACGCTAAAAATTCTGGCATGGTTCAATTCTGGGTGGCAGCCTCAAGCGCAGCTTGGGGATGGCAAAACTCGCAAAGCGGTACAACCATCCCCAAATCCTTCGGATTTGAGGCTGCCACACCCTATGAAACCACAAATGACGTTACCCGGAATTTGACTTATTTGAACCATGCCAAAATTCCCAAGACTACATATCTTAGGACAGATTCGTTGACCGCCGGTAAAGTAAATTTCCTGTAAAAACCAGCTTTTCCCATCCCCCGCCTCCGCCAATATATCTCCCACCGCCGCAGATCGGCTCGAATCCCGGCACTGAGCCTGCGATGAAAAGGCCACCTTCCCTTCATCATTCAGCATTCATAATTCATTATTCGATGTTCAACAACTCACTTGGCGCCCGGCACCGTCTTGTCCATCGCCCAGAAAACCGCGTTGACAAGCATCCTGCGGAAATGCGGATTCGCAAAGTCGTCTAAGCTCCCCAACGACGTATAAAAGATGCGCGACTTGCCATACATATTCGTCCAGGCGGCCGGCTCAGGCTTCTCGCCCGGAATCGCCCCGACCAGCAGCGCCTTAGCCGATTCGGCCAGGGGACTTGCCCTGTAGAGGGCGGCAGTGCTCTTGAAAGCCGCCGGCACGCCGGCAAGTATCGGATGTCCCGCAGATCCATCAACGGTCGTTATGGCCGCCTCAATGCCCTTGTCGTAGTGCCCGCTGTAATTGCCGCCTAATACCTCCGGGTCGAACTTAGGCCACTCAAGGTGGTCTTTAGGCCCCTGCCCGCGGCTGTCAAATGCGTGGCTGGCCGTGCGCAGGCCGATTAGAGGCTTGCCGCGGTCCAAGTAGTCACGCAGATACTTCATCTGCTCAGCCGGGAACGCCCGCCGGCGTGCGAACACCACCGCCAAGTCCGCCCTCGTCAACGCCTCCATACCCGATATCTCGTGCTGGTCCGCCCCGTCCCGAGATGCGCTGCCCTGCAGTATCTCGCAGCACGAGCCGTACTTGATCTGCAATTCGTGCGCGAAGCCGGGCAGCGATTCAGCGGCCCCATACTCTTCCTCGGCGGAAATGAATACAACGCGCGGCCGCTTGTCCTCCCTGAAGACAAACGCCGGCTTGCCCGTAAGCGCCGTCGAGGGGATAGTCGGGCAGACAAACTTCTCGATATGCTCGACTATCAAATCGGTCCCCGTGAAGTGATTCACAAACGGCCGCATCCGCGAGTTGTACATCGTATCGGTCAGGTCCCGCGCCAGCACGACGTTCTTGCCGTACCTCGCCATATTCCGCAGCCCGAATGGCCGACCGAGCACGCACATATTCGTATGCACGCCCATAAGAATGACGTTTTTGATCCCCCGCTGCTCGAGCAGATTCCATATCTCGCTGCCCGACTCGCTGACAGCATCCTCGTCGCGGATCTCGATGGTATCGATCTGACTTCGCCACGGCGAGCCCTCTTTACACTTCGGCTCACAGTCGCACCCTCCGTCCGCCTGGTCTATCGGATACTCGAACTTCTTCTCTAACTCGCCCTTGACCGTACACCATCCGTTGATGTCCGTGGGTACATTCGCCGCCTGCGGCGCATCTTGCGCCCGCTTCCGCGCAGGATGCCCCTCGTAATGGCCGATTGTCCCGCTCGGCGAATGGATAATCAAAACGCCTTTCTCACGCGCCTTGCTCACGACCTCGTTCATCGGCACGGCAAGCTCCGCGACACGCTGCGTCGCACCCTTGCACCAATGTTTATCCCACATATCGCATACTATGATGGCCGTCTGCGAAGGCGCCCACTCAGCCTTCTTGCAGAGCACCTGGAACTTGCCGCTTCCCGCTGCCGTCTCCACGCGACTGCGCAGATTCAAAGCGAGCTTGTCTTCACGCGCACCGGCCTGCACCGCCCCGCAAAACGCGCACACCAACAAGAAAACCGCCAAACACCTTATGCCGACCGTCTTGAATCTCGAAATGCTCATAATAATCAGTTCTCCACGATACCAATTGAAGGCTTCTGCAAAATTGCAGGTTAGGCCTACTTAGAAAAGAAAAAATCGTTTGTTGATTTTTTCTTTTCAATGGCAACGTATTGTCTCGTAATCGCTTAGGCAATTATTGAAGAAAATCATAAAAGAGATTTTCTTCAACAATATAGGCCTAACCTGCAATTTTGCAGAACTCGTTAGCAATCGAAGTATCGCCCAACAACAACCTGTGCCGTACTTGGGACCATCTCACGTCAGGCTACCAAATCCACCCCGAAAACACAAGCGCCGAGAAGCCTGGCCGCTGCGGCCGGTATCACAGTCCTTTTTGCCTCTTGATGCTCGCCTCTATATTGGCCGCTTCAAAACTGGTCCAGCCGTGCGGCAGCAATCCAAAATAATCCATCCGGTCCTCATCTGTCACAGACCTCAATCGTCACTGTGTGCGAGCCTTTCAATTCCCCGTCGTCGGCTGTGAGCCGCAAGACATACATCCCCGGCTTTGAAAAAGTCGCCCTCGTCCGCAGCGCCTGTGGATTATCGAATTTCACGGCTCCGCTATCGGGATTCTCTATCGACCACTGATATGTCAGCTTCCCGCCGCCCCCCCGATGGGCCTTGGGCTTGCCGTCATCCGCAACGCGCCCATCGAGCATCGCAACCATATCATCGTTCGCATCCACCACCTGCTCCGGCCCCGCATAAACATCGGGCGGCAGATTCCCCGCATCAGGCCCCTGAACCTCGCCGCCCAAAACGACGTTCTGCATCATTAAGTTGCGCACATGCGCGGTCTGCTTAATCTTCGCGGCCTTCTTGACCGTGACATTCTTCAACACGACATCCTCAACAGGCATATCCGCCTGTCCCTCAATCCGAAGCGCTATCGCACACGGACCTTCCGCCGTGATATTCTCCCAGCAAATGTCACCAAACCGCGGAGGGAAATCCTGCAACTCATCAGACGCGCCGCTGTAATCAGTGCTGATGGCCAACATTTCCTCCCGGCTGTCCAGGAACTTCATATTGCGATACCGGATGTGGGCCGCCTCCCCGCCCCGGCTGCGATTGCCCTTGATATAAAACGCCCGTTTGACCTGGCTCTTCGCCTCGCACCTCTCCGCAAAGATATTATAGACGCCTCCGCTCATTTCGCTGCCGACGGCAATGCCCGTGTAGGCATTAAACACGCAGTCGTGGATATACACGTTGCGCGTCGGCAGGCCCATCTCGCGCCCCTCCCGCCCCCGCCCCGACTTCAGCGCTATGCAGTCGTCGGCGTTGTCGAAGACGACGTCGTGGATATGCACATACTCGCACGAATCGACATCGATACCGTCGTTGTTCGGGTTCTTCGCCGCAAAAGTGATATTCCGGATCGTGACATTCTTCGAGAAGACCGGATGCACACACCACGCGGCGGCGTCGCTAATCTTGATTCCATCGACCAGGACATTTTCGCACCCATAAAACTGCACCATGCTCGGCCGAATGTAGTGCCCGCTTCCGAAAACGCGGTCAACCACGGGCACATCTTCCTCGTTCATCCGCCGCACCTCCTTTCCGTCATCGCCGCCCCGGCCCGACCACGCGCACCACGTATCGTGCGCCTGGGCGTCCAGCTCGCCCGATCCGGTTATCGCAACGTTCTTCTTGCGATACACATAGACCATAGGCGAATAGTTGTATATGCTCACGCCCGACCATCGAGTCAATGCAACCGGCATATAGTCTTCATAGTTCGTCCCGAACACAATCCGCGATCCCTCCTCCAGATGCAAATTCACGTCGCTCTGCAAATGAATAGGCCCGTTGATCTTGTACGTCCCCGCAGGCACAACGACTCGCCCGCCGTCCGCATAGCAGCACGCCAGAATGGCCTTGTCTATCGCCTTCTTGCAGTCCGTCCGGCCGTCGCCAACCGCTCCATAATCTTTGATGTTGAAGTCTCTTTCCGGAAAGCTCGGCACCTTCACCCGCGCCAGTATATCCGCCACCTGTGCCCACGACCCTGTGTATTCGCGCGACCGTCCGCCGAGGCTGCCTGTGCGTCCCACCGCAAACCACACCCCCGCCACAAACGCCAAAACAAGCCCAAAACATATAACCAGCTCTCGAAAACCTGCCCTGTGCCCCTCGGCCATACTAAAGCCGCCTTTCTTTCGCCAACCACCTGCTACAGCAGCGCCAGCCACCCGCCGTCAATATAGACGATTTGCCCGGTGATGAACCCGCCCGCCTTCGATGCAAGCAGCACCGCCGTCCCCACGAGGTCTGCGGCTTTGCCCCATCTGCCAAGCGGCGTTTTTGAAAGCACCAGCTCATTGAACTCTTTGTCGGCCCGCAGCGGCGCCGTAAGGTCCGTCGCGATATAACCCGGCCCGATTGCGTTCACGGTAATGCCGTACTTCGCCCACTCCACCGCCAGCGTCTTAGTCAGCGCAAGCAGCCCGGCCTTGCTCGCGGCATAAGCCGCCGTCGTCGGCCGCGCCCCGTGACACATCAGCGAGCCTATATTGATAATGCTCCCTCCTCCACCCGCCTCCTTTCGATGCCGGCAGAACGCCTGCGACAAGATAAGCACCGCTTTCAAATTCACATCCTGCACGCGGTCCCAATCCTTCAGCTCGACGTCTTCAGACGCCCCGCGCACCGTCGTCCCCGCGCAATTCACGAGAATATCCACGCCCCCCGCCTTCTCAACCACCCCCTCGAAAAGACCCTTCGCCCCTTCGACGTCCCCCAAGTCAAACGCAAAGCTCCACGCATTCCTGCCCGTATCCGCCCGAATCTCCCCGCACGCCTTCTCAAGCTGCCCCTTCGTCCGGCCCACAATCGCAACGTCCGCCCCCTGCTCAGCCAGGCCCTTCGCTATCGCAAAGCCGATACCCCTGCCGCCCCCCGTCACCAGCGCTCGTCGGCCCGTCAAATCGAAAATTTCGCTTCCCATACCCGCACAGTAAATCACAAGCGCCCCCGCCTGACAAGCCCGCATCCGCCTTTTTCAGCCCCGCCGCTCGAAATCGTAAGAGACGAAAACCCGCCGCCCGAATTACCGCCAGCCCACATGGACAGGCAGAAAGAATATGGTCCCAGCCATCCCGGCGAGCGAATCGCCTTCGCCGAGCCTGTTCTTATCTCATCACCCCCCAGCCGAAGCCAGATGGACGACACGCTCGAATCCGGCTTCGCAGGCCTGTCCCATGGACCCCGATGTGGGATGAACACACGATTAACTCTGCGTTTTTTCCGGCGAGGTATGCCTGCAGGAGCCGGAAACTTGACACAGAACAGCTTTTGAAGGAGAATCGTCGCGTAATCTATCGCTGTTTTGGCAAGGAGGAAAAGAATGATTTTACGGCTGACGGCAAAGCTCGGCAGCAAAATCGGGGCGAGGCCCGAACAATGCCTTTCTCTCAGTATGAACCCTTTTCTCGACTGGGTGGGGCATCTGTTCACCGCAGAGCGGACTCAATATATCATTCTGAGCAATACGGTCTCGCTCTACTCGATAATAATGTATGGCCGGGGCATCACCAACGATAACGAGCTTATTGGCCAATCAATGAGCAATATGAGAGAGTTGATGGCCTCCGACGGTCTGGAGTTCATCTTTCACCGCCTGATTGCCCCGTCCGCCGGGACAATACGGTATTCCAAAGTGCGAGACCGACAGGTCCTCGGCTCGATTGCCGAGTTGGTGCGCGAGGCGCGGTTCTATATCATCGAGCGGCAGGTGTCCCCCTTCGACGCAGCTTCCCAGGTCAATCAGACCCTCCTCTCATATCTGCGGTACAAGCACCCAAAGGAAGTTTTCGCACAATTGCGGCCGCCCACATCCTTCGGCGGATAAACATTATCCACCCATGTGCCCTTCCCACCCCGAGGTCGGATGAAAAGGTGCAAACAGCCCGCAAAACGCCTGCGCTGTTGCCCCGAAAAAATCTCATCCACAACATTTGACAATATCTGTTCGAACCGCGTACAAGAGTTTTAAGATCCTAAAATATTCCCACAATAATAAAGACCAGCGATAGTGCTAAACCAATCGCAAACGAAATGTAGTTTATGTATTTCCACGTATTCAACCTGTATTCACGTTCTTCACTTCCTTGGTTCCTGATGTAAGACTCGATTGCCTGAGCATTGCGGATATGAACGAAGAGTGTTGAGCACACGGAAGCAGAAAACGCTAACAAGGCGCCAATATAGGCGCCAATATATACGATCTTTACACAAATATGTACATATGGATGTTGCAGTCTGTCTGCAATCGCGATCAGGAACCCAATACCGCTTGACGAAAACACAAAGACCGCCTTATTCGCGTCAACACAAGCATTTATGTATGCCGCCAACATCACGGAGTAATGCGCGACATTCTTACCTTTAAGCTCAGCAAGCGCTCGCTGCTGTCGCTGTTCTTCTGTCTCTGCCATATCAAAACTCCAACAATGATTATACAGTTTTATACGCCTCTTACCCACCTTAGGCGGACTGACGGGCCGCCGTACTGTCTAAACCCGGAAAACTCGTCCCCGGACGCCTCTGGCGGTGAACAGGCTGTTTCTCCCAGTATAAGAAGTTCCCGTTCCTTCTTCACCGCATTATCAAAATTCTAACGATCAGTTATTGTTGATCAATATCGTAGATCCGGTGTTCCCTGGCCGGAATCAATCAAGAAGCTCGCCCAATATTGTCTCAATTATGGCGAAACGTAGCACAAAAAGACCGGAAAGTCAACAGGAAAAAGGGAAAAAGCGGAGAATGGTGAGGGGTGATTGGTTCATTGTTCGTAGTTCATTGTTGAGTGTTCGTTGTTCGACATTCTGTCCTCTCTCGTCCATCGTCCTTCGTCCTTCGAGCCTTCGTTCTCTCGTGGCCAAAATCCCTGTTAATCCCTACGGGACCGTGGGTCCGTGTCTAACATCTTCTCTGGGTTCTCTGTAGCTGTTAATCTGGGCAGGGTCTGCGTAGTCCGTGAAATCCGTGAAACCTGTCCTGAGCTTGCCTGCCCTGAGCATCGTCGAAGGGTCGAACGGATCCGCAATTCCTTTTCGTTATTCGACCGACCGTCTTTACTGCTGCTTCTTCTTGCCGACCCTTTTCCTGGGTTTTTTCTGCTCTTTGGGCGGCGCACCAGCCGCGTCTTGCGGCCGCAGTTGATCAAGTGCCGCCTGAAGCCTGGCCCGCGCCGCTTGTGCCTGGGGCTCGGTGCTGTCGGCCTGGATTGGAGTCTCCTCAAAGGGGGCGTCCTTCATATCGAACAACTGGCCCTGGTTGTTGAGCTTCCAGCGGGCGTCGCGGACGTACCACTGATTACCCAACTGCACGAAAATCCATTCGCGCGGCGTGCCTTTCCGCCCCGTGAGTTGTGGCGCGAGGCTCCGGCCATCTATGATGACGCCTTCCGGCAGCTTGGCCCCGGCCAATTCACCAAAGGTGGCAAAGAAATCGCTGAAATCCACCAGGTCCTTCGATATCTGTCCGGCGGGCGTGGTGCTCTTCCAGTTGACAATCAGCGGGACACGGCTGCCGCCCTCCTTCATGCTGCCCTTGGTGCCATCGATGTTACGACCGCGGATCGCACCCCCGCCGCCGCCCTTGGCGCCCGACGCCTGGCCCGTACAGCCATTGTCGCCCGTGAAGACGATCAGGGTCTTCTCACGAAGGTTCAGGCTGTCCAGTTCGGCGACGAGCTTCCCCATCAGCTTGTCAAGATACGTGATGTTATCCGCGTAGAGCTCCGTGCCGCCGGGTGGAGTGTCGGGTGTCCGAAGGATGGGGCCGTGAATCAGCGGGATCGGATAGTAAACGAAGAAAGGCTCATTGCGATGGCGACGGATAAAGTCAACAACGAACTCCTGGAGCAGGTCGGGGCCGTACTTGCCCTGGGTGTTGGGTATCTGTTCGCCGTTCTTGTTATAGGCCGGGTCCCAGTACCGCTCACCCTTGTTGCCCTCGACGCCCCAAATAACGAATTCATCGAATCCCCACCGCCGGGCGTCTTCCTTCGTGGAGAAATACTGCAATTGCCGCCATTTTCCGGCCACGGCTGTTGCGTACCCGGCCTGTTTCATCACCCTGGCGATGCACACTTCTTTATCCGGGCGGGCGGCGCCGCCCGCGCCATTGTCCACCACGCCTGTGCGGAAGGGATACCTGCCGGTCATGCAGACCCCCCGCGACGGTGCGCACAGGGGCATGGCGAAACAGTGCTCGAACCGTATGCCCCCCTGCGCCAGCGCATCGAGATTCGGGGTTTTGAACCTGTCGCTGCCGTAGCAGCTCAGGCCGCCGATACCGTAATCATCGGCAAAAATAAAAATGATGTTGGGCTTCTTACCCTGCGCGGTCCGGCCCGATGGGGCGGCTGCGGCCCGCACCTGCGGTAACCCGCCGAGACGGGCTGCCGCAGCAGCGGAGCCGGTCCATTTGAGAAAATCACGTCGGTTCATTGTGTGCGTCCTCATAGCCGGTGCCTGTTTGTGGTTTGACGTTTGCCCGCCACGGCGGGTCGAAGACGGCCATTTCCATTTATACTCCAGCGGCTATCAATTAAAATGGGATTTCCCATATCAAACGCTCGGCTACACAACCAAGCCTTTCAATTCAACGATAATATCAACACCTGTCTTAAATCGCAATAATGCCAAAGTATTTCTTACGAACGTTATTGCTTCATCTGCCGAAATCCGTTGAATCTGCGTAACCCCGCACGGGGCCCTAACAGCTTCGTGGCTCCACAATCATCTACCCGAATCCGCGCGATCGGTGAAACCTGTGGTTGCCTTTGTGCAGTGGTGTCTTTTTCTCCTGCCGCGTCTTGCAAAGGGCGGGGTTTGTGATATTCTGGCTGGAGGAAGTGCTATGACGGATTTTCCTGAACGAATAACGATTGACAGTCACACGATAGAGATTGTGCCGCGGTACGCCGAGACGGACAAGGCCGGCGTCGTGCACCACAGCGTATATCCGGTCTGGTTCGAGATGGGCCGGACCGAGCTATTGCGGGCGAACGGCGTGGCGTACAAGGACCTCGAGGCCGAGGGCGTCTTTTTCGTCGTCGCCGAGATGCACATAAAGTACCGCCGACCAGCCGTATATGATGAGAAGCTCAGATTGGAGACCACCTGCTCGAGCATAACGCCCTGCAAGGTCGAGCACACCTACAGGCTCATCCGTCCCGCCGATTCGACGCTGCTGGCCGAGGCGAGGACCGTCCTGGCCTGCGTCAACGCCGAAGGCAGGGTCCGCAGAGTGCCTGACTTTATGTGCCCCGAATAATACATCGCTAATACATCAGGACGGCCTGGTTCTTGGCGGGATTTGCAGGATGTTGCCATAGAAGTACTTGCGCATAACGGCCCAAGTCCTAAATCCGAATATCGAAATCCGAAACAAACCCAAAATCCGAATCACCAAAACACAAAACGTCAATCCAAGTAGCCTAAAGTGAACGATGTTTATTTGACTTGTCGGAGGCGATTCGTTAAACTACCCTTTTCGTCCAGTCGCAGCGCCAACGATATTTGACAATTTAGTGTGCAGGTTATGTCCCAGAGGGTATCAGAGAAGAAAGAGAAGTGCGGCCTTTTCGGCATCTACGGCGACCCGAACGCAGTCGAAAAGGCCTATCTCGGCCTGCACAGTCTTCAGCACCGCGGGCAGGAGTCGGCGGGGATTGCATCGAGCGACGGCCGGGAGATACAGTGCTATACCGGAATGGGAACGGTCAGGAGGGTGTTCCGCGCGGGCAGCAACGTTTTGAAGACGCTGGCCAACCCGATTGCAATCGGCCATGTCCGCTATTCGACCACCGGCGCCAGCAAATCAACCAACTGTCAGCCGCTGCTCTTGGAGTACTCCCGCGGCCAGGTCGCCGTCGCCCACAACGGGAACCTGATAAACGCGATGCTGCTGCGCGACGAATACGAGGCGTATGGCAGCATCTTCAAATCGACGAGCGATACCGAAATCATTACGCATCTGCTCGCCAAACCGACGCACGTCAGCAGGCCCGACCCGCTGGCTCACGTGCTCAACCACCTGCAGGGCGCGTACAGTCTTGTGTTTCTGTTTGCCGACCGCATCGAGGCGGCCCGCGACCCTTATGGTATCAGGCCGCTGTGCATCGGCCAAACTGGGCAGGGCGCCTACGTTGTGGCCAGCGAGACGTGCGCGTTCGACTCCATTGGGGCGGAGTTTGTTCGTGAAGTCGAGCCCGGCGAGATAGTGCGATTGGACAAGAACGGCCTGTCCAGCCGATTCTTTGTCACGCCCGGCTCCGTAACGCCGGCGCACTGCATCTTCGAGCACATCTATTTTGCGAAGCAAAACAGCACAATCTTCGGCGAAAACGTGCACGAGTTCAGAAAGAAGCTCGGGCGCCGGCTGGCGATAGAGCATCCCATCGACGCCGACGTCGTAATCCCCGTGCCGGATTCGGGGACGTCCGCCGCGGTCGGTTTTGCCGAGAAGAGCGGGATACCATTCGATATGGGTATGGTCCGGAGCCACTATATCGGAAGAACGTTCATCTCGCCGGACCAGAAGCAAAGAGAGTTGGAGGTCAATCTCAAGCTGCAGGTGATAAAGCAAGTGGTCGCGGACAAGCGCGTGGTGGTGGTCGATGATTCAATCGTCCGGGGCACTACCACGCGGGGCAAGATAAGGGCGATACGCCAGGCCGGCGCAAAGGAAATCCACATGCGGGTGAGCTGTCCGCCGTTGAGATTCCCCTGCTTCTACGGGATCGACTTCCCGACGAAGGAAGAGCTGCTGGCGAATAACCGCGATCTGGACCAGATTCGCGATTTCCTTGGGGTGGACAGCATCGGCTATATGTCGATCGAGGGGCTGCTTTCCTGTGCGATCCTGCCGGCGGACCACTACTGCACGGCGTGCTGGACCGGCCAGTACAGAATACCGATTGACATCGCCGTCAATAAGTTCGTTATGGAACGTTACCAGATGCGGATGTTTGGGGAGCTTGATGCTTGATACATTTGTGGAGCGAAGGATGAGGGAAGAAGGACGGACAACTTCATAGTGTAAAACGTAAAACGCAAAGTGGAAAACCAAAACGCAAAAGCCAAAACTGAACTGAGCCATCGAACATACAGGTACTCCATCAAGGTAATTGAGTTTCTCGATTCGCTTCCTCAGGATATCGTTACGGGTGTCATAGCAAGACAGCTTCTGAGGTCGGCTACATCGGTAGGGTCGAATCTCGTTGAGGCCAAGGGTGCCGGTTCAAAGCGGGACTTTACCAATTACTTCACAATCGCCCTGAAGTCTGCAAATGAGACTTTGTATTGGCTTGGTTTGCTGCGCGACGGCAAGAAGATAGATAACGACGAGTTGCGGTCTCTCTTGAGTGAGACAAAAGAGTTGGCAAACATACTGGGTTCAAGTATTCTGACTCTGAAGGGCAAACGGTAGTTTTGAATTTTCAGTTGTGGTTTTGGGCTTTCAGCTTTGAGTTTTCAGTTGTCGCGGCTCGGTTTCTTTTGGGCGAAGGATGAGTAAGTACATCACCTATGAGCAATCCGGTGTGAGTATCGACGCCGGCGACCGGATGGTCAAGAAGATACAGTCTTACGTTGCCGGGACGTTCGGGCCACGGGTGATACCCGGCAAGAGCGCTTTTGCCGGTATGTTCCGTCTCGACTACGACGAGCGGCTTTTCAAGAAGAATTACCGGAATCCCGTTCTGGTTGCTTCTACCGACGGGGTGGGCAGCAAGGTCCAGTTGGCGGCAATGGCGAAGAAGTACGACACTGTCGGCATCGACCTTGTTGCGATGAACGTCAATGACATGCTCGTCCTGGGGGCTGAGCCATTGTTCTTCTTAGATTACCTTGCGGTTCACAAGCTCGACCCGTCGGTTACCGCGGAGATGGTCAAAGGCGTTGCCGCCGGCTGCCGGATAGCCGATTGCGCACTCATAGGTGGCGAGACCGCCGAGATGCCCGATACCTACAGCGAAGGTGATTTCGACATGGCCGGGTTCTCCGTGGGGGTCGTGGAGCGAGAGAGAATTATCAGCGACACTAACGTCAGAAGGGGCGATGTTGTTCTCGGTCTTGCATCCAGCGGAGTGCACAGCAACGGTTACGCCCTGGTTCGCAGGATATGCTTCAAGCAACATAAGATGGATATGGGCGAGGCGGCGCCGGAGCTCGGCGGGGCGGTTTTGGGTGACGTATTGCTGGAGCCGACTCGGATTTACGTCCGGCCGGTCGTCAAGCTGCTCGGGCAGTACAAGGTCAAGCGGGTCGTTCACGCTATGGCGCACATCACCGGCGGCGGGCTTGTAGGCAAAATTCCCCGCGTCCTGCCCGGCGACTGCGACGCCGTCCTAAAGAAATCGGCTTGGCCGGCGCCCAGGATTTTTACTTTCCTGCAGGAGAAAGGGCCGGTGGAAGAAGACGAGATGTTCAGGGTGTTCAATATGGGCATCGGCTTTGTCCTGATCGTAGCCGAGGACTTTGCCGATTCGATTGCAAAGAAGCTGACGAAATACGGCGAGCAGGTCTATAGAATAGGAAGAATCACCACAGGTGCGGGCAGGGTAGTCCTCAAATAGGCTGTGGGTAACTGCAAATCTCATACATAAGGCTTCTACAAAATTGCAGGTTAGGCCTACTTAGAAAAGAAAAAATCGTTACTCATTGAAAGGATGCGAAAAATGAGTGGTATTTTCGGGGTAGTCTCGAAGGGTAATTGCGTAGAGACCCTTTTCTACGGCACGGATTATCATTCGCACTTAGGGACGGAGTACGGCGGGATGGCGGTGTTCGGCGAAGACTTCACGCGCCAGATACATGACATCAGCCAGAGCCAGTTCAAGTCGAAATTCTACGACGACTGCAGGCGAATGAACGGCAACAAGGGCATCGGCGTTATAAGCGCCTTCGAAGAGCAGCCTATCTATCTGAACTCCAGGCATGGGCCGTTCTCTTTGGTCACAAACGGAATCATAGAAAACGCGGACAAATTAGCTGAAGGACTCCTCAAGAAGGGGGCGTCTTTCAGCGAGGTGAGCAGGAAGGGAGTCAATCCTGCGGAGTTAGTGGCAAAGCTGATTAACCAGGGAAGCGATTTGACGGACGGCATAGAGAAAATGTTCGCCGTGATCGAAGGATCGTGCTCGCTGCTGCTGCTCAACAAGGCCGGCATACACGCCGCAAGAGACAGGTTTGGATATACGCCCCTTATCGTCGGCAAGCGCGACAACGCATGGGCCGTAACCAGCGAGACCTGCGCACTTCCCAACAACGATTTCGAGATAACCAAATACCTCGAACCCGGAGAGATAGTCCTGATAGACGAGAAGGGCATAGTGCAAAAAAGGCCCGGACGAGCTACAAACCAGATATGCGCATTTCTCTGGATATACACGGGGTTCCCGGCTTCAAGCTACGAGGGGATAAACACGGAGATAGTCAGGGAAAGGTGCGGGCGGCATCTTGCAAGACGCGATAAGGATATTGACGTTGACGTGGTTTCGGGCGTGCCGGATTCCGGGTGCGCTCACGGTCTTGGCTACGCGATGGAGTCGGGCAAGCCGTTCAGACGCCCGCTGGTCAAATATACGCCGGGATACGGCAGGAGCTACACGCCGCCCTCACAGGAAACGCGCGACCTGATTGCAAAAA